>Ga0233451_10004829_pt1 | contig 11107 bp, 11 predicted proteins | sample 011ome_29_FD_183052 | JGI IMG/M metagenome (GOLD analysis project Ga0233451, IMG submission 183052) | Coastal salt marsh microbial communities from the Groves Creek Marsh, Skidaway Island, Georgia - 011504CT (spades assembly) | ecosystem: Environmental > Aquatic > Marine > Intertidal zone >...
TGCTGCCCACTCGGGGGTCATTAGCGCCGTTATTTCCTCATTGCTTCTGCGAATCACGAGGTAGTCCGACAGTTTACTGATCGCCCGATGCCAACTTGATTCAGCACCATCCAACCAATTTTGGTTCGCACCGCTCAGCTCCTCAGCCTGAGCCTCCTCTTTCATTACCGCTGTCTCCTCATAGGAGAGTTGCAGGCGCTCTACCTGATCGATCAATGCGGCCAATCGTCCATAGAGTCCGACTTCATCAACCTTCGGCATGGCGACCAGATTGGCATGATCCTGCGCTATTGCCAGACGTACAGCTTCGTACGCGGGGGTATCGGTCTGGCGGAGCAGCGCGTCTGCTTGTGCCAGTAGCGCCGTCGCTGCGTCAACGTCTCTAGCAACCAACAGTCGCTGACTCGCAAGACGCAGTAAAAAGGCGGCCTCGTGACCCAGCCAGGCGCTGCGATCCACCGCCAGCAGACGATCCACCTGTTGCTCTATCCGCCCCATTCGCTCTGCTGTTTGGCTGCGCGCTTTGGCCAGCTCAGCGTCGGTCCAGTCTCGTAGCTGACCTAACGTTTGCTCATTTTCTCTGCGCGCCGCATCCAGCAGTGATTGCGTGCGTTGCTCAGCCACTGCACCCGCCGCAGCCACGTCATCGGGGCGCCGCTCGACTGCCGCTGTGAGCTCCTGCACCTTTTGCTCGAGATCTGTGAAACGAGACCACTGTTCAGAGACATAGGGCCAGCCAAAAAAGTAACCGCCAGCGCCCACAGCGCCACAAGCCGCCAAGAAGATAACCGTGGACGCTAAAAAGCCCCCCGCTCTCCGAGTTGAATCCGTCCCAGGGCCCGCAGACTTTTTTTCTTCTGCCTTCGCCGATTCTGTCATGTTGACGTTCCGCACTCCGTCCAATGATGTAAGGCTCGAATGACCGACTGATCGCTGGCGTCATCGGCGCGAAGCACAGTACGCCAGCCCAGGCGGGTGGCAATCTGCGCCACTCGATCCGAGGGCACAACAACAGGAAATTGGGACAGGACCTGGCTGTCTTCTTTGGCCAATAAGGTTGTCAGGCGCGACACGGTCTCGCCGCTGCTGGCCTGAAAAACCCATTGGTCCGCTTTATCCCTCAGGACAGACAGATCGACCTCCGGCCAGCACCGGCGATAACAGGGGAATTCGTTCACCGAGATGCCCCGGCGACGGAGCTCGGCCGCCAGAGTATCTCGCCCCCCCTCACCCTTAACAATCGTCACGCGCTCAACACAGTCACCGCTGAGCTCGGGCATCGCCAGCAGCCCCTCAGAGTCCTGTCGCTCAGGCGAAATCGCTGCAACGTCGTGTTGGCTCAACACTTCACGGGTTTTTGCACCCACAGCAACAACGGTGGACCCCGTCTCACGATGGAGTAGCAGAGCAAGCAAGGGAAGCCCAAATGTGACCGCATTGGCGCTAATAAAAATCCAGATATCACTGGGTTCTGGCAAATCGGGGCGTTCTTGGGGGGTCAACGGGGCCAGCGTCATGAGCGGCAAACAGAGTGTCTTGAAACCTTGTTCGCCCAGCAGTGCGGCCAATCGCTGGCTATCCGATGCCGCACGAGTCAGGACGACCGTCGTCATCCTCGAACAGCTTGAATCAAGTCCTTTGCTCCCTGAGAGAGCAACAGTTCCGCTACTCCCAAGCCCAACTGTTCGGGGTCTTCGCCGCGGGCTTCTGCCACGAGCAATTGCGCACCCTCTGTCGAACCCACACGCGCCCGCAACCAGAGGGTGTCTTGCTCCCACTCCGCATAAGCGGCAATCGGAACATCGCAACCACCATCGAGTCGCCGAACCACGGCGCGCTCTGCGAGAACGCGCCTCGCCGTCAGGTCATGATGCAACGGCGCCAGTAAATCTCTTATCCGGTCATCGTTGTCTCGAAATTCGATGCCCACAGCGCCCTGCCCCGCGGCGGGGAGCGAGAGTTCGGGATCAATTGCATTACCAATCCGCGCTTCGAATCCCAGTCGAATCAACCCTGCACAGGCGAGGATAATGGCGTCAAATTCGCCCTTATCAAGCTTCGCGAGTCGCGTGTTGACGTTACCTCGCAGAAATCCGATGTCGAGATCCGGGCGGTGCTGGGCAATCTGGCAACTGCGGCGCAGGCTGGATGTGCCCAACCGGGCGCCTTGGGCCAACTTGTCGAAGCTGTTAACCCCCACCAGCGCATCACGCGGGTCTTCGCGTTCACAAATAACCCCGAGCGTCAGGCCATCGGGCAACACCATCGGGACATCCTTCATCGAATGAACCGCGATATCAGCACGACCATCGAGTAAGGCGGTCTCCAGCTCTTTGACGAAAAGCCCCTTACCACCCACCTTGTAAAGCGGCTGTTCCAGCAGCTGATCACCACGAGAGGTCATACCCAAGAGGCTGACTTGCAGGTTCGGATGCTCGGCCTCAAGCCGAGCCTTTACATGCTCTGCTTGCCACAATGCGAGCGGACTCTCCCGCGTAGCAATCACAATCGCGTCGGACACACTATTTCCCCCGTTTATCGCGAGAGTCTATCACGGGGCGACATTTCACCGCTCTCTGACGACGCCCTCACCCTGCATCCACTGTTAGAATCTGCGCACTGATGCGAGGAACACGGGGCCATGAGCGATCGAGAACAAAAAACGGGGCAAGAAATGTGGGGAGGCCGATTTGAGGAGCCCACCGATACCTTTGTTCAACGTTTTACCGCCTCGGAAGCCTTTGACCGACGTCTCGCTGCCTGTGACATTCAAGGCTCCCGCGCGCATGCAGATATGCTGCAACATACCGGGGTACTGACGCCGGAAGAAAACGCAGCCATTCAGCAAGGGCTCTCAACCATCCTCACCGAAATAGAGGATGGGGCTTTCCAATGGCAGGTAGCGCGCGAAGATGTGCACATGAACATAGAAGCGCGACTGACAGAGCTTATTGGAGATACCGGTAAGAAATTACACACGGGTCGATCCAGAAACGATCAGGTGGCGACCGATCTTCGCCTCTATTTACGGGGTGAAATTGATCGCGCAGCGGCCGAGGTCTCTCGCCTTCAAGCCGCTTTAGTGACGCAGGCGGAAACCCACGCAGAGACCATCATGCCAGGCTTCACACATCTGCAGGTTGCTCAACCGGTCACCTTTGGGCACCACCTGATGGCCTGGTACGAAATGTTGGAGCGTGACTACCAAAGGCTATTGGACTGCAGAACGCGGCTGAACGTTTGCCCCTTGGGTGCGGCTGCGCTGGCGGGGACCACTTTCCCCATTGATCGACTGGCAACCGCGTCCGCTTTGGGCTTTGACGGCCCCACAAGAAATTCTCTGGACAGCGTTGCCGACCGTGATTTCGCCATTGAATTTTGTGCCGCAGCGGCGATGGTGCTTAACCACCTGTCGCGAATGTCAGAAGAATTAGTACTCTGGACCTCCGCCCAGTTTGGATTTGTCACGCTACCCGATCGGTTCTGCACAGGGTCCTCGATCATGCCTCAGAAGAAAAATCCGGATGTTCCCGAGCTGGTAAGGGGTAAATCGGGTCGCACCACCGGCAATCTCATGACCTTACTGACGCTCATGAAGTCGCAACCTCTGGCCTACAACAAGGATAATCAGGAAGACAAAGAAGCGCTCTTTGACAGCGTCGATACACTCAACGACTGCCTCAAGGCGTTCGCCGATATGATTCCTGCGATTGAAGCCAACCCATCGAAAATGCGCGCGGCGGCGCTGCAGGGCTTTTCGACGGCGACCGACCTTGCAGATTACCTCGTCAGGATAGGCATTCCCTTCAGAGATGCCCATGAGATCGTCGGACAGGCGGTTGCTTATTGCATCAAAGCTGACTGTGACCTCGCAACGCTGCCTTTGGAAACGCTAAAAAGTTTCCATGAGGAGATCGGGGAGGACGTTTTTGAGGTACTGACGTTGGAGGGCTCTGTTGCCGCGCGCAATCACATTGGGGGGACCGCGCCCGCTCAGGTGCGTGAAGCCATCAGTGGAGCAAGAGCGGCGCTGGCATCGCGTTAAGCGCCAGGTACGAAGCGAAAATTCAGTAAAAAGTTGATGTCGGGGGCAGTCTCCACCACCACGTCTTCGCTAAACCCCACGTCAATGGACCAGCTTTCGGAGGGGCGCCACCTCAGCGCTACACTCAGCATGCCCGCCGCCTGCTCGAGCGACGCCAGGTCGCCGCGCGCAACGCCGCTATGAGCATCATATTGAAGTAACGCTGACCATTGAGGGTTCAGGGCCCAAGCCAGCGAAAGCCCGGCAAAACCCAGAGTTCTTCGCTGATTCTCCCCCAACAATGGAGTCTCTCCCGCTCGCGTGACGCCTACCTGTCCGTGCCAAGACAATGGTCCATCCTCGGGGTACCGACCACTGAACCGTAACACAGCGAAAACATCTGAAGTGCCACTGCCCAGCCAATCCTCGGCCTTGCCGGTTGCACTTTTTACGCCAATGCTTGCCGCCACGTGAATGCCGGCTGACGCCGTTAGCTCACGGCTAACCGCCACTTCGATATCTCCCAAACCCTGAGTTGATCGCTCCAGACTACTGACCTGGCCTTGCTCCTTTAACTCATAGAGCAAGTGATTTTGGGGATAGAGACCGCGGTCACCGTTGGGCAGACCAAACGCTTTGTGCCATCGCTCAATCGCGTTGTCCGTGAATCCACCTGAATGGTGTATCCACGGTGCTTTTAACTCGATATCCCAGAATCTGGCGAATCCATAACGCAAAGACACCGTCAGGCGGTCGGTCTGACCGTCAAGGTGTAACGTGTCCTCATCGGTCGATTGCAGAATAAAATGGTTCGCCACCATGCCAGAAAGCTCCCACTGCAAACCGGCACGTGTCTGCGCCGTACGCTGCTCGGGCAATGCTCTCAGCATTGAAAATGGCGACAAGTTGGATACCGCCAGAGGGGCCTCCACCGCGCACCCCCAAGCGCTCCAAAAGGCGGCAAACCCGCCCAGTGCGCAGACCTTCAGCTGACGAGTCACCCGTCAGACCCCTTCGAGTATCAAGCCGGTGTGTTCGGCGAGCTCCCTCGCCAGGACAGCCTGAAATCGCTCCCCGGTCTTGGTATCAGTCCAGACGCTATCGCGCCATTCGTAATGAAAGCCGCCACCTGGGGTCGCCAACCATAACTGTTGAGTGGGGGTTGCCGGCTGAAAACGAACACCACGCCGTTTTCGAAGGTCACGTTGATCACACCCTCGGCGCTACGTATATCGATATCCTCCGGAAAGGCCTCCAATGCCGTTTCAACCCACTCAAAAGTGATGTCAATGAGTTCGTAATAGTCATTCGCCGCCATGCGTTTATTCCCAATGCTTTGTTTCAGTTACCATGGCCAAGAACCCCGATTAGCCTTGTCGGCCATGGGTCTCCCTCAGCGCACTGTTATACTGCCAGTTTTTCCGAGGTCAAACTGTGAGGGTCATTTTTGCTGTCCTTGTGTGTCTGTGCATTTGCGGTTGCGGCCAACAAGGACCTTTGCGTCCTGCTGACACCGAAGAAACCGTTCGACCCGAGAACTGATGTCTCACTTTACACGCCAACATGAAGTTCTCTATTGCGAGGACGTGTCGCTGGAGGATATCGCCGCCACCCACGGAACACCTACCTATGTTTACTCGGCGGCGAGTATTGACGCTGCATTCAACGCATACCAGCGTGCGCTGCAGGGCCGGTCACATCTTATCTGCTATGCGGTCAAAGCAAACTCCAATTTGGCTATATTGAATCGACTGGCCCAACAGGGTGCGGGTTTTGACGTGGTATCGGCGGGCGAGTTAGAACGGGTGCTTCACGCGGGGGGAGATGCGGGCAAGGTCGTATTTTCAGGCGTCGGGAAAACCCGCACCGAGCTTGCGCTGGCGCTGGAGAAAGGGATTCGGTGCTTCAATGTCGAATCAGAGTCTGAACTCATGCAGCTCGCAGAAGTTGCCAGTGCATTGAGAAAAACCGCGCCGGTTTCTATCCGTATCAACCCCGATGTCGATGCCGGCACTCATCCCTACATCTCGACAGGCTTGCGGGAAAATAAGTTTGGGGTGGACGCCACCACGGCCCGACGCCTGTATCGCATAGCCCGCAATACAGACGCGCTCAACCCCATCGGCCTGGACTGTCACATCGGCAGTCAAATAATGGACGTCAATCCATTTCTCGAAGCCGTGGATTTTCTGATCGCCATGATCGATGACCTGAGGAAGGAAGACATACTCATATCCCATCTGGACATTGGTGGTGGTCTGGGAGTGAGCTACGAGGCCGCCGCCCCGCCGATTGCTGACTACATTGCCGCGGTACTCGATCGCCTCTCGGCGTTAGACGTCGAGCTGGTGCTAGAGCCGGGCAGATCGATTGTGGCCATGGCGGGGGTACTGGTGACAAAAGTCGAGCATTTAAAACCCACGTCTCACCGCAATTTTGCGATCGTCGATGCCGCGATGAATGATTTACTGCGACCCGCCCTCTACGGCGCCTGGCAAGAAATTTGTCCGGTGACACCCCGCTCGGGCGAAATAGTGGAGTGGGATGTGGTTGGGCCCGTCTGCGAGACTGCTGACTTTCTCGGTAAAGCTCGCCCTTTAGCACTGGCTCAGGGTGATTTGCTGTCGATCATGGGAGCAGGCGCCTACGGATACTCGATGTCATCAAACTACAACAGCCGTCCAAGGGCTGCGGAAGTGCTGGTTGACGGAGATTCGGTGCATCTGATCGGACAGCGGGAATCTCTCGAGACGTTGTGGCAAAGAGAATCGATACCGACAAGGCGATCACAATGAAGCTGTCGTTCACCAAGATGCATGGCGCGGGCAACGACTTTGTTGTGCTGGACGGCGTTTCCCAGTCAATTGACCTCACAGAATCGATGATCAAGCGTCTCGCCGACAGGACGCGGGGTATCGGTTGTGATCAGGTGTTATTGCTAACCCCGCCTGATGACCCCGATGCGGATTTTCGCTATACCATTTTTAATGCCGATGGCTCGCGAGCGGGTCAATGTGGCAACGGTGCTCGGTGTGCGGGTCGCTTTCTCAGGGAAAAACGGCTGACTCGCAAGCGAGATTTGATATTGCTCACCGATGGAGAGTCACTGGCGCTGTCACTCAATGAAGACGGACGCATTTTTGCCGGACTCGCGCCCCCGCAATTTGCACCCGAGGCCATCCCCTTCTTGGCGGAACAGACTCACCGGCAGTACAACATTGAAGTACAAGGGCAAGTACTCTCGATTGGCGCCATCTCAATGGGTAATCCCCATGCGGTGCTGATCGTGGATGACGCACAAGGCGCTCCGGTGCAGATCTTGGGGCCCCTGCTCGAGTCACATGAACGCTTTCCCGCAAGAGCCAACGTCGGCTTTATGCAAGTGCTGTCCCGCTCGGAGATACAGCTTCGGGTTTATGAGCGCGGCGTCGGAGAAACCGAGGCCTGTGGTTCTGGCGCCTGCGCTGCTGCGGTGCACGGAATACAAGCGGGCCTGTTAGATTCAGCGGTGACAGTTCACCTTCCTGGCGGGAAGCTCTCTGTCAGCTGGGAGGGCGGCGAGGAGCGGGTCTGGTTGGGCGGCCCCACAAGCACTGTTTTTGAGGGTACCATCCACATCAATACCTGACAGATACGTCTGACTGACAACACGGGTTGTTGGCGGCAACCGAGCAAAACGCCGCCGACCCAATGGATTATCAATGCTCTTTAAACCCAAGACAGCGATGCGCTTATGAACCCAGCAATCAACCCGGAAGATGTGGAGCTCTTTCTCCGCGAAAACCCCGATTTTCTTCAAAATCGACCGGCGCTACTGGCCGCCCTGAATCTGCCCCATGGCGGGGAAGGCGCCGTGTCGCTAGTGGAGAGACAGGTGGCAATTTTACGCGAGCGAAACATTACTTCCAGACAAAAGCTGGTGGAGCTATCTGAGATCGGTCGGGAAAACGATCGTTTACTAGAGGCCGCTCGCCAGACGATTCTGGCGCTACTGAACACGGTGGATAGAGGTCACGCCACGCTCATTTGGAGTGAGCAAGCCTGCGGTACCTTCGGTGCAGAAATGGGAACTCTGGTTTGGTTTGGCAGCGCGCCTCAGGGCGAAGGTGCTGAGTCGGTGGTACGTCAACTGACTCAAGACAAAGGGACTTTTTCAGGACCGGTCTCAGCGTCCGACATGGATGAGCTATTTGGCCGTGGCGCTGCTAAAGGCTCGGCCGCCGTATCCTGCATCCGCAAGGGGGAGGAAATTATCGGCGCACTCACCGTGGGCGCCTCAGATCCCGAGCGCTACCGACGCGAAGATGGCACCTTGTTTCTGGACTACATCGCTGAGGTCATCGGACAGCTTCCCGCTTGCCAGTGACGCGACAGCGTCATCGCTTAACGGGGCCGAACTGTGGCGGCTAACGTGAGCTCCGCGATTCGCCTCATCAGTTTTGATCTCGACGACACCCTATGGGATGTCGGACCCGCCCTGCAGGCGGCTGAAGCGGCCCAGTGGCACTACCTTGAGAAACGCTATCCGGCACTTGCACTACGCCTCATATCGAAAGATGAGATAAGTGTTATCCGGCATCAACTACTCAGCGAACAGCCCGCCCTGGCACATCACATCAGTCAGTTCAGGCAGGCGTTTATTGGGCGCTTGCTACGAGCTAAAGGGGTCGATCGAGTCGAAGCAGAAGACGCGGCAGAGCAGGCATTTGCGGCGTTTTATACCGAGCGACATAAGGTAAGCGTTTACGAAGACGCCCCTGATGTACTTGAAACACTAGGACGCAGTTTCTTACTGGCGGCCCTGACCAATGGCAATGCCGACGTGACGCAAACGCCGATCGGTTGCCGATTCGACTACGCCTGGCGCGCTGAGCAGTTTGGCGTTAGTAAACCTGACCCCGAGTTTTTTATTCGGGCTTTTCGCGCCGCTGGGGTGACGCCGCAAGAGGTCATTCACATAGGGGATTGCCACGAAAACGACGTTTCAGGGGCGGTTAACGCAGGAGCGCGCGCCATTTGGTACAACCCGGCGGGAGAACCCAGCACCGTTGCGCATGACGTAGTTACTGACCTGAAGAGACTACCCGATGCGATTCACAGGCTGGTGGCATCGCTTGAATGACCTGATGTTTAGATGGCTTCCTCGCCGGTCTCACCGGTCCGAATCCTGACAACCTGCTCCAGCGGCGCCACAAAAATTTTGCCGTCACCAATCTTTCCCGTGCTCGCCGAGGAAATAATTGCCTCCACTATCGCTTCGACCTGATCTTCCGCAGCAGCAATTTCCAACTTGAGCTTGGGGAGAAAATCCACCACGTACTCGGCGCCTCGGTAAAGTTCAGTGTGGCCTCGCTGCCGTCCGAAACCCTTTACTTCCGTCACGGTGACGCCCTGAACGCCTATGTCAGAGAGCGCAGCGCGCACGTCGTCCATTTTGAAGGGTTTGATTATCGCTGTGACGAGTTTCATAAGGGCGTCCCGGAAAATTGAACCTGTATTATGATCTTCCGAAACTTTTTCGCAATGCTTCAGCCCGCCTTTATAGCGCAAGACTTGACCGTAGTGCTTGAAAGACACTGTCTGCCCGTCTCATCCAGATCTCAGCAAGCGGCGTCGACCGTTCTACACGGGAGATTTACAACCGCCGTGCGTCAAAAGAACCGGACAACAATAGTGCGATGACACTCCGCACAATCTGAACAAAAAAAAGGGCCCGTGAAGGGCCCAAACTGCCATGAGAGGACAGGGTAATTACTTGGCGAACTCGGGATAGGCCTCCATTCCACACTCGCTGAGGTCGGCACCTTCGTACTCTTCCTCCTCGGAGACTCGCAGACCCATCACCATCTTGATGACAAAGAAAGCGACTAGGGAGGTGACAAAAACCCAACCAAAGATCGTCAGCGCGCCAATAATCTGGCCAGAGAAGCTCGCTCCGTCGTTGGTGACAGGTACCAACAGCAGTCCCAGTAGACCGACTACGCCGTGTACGGAGATAGCACCGACTGGATCGTCGATTTTCAGCTTGTCCAGCGTCGTAATAGAGAACACCACCAGTAAACCACCCAGCGCGCCAAAGATGGTGGCTTGCAGAGCAGTTGGCGTGTCGGGGCCCGCGGTGATTGCTACCAGACCGGCCAAACACCCGTTTAAAGCCATGGTCAAATCGGCTTTGCCAAACATCAGCTTTGCCAACAGCAGCGCGCCAATGCACCCGCCAGCTGCGGCCAGGTTGGTGTTCATGAACACAACGGCAACGGCGTTGGCAGAATCCACGGACGCAGTGGCCAACACTGATCCGCCGTTAAAACCGAACCAGCCAAGCCACAGGATGAAGGTACCGAGCGTCGCCAGCGGAAGATTAGCGCCCGGAATGGCGTTGACCTCGCCATTGGGACCGTACTTGCCCTTGCGCGCACCGACCAGTATGACCCCGGCAAGAGCTGCAGCAGCACCCGCCATGTGGACAATGCCGCTCCCTGCAAAATCGAGGAACCCGAGATCACCGAGGGTATACATGCCGAACACGGGATTTCCACCCCAGGTCCAGCTTCCCTCCATCGGATAGATAAATCCGGTCATGACAACAGCAAAGGCCAAAAATGCGAACAGCTTCATTCGCTCGGCCACCGCGCCAGAGACGATGGACATCGCGGTTGCAACGAAAACAACCTGAAAGAAGAAATCGGCGGAAGGCGCATAGGTTGCATTTTCTTCGCCGCCCTCAACCACGCCGGATCCCGTAATCGTGCTGAGGAAGATGTCACCGCCGTACATGATGCTGTAGCCCACCACCATGTACATAATGCATGCCACAGCAAAAAGCGTGACGTTCTTGGTCAGAATCTCGACCGTGTTCTTGCTGCGCACCAATCCGGCTTCGAGCATCGCGAATCCCGCGGCCATCCACATGACCAACGCGCCGCAAACGAGGAAGTAAAAGGTGTCCAGCGCGTACTGCAACTGAAAAATATCGTTTTCCATGAGAGTGATCTCCAAGTCTCAGGTTTACAGCGCTTCTTCGCCGGTCTCGCCGGTTCGAATGCGGGTGACGTGTTCGAGGCTGGAGACAAATATCTTGCC
>Ga0233451_10004840_pt1 | contig 11094 bp, 10 predicted proteins | sample 011ome_29_FD_183052 | JGI IMG/M metagenome (GOLD analysis project Ga0233451, IMG submission 183052) | Coastal salt marsh microbial communities from the Groves Creek Marsh, Skidaway Island, Georgia - 011504CT (spades assembly) | ecosystem: Environmental > Aquatic > Marine > Intertidal zone >...
GTACTTAATTTGGGTGCGTAATGGTGGAAGTGGATTCTTAGGAATTACTCAGTTAACATTTGGTATCTTCGGATCTACTGTTAGTTTAGTAGCTATGGTTGTTGTAAGTTTGATGACTTCAGAGCCTAATGCTGCAACCCAGAAAATGGTTGACGAGTCAAGGGTACCTGCGGGTAACGCTGTAATTGGCGGCCAAAAATAAATAAACTTTTTAAAGGGGCGATTAATTTCGCCCCTTTTATTTCTTTTTAATATCCAATATAAATTCAGTAATGTCTGCTAACTTTCATCCACTTGTATACATAATTGATTATATCCTTGGGATCATCATGTGGACTTTGGTTGGAAGAGTTGCAATGAATATATTCCAAAGAGAAGATTCACAATTTTTCTTTATGAAAGCTTTTGTAAAATTTACCAATCCACTGTTAAAAATATTTAAGCCTTTAACACCCACTTTTATTATTCAACCATTGGTACCTTTATATGTTGCTTGGTTTTTCTTTATGATAAGATTTTACTTAATGCCGTATCTTTTAGGGTATTCAGTAATGGGAATGCTTTCATTTCCGCTCGAAAGTGAAATATCAAGACAGATTTATCAATTTTTTAATTCAATAAAATTTTAAAAGTTGATACTAATAAATTTAGTATCTCATGAAAAAAATACAAATTTCACCATCAATATTATCTGCTGACTTTAGCCAACTAGGTAATGAAATTAAAAGACTTGAAGAAGGTGGCGCAGATATGATTCATGTGGATGTTATGGATGGTCATTTTGTGCCTAACCTTACGATTGGGCCCCCAGTGATAAAAGCATTGAGAAAGCAATGCTCAATTAAATTTGATGTCCATTTAATGATATCTCCAGTCCATAAATATATTGAAGCGTACGCAGATGCTGGGGCTGATATTATTACAATCCATCCAGAAGCAACAGATAACTTAGAAGAGTCGATTTCAAAGATTAAAAGCTTAAATAAAAAAGTTGGCGTCTCACTTAATCCAGAGTCTAAACTTGATTTAATTACTAAATACCTTGAAAAGATTGATTTAGTCTTAATAATGAGTGTAAACCCAGGATTTGGTGGTCAAAAATTTATGCCTGAAGTTTTGGATAAAGTTAAACAACTTAAAGATATTAAATCTAAAAGGAATATGAACTTTGATATTGAAATTGATGGAGGGATTAATTTTGATAATTGTCAATCAGCAATTGAGGCTGGAGCCAATATCCTAGTTTCTGGAACAACAGTATTTAAAAGTAATAATGGAGATATAAAAAAAAATATTAATTTATTAAAATTAAAATAAGTTAATGACCGTCAAAAATTTTATAGCTGACTTAAGCCAAATTTATTTTAATTTAAAATTAAGTTTAAAACAATTTTATCAAAACTCTAATTTTTATGACAAAAAAATATCTAAAACTAAAGATATAGCTTTTGGTTATAAACCAAGTCCATATTTGCTATCTTCGATAGTAAAATATCAAAAAAAAAAATATAAAATTGAGGACTTTGCCTTAGAAAGTATTTGGCAACATGATTTAAAATATGAAGAATTCGAAAAATTAAATAACTTTTTTTGGTTTTTTAGTCTTGATTTAAAATCATCAAAAAAAAAAGCTCAAGCCGTTATCAATAACTGGATCAATAAAAACCATCACTATAATAAAAAAAGCTGGGATTTTGATATCACTTCTAAGAGAATAATTTCCTGGCTATCCAATCATCAATTGACTTATGAAGATTGTGAAGAAGAATTTAAAAAAAAATTTAATCAAAGTGTTCAGAAACAAACAAATCATCTTATAAATGAAATCAAAAATTTGTCAGAGGTTGAAAATAAAATTGTTGTATGTGCGGCAATAATTTTAACAGGGCTATCGTACAAAGAGGAAAAAAAATATCTTACTAATGGATTAGCTCTTTTAAAAAAGATAATAAAATCCTCAATTGACAATCAAGGTTTTCCAAAATCTAGAAATATAAAACAATTAATTTTCTACTTGAAATATTTTATTTTAATTAGAGAGTGGTTTAAAGAGTCACAAAATATAATTCCCGAATATATTGATGAGACAATATACTACCTTGGTCAAAGTTATGCTTTTATTTGGCAAAACATAAATCAAGATCTTCTATTTAACGGTAACTACATCTCAAATAATAGTGAATTTGATCAATATTTAAAAAGATTTGGGTACGTATTTAAAAATGAAAGCAAAGAAATTGCCGGTTATGCAATTCTTAGAAATAAAAAAATTATATTAGCAATGGACATAGGAGAAAGTCCTAGCAATAATTTTTCAAAATTTTATCAATCAGGTGCTCTTTCATTTGAAATTTTATCAAATGGTAAAAAGCTAATAACAAACTCTGGGTATTTTCCTAATAATAGAAACAAATTAAATAAGCTTTCTAAAAGTACAGCTATGCAAAGCACTTTGTCAATTGAAGATCATTCTTCTTGTGATTTTAGGAAATTTGATAAATCAAATCTAGTTGTTGATAAAGGTATTCATATAATTAAAAAAAATTTAGTTTTTGAGGATAATTATTGGAAAATTTCAGGTTCACACGATGGGTATCTAAAAAAGTTTCAAACAATTCATGAAAGAGAAATTGAATTTTATCCAGAGCAATCAAAATTTATTGGTACTGATAAATTATTAAGAAAAAGTAAATCAGTGGATATTAAATTTGATATAAGATTTCACTTGGAGCCAAGTTCAAAAGTAATGAAAACACAGGATAACAAGTCAATCCTAATAGAATTAGAGAACGAGGGATGGAAATTTAGTTGTGATAACTTTGATATAAATATTGATAATGGGTTATATTCAGGTAATAAAAATTCTTATAAAGATAATCAAAACATATGCATATCAGGAATTAGTAAAGATGAGAATCAAATCATAAAATGGGAAATTACTAAAATATAATGAGAAAAATAAAAACTGCTCTTATTTCAGTTTCAGATAAGAAGAATTTAAAACCACTTCTTAATTCTTTAAAAAAAAATAATATTAAAATCATTAGTTCAGGAGGAACTTATAAAGAAATCAAAAGGTTAAAATTTAAGTGCATAGAAGTTTCTGAATTCACTAATTCGCCAGAAATTTTAGAAGGTAGAGTAAAAACTCTTCACCCAAAAATACATGCAGGGATTTTAAACAAAAGAAAAAGTCAAATACACTTTAAAGATCTAAAAAATAATAATTTTGAAAATATAGATTTAGTTATTGTAAATTTTTATCCCTTTGAAGACACATTAAAAAAAACCAAAAAACATGAAAAAATAATTGAAAATATTGATGTGGGGGGGCCAACAATGGTCAGATCTGCGGCCAAAAACTATCAAGATGTAACAGTTATAACTTCTTCTAATCAATATGGGGAATTAATTGATGAGTTAAAAAAGAATAAAGGAACTACATCCATTGAATTTAGAGAAAAATTATCAAGAATTGCTTTTACAGAAACTGCTTATTACGATTCGGTTATTGCTGATTATTTTAATAAAAAAAATAATATAATTTTTCCTGAAAAAAGAATTTCTCATGCCAATCTAATTGAAACACCACGTTATGGAGAAAATCCACATCAAGAGAGTGCTATATATTCAAAAAATAGCTCTATAAAATTAGATCAAATCCATGGAAAGCAACTAAGTTATAATAATTATAACGATATTTTTGCGGCTTTAACTATTTCAAAATCACTACCAAAAAATATTGGAACAGTCATAATTAAACATGCTAATCCATGTGGAGTTTCAATAAATAAAGATCATCTTAAAAGCTTTAAATCGGCACTTGCTTGTGATCCCATCAGTGCTTTTGGGGGAATAGTTTCATGTAATTTTAAGGTAAATTTAGATTTAGCCTCAGAATTAAATAAATTATTTTTAGAGGTCATTATTGGAAATGGATTTACTGAAAGTGCACTTAAATTATTAAAGAAAAAGAAAAATTTGAGATTAATTGATGCTACAAACTATTCTTTCAAAGAAAAATTGAGGTTAATTTCTTCAAATGAGGAATTACTAGTACAAACAGAGGACTTAAAAAAATTTAATAATAAAGATTTTAGGATTGTTTCTAGAAAAAAGCCAACTTTTAAACAAATGAAAAATCTGATTTTTGCATTTAATATATGCCGATATGTAAAATCTAATGCGATAGTACTTGCTGCAAATGAGACAACAGTAGGAATCGGGTCTGGCCAACCAAGTCGTTTAGATAGTTGTCAAATTGCAATAGATAAAATGGAAAAATTTATGAAAACAAAAAAAGAAGTTGTGGCTGCATCTGATGCATTTTTTCCATTCGTTGATGGAATTGAAAAATTAGTACAATCAGGTGTAACTGCAGTTATACAACCTTCTGGATCTGTTCGAGACAAAGAAATTATTAATTTTGCAAACGAAACTGATACAATCCTAGTCTTTTCAAAAACTAGACATTTTAGACATTAATTAATTGATCTATTTTGGCTGCTAAAATGAAATCATTTTCAGATAATCCCTCTATTGCGTGTGTAGTAATTTTTATTTCGGCATAACCCCAGCCAAATAATATATCAGGATGATGACCTTCATTTTCTGAGATTTCTCCAACTTTATTTATAAAGTTCAGACTATCTAAAAAGTTCTTAAATTTAAATTTTTTATTTAGAAAAAAAATTTTTTTTGAGTCTGTTGAGATAAGCCAACCATCTACTTTTTTTTGATATTTGTGAATTTCAGATATATCAAATGGTAAAACACCTCCTTCACATGGTTTACATTTTTTTTTTAAAAGGTCATGCATAATAGTTTTTTAATGTAAGAATTCTTTTCTTCGAAGTTCTAATTGATTTAACATTTTTTTTGTTACATATTCTGAATGAATAAAATCAGTGCTCACATCTTTATAAGATGAGTCGTTAATTAATTTGGCATAATTTAACCAATTATTCATAATCAAAAAATCTGAAATTGATAGGCCTGACACAGTCTCTACAAATTTATTTTGTTTAAACATTTCTTTAGCATCTTCCTTTTTTTCAATATTCTCCCATTTATTTTGGTAATTCATAAAATTAGGTTCTGTATTATTAATTTGTTTAAAATCAGGAAATTGTTCATAAAACTCTGAACATCCTCTTTTAATACCAACTTTATTTATTAAAAGAAAATTCAATATAGGATTTAGATTTTCTAAAATCTTATTCGCTTCATTTATAGTAGAACAATAAATCAAACCTTTATAAATTCCTGAAACTTTCGGTCTTAATTCTATCATACATTTTCTCCAATTTTTATTTGGAAATTCAAAATTATCGAAAATAAAAAATAATTTAATTAACTCTAATATATTTTTTGGCTCAATTTGAATTTTGAAACAACTAAAGCAATACTTAGGAATTATTTTATTTTGATTAAAAATTTTATGATGTCTTTTACAATTTAAATCTTCTGAGTTTCTTCTATAAGTTTGTGTTTCTTTATATTCTATATCTTGAATATCATTATTAATTTTTTTGATAATCTCATTAGATTTTTTAAAGAAAATTGATAAATTTTCATTTTTAAAAAAATCTTTAAGTACAAAATTATTATGTAAATTTTTTAAATCATTATTTGCTTTTACAATTGAATTATTGTTATCAGAACTGACGCTAGTTAAAGATAAAATTAAGTTTTCTTTTGCTTGATTGTAGTTTCCTTTATTTAAAATTGCTTCAGAGTAACAATTAATAGCTTGATTAAATTTACCCATGTATGAGAAAACTATGCCAAGATTATTATGTGCTTCAGCAATTTTTGGATTGATCTTAATCACTTTTTGATAACATTTTTTTGCTTCCTCATAGTTTCCTAATTTTTGAAACACTAATCCTAAATTATACTGAACATTAGCTAAATCAGAATTAACCTCTATCACTTTTTGATAACATTTTTTTGCTTCCTCATAGTTTCCAATTTTTTGAAATATCAAACCTAGATTTTGTTGCGCACTAATAAAATTTGGCTTTATTTCAATTGCTTTTTCATAACATTCTTTTGCTTTTTTATTTTGTCCTTCTAAACTAAATATAAAGCCTAAATTATTATAGGCTTCTACAAGATTGGGATTTATTTTTAAAATCTGCTCATACAAATTTTTAGCAACTTGATAATTTTTGTTATTTTGTTTTCGAACAGCCAAACTAAATATTTCATTTATATTTAGTTGATTTTTGTTATTCATAATATTGGAGCGGGCAAAGGGGGTCGAACCCTCGACCTTCTCGTTGGCAACGAGACGCTCTACCACTGAGCTATGCCCGCTTGTTATATAATTATTTAAGTTAGTAGTTTTTTAAAAATATAGCAAGTGTGAAAATAATTTATTAAATATTAAATATAAGATAGCTCCTTTAAATTTTTTTTATAAGTTTCATTAAGCTTTGTTTTTAAATCATCTGATAAAACTTTTCTCCAGTCATTTTCAGGACCTAGAAAAAAAAATGGAATTTTTTTATTTGTTTTTTTGGACAAAATTGCTTCTGAAAAACCATGTTTTTTTTCATTATTTTTTAATTTATTAAATGAAGTAGATTGTACTGAATTTTTTAATCTTTCCCTGTCAATTTTTTTGTTAATTCCCGTCAAATTATTAATAAACTCAACGATATCTTTAAAAACCATGTAAGTTTCATTTAATAAATTTTCATATTTAACAAATTTTATAGGTATTTGTTTTTGAACTGTCCAAGATTTATAATTAGTTTCCCAAGAACTTATGAACTGAAAATCACTATAACCATCTTTTTCTAAGTTTTGAACATCATAAATAAATTGTTTTTCATTAGCCATCCATTTTAAAGCTTGCTCGTCATTCATCTCATAATGATTTTTTAGAGATGTTATTATATTTCTTGGGTCTCTAACTATATAAATGCACCCTATTGAATTTTCTCTATCAGTAAACTTTTGATTATTTAGAACACCATAAGCATTATGAGTTTTAAAAAATCTAAGTTGTTTATCTTGATTTATTTTTTGTTGTGCCTTTATCCAAAGTCTAGATGTATCAGTAATAATATTTTTATCATATTCAAATTCCATAAAATGTCTCTTCTCTGGGAATTGACCTATTCTTTTAATTATATTATCAGAATAAATTCCATCTTTTGAATAATAATAAGAACTAATTAAAGTTCTAAGCCATGTGTTTCCACTTTTAGGATAAGAAGCAATCCAAAATATCATTATAAAGATATTATAAATAAATAACTAATTTAACCAATCATATTTGCTTCTATAATTTTGCAAAAGTGTCTCGTAAGGTTTATATTTTTTTTGATTATATGGAGTAATTTGACTTCTAATTTGAGTATTGCTTAAGGTTTTTACTATTAAATTTTTTTTTGTATAAAACTTTAAAACTTCAGGTGTCCAAGATAAATTACAAAATTCAAATATTTTTTTAGTATAGAACTCCTGATTATTAGTTAATTCCTCCAAATTTATTGACAAAACATGATTTGGATACTTTTTTTCATAAAAACTTATTATTTTTATATAGTTATCTATATATTTTAATATATCTGAAATTGAATGTGTCCAGGGTAAATCAGGTAACATTGCTTGATATATGGCAATTGCAGAATCATTATAATTTCTTTTAGTATTAATGAATTTAGCATTTGGAAAAATATTTAATATCGAATCAATATTAAAAAAATTTTCTAATGATTTATCAACAAAAAAAATTTCTACTTTATTCTTAGAAAAATAATTTTTATATCTGTTTGTAATATCGGTTTTTAACTGGTTAAGATTAATATTTAAAATATACTTTTCTGCGTTAAAATTATTTTGAAATATTTGATTTTTAATTTGATTAAGAATTGACGTGTTAAAAATTGAAGTTTCACCTAAGCTGATCATGTCGCTTTTTGCAGCACTAATTATAGACTCAACTAATGTTGATCCTGATCGTGGAAGACCTATTATAAATATTGGTGAAATATTCTTTAATTCCACTTCATCAGATATATTTTTATTAAATTTAATTTTATTAAAATGTTGGGATATAATTTTGTTATAATAAAATAAACCTTGTAAATTATGATTGTTTTTAGATTTAAAACAATCATTTTGATAATTTTTAAGATGTATTATTTCATTTTCATAATCATTTTTTTGTTTTGCAATTTTTGACAATAAATATTCGACTAAATAATTTTCATTTGAATTTAAATTTCTATTTTTAATTTTAATTAAATTTGGAAAGTGACTAGAGTTAAGATTTTGAGATTTGATTAAATAAAGACCATAATACCCTCTAACATTATATGGATTTAATTTTATGGCTTTTAAATATAAATTTTTTGCTGATAAAAAATTTCCCAAAACATATTTAGCATTTGCAAGGCTTAAAATTATATCTATTGATTTTGGTTCTATTTTTAAAGCTAACTTGTAGTAATTAATACTATTTTGGATTTGATTTAGCTCAAAATAAATAAATCCTAAAAAAAAATATAATCTTAGAGATTTATTTCCTTTTTCTAATTCATTTAAAAAAAAAGATAATGCCTGATCAAATTTTTTTTCTTGAATAAACTTTTTTCCAATATTGAGATCCATATGGTAATTTTGATAAAAATGTTATATTAAATTTAATGATAAATAAAATGGAAAAAAAAAACTTACCTAAAATAATACCTGTGTTTCCACTGAGTAATTTTATTCTTTTTCCAAAAACATCTGTTCCTTTGAATATTTTTGAACCTAGATACGTTGACATGATTAATGACAGCATGAAGTTAGATAAATGTATAGGAATGATACAGCCTTTAGGGTCAAACAATAGTGAAGAATTGGACCCTAAGTTGCATAAAATTGGATGCTTGGGTAAAATTACTAATTTTGAAAAATCTGAAAACGGAAGTTTTTTAATTGAACTACAAGGCTTAGCAAGATTTGAGACAATTCATGAAATAAAATCTGATAAAAAATACCGCCTATATAAAATTAATTTTGATAATTTTAAAAATGATCTTTTAGAACAGAAAGAAGATCTTAAGTTTACTGATCTTGAATTAATTTTTAAAGATTTAAAATCATTATTTGAAAAAAGAGGTTTTATTATTAATTGGAAAGCTCTTGAAAAACAAAGCCTAAATGAAACAATAAATGCTTTAGCAATGGCTTCTCCATTCTCATTGGAAGAAAAACAAGTGCTTTTAGAAGCTAAAACTATCGATTTAAGAAAAAATAAGATAGCTGAAATATTAAAAACATATTCTCATGATATTTTTGAAAACAATACACTTCAGTAATTTAAAAGAGTATTCCCCTATCTGCAATTTGGGTAAATATCTTATTTATTGAAGGATTTTTTCCAAGAAATTTAACAGATTTACTCAATATATTGTTTTTTAATTTTCTTTCAATATTAAAAAATTCATGAATTAAATTAATTCCATTAGAAAAAATTAAATTTTTATGTCTAATATTATTTTCAAAATCAATACAGATTGATTTATCGAGGGGCAAACCAAGTTTTAATTTTTTTTTAATTATTTCTGAAATTTCTATAATATCCCTAATAGTCATATTAAATCCCTGACCTGCAAGTGGGTGTATTCTATGCAACAAATCTCCAAAAGCGAGTATGTTATTATGATGATATGATCTTAGGTTTAAAGATTGTAATTCAAATTTCTCAATTTTTTTTATTTTATTTATCTTATATTTAAAATTATAATTACTAATCAGCTCTTCGATATTATTATATTTTTTATTTGGGCTTTGGACTGAATACACTACTGAAGTTTGATTGTTAGCAATAGGTAAAAAAGCTAAAGGCCCTAATTTTGTAAAAATTTGTACAGCAGTATCATTATGAGTTTTTTCATGCTCGATAATAGTTGTATAGGCCAAACTATTATATTTTTTTATAATTTTTTTACTAAAATATTTTTGAGTTATTTTGTGATCATGATCACAATTTATAACTAGTTCATAATCTTTAATTAAAGATAAATTATCATGACTTATAATTACTTTTTTAAAATATTTGTTTTTAAGCAAATTTTTTTCTAATATTTTAAATAACTCATTATTTTTAATTATAGAAAAAAGTTGACTATTACCATTTTTAAAATTCAGTAATTTTTCGTCTTTTAGATTATCTGTAAAAATTTCAATACTATTTATTTTCCAAATAAGTTTTTCTATATTGATAATATTCTTATTAAAAAAATCTAAGTTATATTTTGAAATACCGAGTGTTCTGGTTTGATTAATATTATTAATTTTTTTTTGGGCCAACATATCAACAAAAATATTTTGATTAATTAGCACCTTTGCCAGGGTTAATGCTGATAGGCCATCGCCTAATATACAAACTCTCATAATATTTTTAATTTTAACAATAAAAATTAGATGATACAAAGTGATTAAGTTGAATCATTTTTATGAATATTAAAAAAACAGCTAATTTATTTGTAAATTTTGCCATTAAAAGGTTGGCAGAAATGCTTGGAGCTATCATCTTTCTTGGAGCTATAATGTTATTAGCGGCACTATTAACTTATTCTCCTGAAGATCCTAATTTTATTTTTCCTGAAAATAGTGAAATTAAAAACTTATTAGGTTTTCAAGGAAGCTTTATTTCTGACTTATTATTTCAATCAATTGGTTTAGTATCTTATCTACTACCAATCACTTTTGTGATTACTGGTATAAATATTGTTAGAATTAAAGAATTTTTCTTAATCATTGAAAATACTTTTTTTGCTACTCTTTACTGTTTGTTGGGAACTTTATTTTTAACTTATTTTTTTTCTGAAGATTTTAATCTTTATATTAATGGCAATGGTGGTTTTGTTGGTAATTATTTAAATCAAACATTTTTTAAATCTCTTATACAGATGAATGAAAATATTTTTTTCTTTATTTTAATTTTATTAATAATAGTTTTATTTCTTAAAAGTATTAATTTTAGTTCAAAGTATTTTTATCTATCAATTAAAAAAATCTGGAATATTTTAATTAAAAAAGAAAATAAAAATTATACGGATAAAAGTGAAATAATTAGTGAATATA
>Ga0233451_10004849_pt1 | contig 11077 bp, 11 predicted proteins | sample 011ome_29_FD_183052 | JGI IMG/M metagenome (GOLD analysis project Ga0233451, IMG submission 183052) | Coastal salt marsh microbial communities from the Groves Creek Marsh, Skidaway Island, Georgia - 011504CT (spades assembly) | ecosystem: Environmental > Aquatic > Marine > Intertidal zone >...
CTATAACGTAACCCTGTGTAGACCCTCCCCCGGGGTGTTTAGGGGCGGAATAAAGGGTACAAATTGGTTACACAGACATGTTACACAACTCAAATTCTTAACTTTATAACCTATTGATTTGTATAGATTAAAATAGATAAAAATAGGGTTGCGGAGAGTGAGGGATTCCGGAACTGTTGCGACAGTCATGAGCGTGGTTGGGTTCAGGCTGAGTCTATTTATTAGATGGGATCAATCACCGTTTTATTAGTATAAAAATTGTATTAACTCGGCGCTCTATCGCTATTCTCCGATTTTACGAAATGTCTAGCGTATTTATCGGTTACTCCCGCTAAGGGTAAAAACATGAAAAAGTCGGCGGTATTAAATTCAGAGTCCCAAGTTGGTTGACCAATAATTAGAGCTCCCGCTCTAAGGTAGCTCTTGATTAAGGGGACAATGGGAGCATTGGAGTGGCCTGTTAAAAATTGGTTTGGAAGAGGACGTCTAGGCCGTATCGTGAAGTTAATGTCAGTTGGTTTGCTGATGTTCATAATAGTTCTGGCAGCTGCTCCGTTATCTTTAAGAGATACGCTGGCAGAACCCATAATATATCGACACTGCTGTGTGAAAGCATATTTAACGATTTCCCTCCAGAGCATAGCGAGGGTTGCGCCTGTTCTGTAATTGGGATGTACGCATGCTCTGCCTATCTCTAATAGATGAGATCTTCTTGAGTTTAGCTGGACTAAATCGAATTCTTCATCCGCGTAAAAACCACCGATACGCAGTGCTTTCTTACCTGTTAGGAGCCTATATCCTCCAACAACTTCGCCAGTTTCCTCTTGCTTGACTAACAAATGATCACAAGTTCGATCGAAAATGTCCTCGTCAATATGTTCAACTGCGCTAGTTTGTGGATATCCAAATTCTTTTTCGTAAACGGTGTACCTAAGTCTTTGGTATTGCCTTAAATTCGCCTCATCGGAACAGAGTCCAATGACTAAATTACGTGTTTTTTTCGGATGATTAACTATGTAGTTTGTTTGGAGCATTAATTTTATAGTCCATATTTTATTAAATGAGCTTAAAGCTTCCGTTTCGAGTGTTGAAACTTAATTACCGAAACTTTACAAATTGATGACATCTTTTCATTTGGACTATCCCTTGATCTGTCTCTTAATTACCTGCTGAGTCATAAAGACATAAATTGGTAATAAACATCACTTACAGTTGGTCAAGGCTACAAAAACTTATAAATTCGATGAAAATAACAGTAGCAGGGCTTGGTTACGTGGGCTTATCGCTTGCGACTTTATTGGCGCAGCGGCATCAAGTTACGGCATATGATATCGACAGCAACAAAATTAAAATGCTACAAAATCGTATTAGTCCAATCGCAGATAAGGATATTCCGTTTTTAATTGAGGATAAAAATTTAAAGCTATTCCCCACGGATGATAGAACACAAGCTTTTGCGGCAGCGGAGATGGTTTTCATTGCTACACCAACAAATTATGACAGTGATACCAATCGTTTTGACACATCATCCATAGAACAAGTGATAGAAGCGTCACTATCCATTAATCCGGATGCAACCATTGTTATAAAGTCTACTGTTCCTGTTGGTTATACAGAATCAATAAGGCGCATTTTTAAGTCTCAGCTGATTGTCTTTTCTCCTGAGTTTCTGAGGGAAGGGTTTGCTGTGCATGATAATCAATATCCGTCAAGAATCGTGGTCGGTGACCGGTCAGTTAATGGCGAGAGGATCGGCGCTATCCTTAGTGAGCTTTGTATCTCTGATCAGAAACCAACTACGTTGTTTACGGGTTCTACAGAGGCTGAGGCAATTAAATTGTTCTCAAATACTTATTTGGCGATGCGGGTTTCTTTTTTTAACGAAATAGATACCTTTACATTAAACAAAAATCTCGAGGCTAAGGAGATTGTGGACGGAGTTTGTTTAGATTCTAGAATTGGTTCTCACTATAACAATCCTTCTTTTGGGTACGGGGGATATTGTCTTCCCAAGGACACAAGGCAACTTCTGGCAAATTATATTGATACGCCCCAGGATCTAATATCGGCGATTGTTAAAGCGAATCACACTAGAAAGTCATTTATTGCTGCACAGATATTAAAACGAGGCCCGAAGACTATAGGAATTTTTCGGGTCACGATGAAAGCAGGATCTGATAATTTTAGATCCTCAAGCGTCAATGAGATTATTGGGCAACTCAAAACTGAGCCCGTTGATATTGTGATTTATGAACCGTATCTCAAGCAACGTGTTTATTTAGGCTCGGAGGTGATCGCGGATCTTGACGAGTTTAAACAACGAGCCGATGTGATTGTCGCGAATCGGTGTCACCAATGTTTAAACGACGTGATGGAGAAAGTATTTTCTCGTGATCTTTACGGCGAAAACTAACAAATCATTATGATTGTTTTACGCTGGAAATTAACTGAGCCTTTTTATCGCTTTTTGTGCAGAGGGCATCCGCACATAAACTCAGGTCACTGGGTTTTTGTTAATTAGATGCTGATGATTATTACAAGTTTGTCATATGTACGTAGCTAATTTGTAAGATTAACAAACTAACCTCATAGCATAGATCTCCATATAGAGAGTGAATTTGGATAGGTTCAAAATACCTAAGTTTGATTTCAGGACTGTTTGGATATCCGATATCCACCTTGGCACAAAAGACTGTAAGGCTGAGTCACTGCTTCTATTTATAAAAAGCGTGAATGCCCAAAAAATTTATTTGGTCGGCGACATTATTGATGGGTGGGCATTGAGAAAGCGGTGGTACTGGCCGCAGTCTCACAATGATGTAGTCCAAAAAATATTAAAGAAGGCAAAGAAGAACACTGAAGTTATCTTCATACCTGGAAATCATGATGAATTCGCAAGGCAATTCTGCGGCTCTCAGTTCGGCGGAATAGTCATTAAACGTGAAGATTTTCATCAAACGGCGGATGGCAAGAAGCTTTGGGTAACCCACGGAGATTTATTTGATCAGGTTATTCAATATGCAAGATGGCTAGCGTATTTGGGCGATCGAGCTTATGCGTTCACACTTTGGCTTAATCGACTCTTTAATAAAATACGCTTTAAGTTTCAATATCCATATTGGTCTCTATCACAATACCTTAAGCACAAAGTTAAAGCTGCCGTTTCTTGTATTACTGCATTCGAGGAGCTGTTAGCTGCTGAGACAAAACAAAGAGGTTGCGATGGCGTTGTGTGTGGCCATATTCATAAAGCGGAAATAAGAGAAATTGGTGATGTTATTTACGCAAATGACGGTGATTGGGTTGAGTCGATGACGGCACTCGTGGAAGAGATGGATGGAACGCTCCGGGTTCTCGAATGGTTTGAGATTCAAAATGCCCATCAAAATAACCAATCAGGCGATCATAAAGTCTTAGGTGAGGGTCTAGAAGTAATTGAGATGGAGGAGGATTTGGTAAATTGAGAATTATGATCGTCACAGACGCCTGGGCTCCTCAGGTGAATGGCGTTGTAAGAACGTTGGATAATACCATTCGAGAGTTGAAGCGGAGGGGCCACGCTGTACTTGTTATTTCTCCAGATTTATTTAAGACAGTCTCTTGTCCTGGTTACCCTGAAATTCAACTCGCATTATTTCCGAAGTCTAAAATCAAATCCCTATGGAATCATTTTTTGCCTGAAGCATTGCACATCGCCACTGAGGGTCCATTAGGATTAGCGATGAAGCGATATGCTGAACGGAGAAAAATACCATATACGACTGCGTATCACACACGATTTCCGGAGTATTTGAAGAGTTATTTTAATTGTCCGTTGTGGATTACGTATGCATACTTACGTTGGTTTCATTCGAAATCGAAAAACGTGATGGTGCCTACGCCCACCATATTAAGAGAACTCTCCCTTCGAGGTATAAGTGCGCTAAGTATATGGGCAAGAGGAGTGGAGACGGATGTATTCAAACCGCAGAGGTTAAATAAAAATAACGAGACTACAGTTTTTTTATATGTAGGCCGTATCTCATCCGAGAAAAATATTTCTTCATTCTTGAATTTAGACTTGCCGGGGGAAAAGTGGGTGGTTGGTGATGGTCCGCTGTTAGAAACTTACAAGCACGAGTACCCAAATATACAGTTTTTTGGCGCTAAGAAAAAAACTGAGCTGGTGAGTTTTTATAATCTAGCAGATGTATTTGTATTTCCTAGTAAGACCGACACATTCGGACTTGTGATGTTGGAGGCAATGGCTTGTGGAACTCCAGTGGCCGCTTATCCGGTTGCGAGCCCAATTGATGTAATACATAACGGTGTAAGCGGGGCTATGGACGAGGACCTTAAAGAAGCATGTCTTCTCGCACGAGAGGTTCCTAGAGAGAATGTTCGCCGTTACGCTCAAAATTGGTCTTGGAAGCAATCAACCGATTCTTTTGAGAGTTATTTGGTTCCGTTTTCTAGCACTTGATTTTGTAATAATTCTGTAGCAATTTTTGCCACGGTGGTATTTGCTAGGTACAACCGACACATGCAAAAAACTAAAAATACCTTGGTACAAACTAAGTTAATAAAGCGCGATCTCAGTTTTATCGACTTTAACCATCGTGTCCTGACTTGGGCAAGCAACGAAAGTGTTCCGTTGTTAGAGAGGTTAAGGTTTTTAACAATCGTGTCATCTAACCTAGACGAGTTTTTTGAGGTCAGGATGGCAGGCCATCTAATTGCTTATCTGGATGGCGAAACAACCCAAGATAGCTCTCCAAAAGAGTTTCTGTTGCTATCTAAAAGGACTCAAAGACTCGTATCTAAAAAATATGAAATTTTCAATAAGGAGTTGCTTCCAGCGCTGAAGAAAATTAAGTTACGCGTTATAAACGAAAAGGAGCGAAATAAGTCACAAAGTTTATGGGTGAAAAAACTTTTTGAAGATAGCATTAAGCCGCTTTTGGTACCCATGACTTTAGATCCCTCGCATCCATTCCCTCAAGTAGCCAGTAAATCGCTCAATTATATTGCTCGACTTGATGGTGAAAATGTCTTTGGTCGGGCTAATGAGATAGCGATCGTTCAAGTCCCAAGAATTTTTCCACGTTTTTTTGAAATCCCCTCTAGGAAAGGCGTGAAACAAAGGAGTTATTCCTCGCTCTCCAGTATTGTGCGAGAGCATATGGGTAGTCTTTTCCCGGGACAACGAATCACGGAGTTTAGTCAATTTCGAGTAACGCGTCATTCCGACCTGGCTTTGGATGAGGAGGACGTAAAGAATCTGCGGACCTCGTTGAGAGCACGGTTAGTCGCTCGCCCATTTGGACGTGCGATGCGGCTGGAGATTGCAGCAAATTGTTCGGAGTATCTGGAGGATTATCTTCAAACTCAGTTTGCATTGCCGAAAGAGTCAATTTATCGATCGGATGGACCAGTGAATTTAGTCCGTACGCGCCAGTTAATCGAGCTTATTAGTGATAAAACTCTCGAATTTCCCGTATTTCGTCCTCAGAGGAGAAAGTTAAGTCGAGGGCGAAAAAGCGTATTTGATCGCCTCAAGGAAAAAGAAATTTTGTTACATCATCCTTATCAGTCTTTCGAGCCAGTTATTGAGTTTCTGGAGACTGCCGTTCGAGATGACGACGTTGTTGCAGTCCATATGACTTTGTATCGCACGGGCTCTGATCCTAGATTAGTCGAACTACTTAAAGAAGCGGGCAGAAGAGGAAAGGTGGTCATGGTCGTCGTAGAGCTTAAGGCGCGTTTTGATGAAGCGGCAAATATACGTCATGCCGAAGAACTAGAAGCCCTGGGCGTTCAAGTGGTTTACGGCGTACATGGGCTGAAAACACACTCTAAAATGTTACTTATTACACGTCGAGAAAGGGGACTTCTCGTTCGTTATGCTCATCTCTCGACAGGAAACTACAACGCTCAAACAGCGAAGCTCTATACTGATATTGGTTTTATGACGGCGGATGCACGAATGTGTATGGATGTCGAGAATTTGTTTAAGCATCTAGCAAGTCAAGCTCAACAGCCTGATTTGCGCAAAATGATTTTGGCGCCATTCAATATGCTTAATGCGTTTTTATCTATGATTGAGAGAATTGCTAATGCAGCCCGTGCAGGAAAGCATGCCAAGATCCGATTCAAAATGAATTCTCTAACCGACCCTATCCTGGCTAAATCGTTAATAGACGCCGCATCGTCGGGAGTTTGTGTTGATTTGTGTGTGAGAGGCGCATGCGTGCTTCCAAGTGCTGCTCCGGTAGCGAGGCATAGTGGGTATATCAGAGTCCGCTCTATTGTCGGTCGCTTCCTTGAACATAGCCGCGTTTATCTATTTGATATCGATGGGGAGCAAAGCATGTATTTGTCTAGTGCAGATTTGATGAGTAGAAACATGCACGGTCGTATTGAGATTGCTTGGCCAATTGAAAGCCAAAAATTAAGACAGCAAATCGAGCATGAGTGTATCGATTTGTCTTTTTCAGATACTGAAACAAGTTGGGATCTACACCCCAATGGTGAATACGTTCAGAGAAATGTCTTTTTAAAAACCAAAGAGGCTAAGGGTCAATCAAAGACGTCCATTAATGTTCAGCAAATATTAATGAGTAAATATGGAAAATTTAAGTAGTAAAAAAGTTTTTTTAACTATCGCTATTTAGATAATATTTACGTTTTACAAATAATGCTACGCTCACGAGGGCGATCATGATTGGTACTTCAATCAAAGGCCCAATGACCGCTGCAAACGCAGCCCCAGAATTTATTCCGAAAGCACCAATCGCGACAGCGATAGCCAGTTCAAAATTATTACTTGCTGCCGTGAAGGATAGTGTACAGCAACGACGATATCCGATTTTTAGCTGACCGGTCAGAAGGAAGGTTATGACGAACATAGAGATAAAGTAAATAAGTAGCGGGATAGCAATGGTAACCACATCCAAAGGAATCGCTACTATAAGGTTGCCCTTGAGGCTGAACATGACAACGATAGTGAAAAGTAGTGCTACGAGGGTTAGTTTACTCAATTTCGGAATAAATACGCTGTCGTACCACGCTAAATCAACGATCTTCAGCATAAAATATCGTGTCAATGCTCCTAAAATAAAAGGAACGCCAAGATACAAAAACACCGTTTGAGAGATTTGAATGATTGAAATGTCTATGGTAGAGGCTGTGACTCCAAAATATGGTGGAAGCACGGTTAAGAATAGATATGCCCAGACGCTAAAAAATAGAACTTGAAAAATCGCATTGAATGCGATTAATCCGGCTGCATATTCGCTAGAGCCTTTCGCCAAATCATTCCAGACAATTACCATCGCAATGCAGGGCGCAATACCGATTAAAATTAAGCCGATAAAATATTCAGGTTGATCCGGAACAAATATGACGGCCAATAGAAACATTAACGTAGGCGCGACAATCCAGTTCATAAGCATGGCTATGCCGAATACTTTGAGGTCCGTAAAAACCCGAGGAAGTTCTTCAAAACGCACTTTTGCAAAAGGCGGATACATCATTAAGATCAATCCAATTGCTATAGGAATGTTTGTTGATCCAACTTGAAGTGTATTAATGAGTGATTCGATCTTGGGGAAAAGATAGCCAATGCCAATTCCTACAGCCATGGCTAAAAATATCCAAACAGTTAAATAGCGATCTAAGAATCCAAGATTTTTGGCTAACGAGCTCATTTGTTTTTTACCTCATTAAATAGTGAGATTAGGTCTTTGCTTGAAAGATTGTTAATGTTGGCACGTGCAATCTTCGATATGCGGCGCTCTAGCTCTTTCGCGACCGAGGTAAAAGCTGCATACGTTTCCTCATCATCGTTGCCTTCGCGAGATGGGTCAGAAAATCCCCAATGAACGTTTCCTAGACTACTCGGCCATATAGGGCATATTTCTTTGGCTGCAGAGTCACATACGGTAATCACGAGGTCTATTTTTGGCGCATCATGTTCTGCAAATTCATCCCACGATTTTGATGAAAGATGATTTTTGGGGTATCCGAACTCGGATGCAATACGATACGCAAACTTGTTAACGTTACCGCTAGGCGCTGAGCCGGCAGAAAACGCTTTAATTTTTCCCTCGCTTCGGGTATTCGCGATGATTTCCCCCAATATTGAACGAGCGGAATTATGTGTGCAAAGAAATAATAAATTTAACAAGGGCTTCATCTGCGTCATTTAACTGTTAGATTTAAGCGTAATAGAAATACCAATTCGCTCCCAAAAATGAGCTTCTTGTTAACGTTGACGCTTAGCTCGTTTTTCGTAAGGTAGTAATCTAAAGGATCAGTCTTTCATTATCTCTAATTTTTGTTACGGTTTTCTTACACCTGTCGTGTATTCTCAGTTTATGTGTAGATCCTCCTTCGGGGTGTTTAGGAGTGGAATAAAAGGGTACAAATTGGTACAAAGGTGTGGTACGAAGCCTAAATTCTTAACTTTATAACCTATTGATTTATATCAATTAAATTATATAAAAATAGGGTGGCGGAGAGTGAGGGAGGATGCGCGCTAGTCTATAACTCCCTAATCTTGATAGACATCGATTTAATGGATGAGGTCCTCAAGGCGTTGGGCATAGGCTAAACGCTCTTCCTCCGTCATATTTTCAATATGAGTAATCAGCGCTGTACGTGCTGAGCTCTGTGTCGAGTTTGTATATTGTTTTTGTTTGTCTAGTAAATTTTCAAATGTACTTCGATCAAAGGGCTGACTTCTCAGGATGCCAACTGCAGAGCGTAAACTCACTTTACTGCCAGCCTTATCTAATTTATTAACATCTTTGTTTTGTAAGATCTTCTGTCGAAGTGTTCTTCTATCTTGAAAGTCAAGTGCACGCATGTAAAGAGTACCAGGAGCGATATGATTTATCATCGGGCCCTTATCCATTCGTATCATTACACCGCCTACTGCTCCTACTACAAGCAAGTTTAAGGTAAGTGAAATACCAAATAGAATTTTCCAAAAATTTTTCGGTTTTTGGTTTGTTGAATGTGTCATTCTAGGTTTCCTCAAAAATTTACATCATTCCAAAAAATGAACCAATCAGATCCACCTCATTAAGGGCATCAAGCCCAACGACATTTGCTATGAGCTCGGACCAATCAGGCGAATAAAAGCCAATAAAAACTCCGGCAGCGAGGGACGCTGAAAATCCTACCGCCGCAGAACTCCCTCCCAACTCCTTTAAGTAAATAAAAGTAATGCCTAACCATGATCGTCTTTGTGCCAAATATAGTTCATCGCGCGTTTTATCTGCATCTCTCAGAATACGCACCTTAAGATCTGCATGAGCCTTTAAGGTAGGGCTTTTGGCTGTTTCAAAAAAGTTAGAAAAATCATCTCTGGGATTCTGTTTGTTTTTAGCCATCGCGATATCCTAATTCTGATTTATGAGTTTGCAAAAGGGCTATTAGTTTTCGTTTGCCTCTTGCAGTGAGGCTCTCCACTGCTTCGACACTCAGGTCCATAATTTCAGCAATGTCTGGATTTGAAAGCTCATCAATATGCCGTAACTGAACAGCAAGACGTTGATTTTCTGGCAAATTCGATATTGCGTGATAAAGAGTCTTTTGACGGCGCTGCTCATCAATTTTATTGGTAGGAGATTGAGTTTCATCAGCAGGTTCTTGGGAGTAATCCAGTACTTCTAGTTTAGGTCTTCGGTATCGATCATTGCACAAGTTACTCACTACACGATAGAGCCAAGTGGAAACTCGCGCCTTCTCTTGTTTCCATCTTGGAGCTAATTGCCATAATCGTAAAAAAGCTTCTTGAGTTACGTCTTCAGCATCTGCAATGTTTCCTAACCTAAAATAAGCATGCGCATACATTTTCGGCATAAGTCGCTCTGTTAGTTGCTGAGCGGCCTTACGATCTCCATATGCAAAAGCCAAAATAAGATCATGATCAATGTCTTTTTTTTGTAAGTCATCGAACATTAAGCCGCCCTAAATGAGTCTTGTAGGAAAGAATTCGGAAAATCTTAAAATAGAAGTTTATCTTTGATACGCATTTTTAGCGTTTTGAACCTCTCTTTTATTGATGAATCCATCATCATTCTTATCTATTAGATCAAACATTTTAGTCAGGTTTTTAACATGTCGGCTGTTTTTGAGTTCTCCGAAGCTTAGCTTGCCATCACCGTCAGAATCTAATCGTCTAATCATTCGCGTAACGTAAAATTTTGCGCGCTGCGAATGCTGTCGCATTAACTCTTCTGCGCTCAAGTTTTGATCGCCATTTAAATCCATTGACTTAACTACAGATTCATTTTTTCTTCGGATTTCTTCCTTTGATACTCTCCCATCATTGTTGATGTCTAACTCTTCAAATTGTGCCATTCCTGGCATCATCACGTTCTCGGGGTATTGGGCGAGGGCCGTGGTGCCAACATTAAGCGAAATTATCAGGGCAACTGAGCATTTTATTAGTTTTGACACGTATAACTCCTTCATACATTTAGTTAGAGATGACTATTAAACGTATGAGTGCAAATATTCCGTCGCGAATTGCTCGAATATTTTTAAATTTTATATCAAGCTTATTTAGATAACGAGGAGTAGGTCACAGGCGACCCTGAGGAGGCTTATCAGTCTGGCCTTAAAATCCAAGAGGCATTCAAGATTGAGCATCTCAGTGGTCTTTCCGAATTGATGAATGTAACCTAGTTTGTTTATATCTCTCCTAAGCTACCTATAGATCACGTAAGTCTGTGCAGACCCTCCCCCGGGGTGTTTAGCTCTCATAAGAAAATACTCTTAGTCTTCCTATTTAGATAGATTTAAAAAGGTGAGAACCTCAGAACAGTCTATGCCTCTGGAGGGAGCAAGCCGATCGCTGCATAACCGACATTTAGACTGCCTGAGGTCCCCTAGGAAGAAGGGAGGAGCATTTAGATTAACGAGGTGATGTGGTTGTAAGAGGGCAGTGGTGTGGCAATTGAGTGGTTGGAGTGAGGTTTGCGGATTGAGAAAAACATATTAGGATGGTACTTGTGAAAATAATATTTTCACTTTTAGCCTCATTTTTAGTCGCATTTGCAATGTACATGTTGTATTTCAGTGACTG
>Ga0233451_10004874_pt1 | contig 11055 bp, 11 predicted proteins | sample 011ome_29_FD_183052 | JGI IMG/M metagenome (GOLD analysis project Ga0233451, IMG submission 183052) | Coastal salt marsh microbial communities from the Groves Creek Marsh, Skidaway Island, Georgia - 011504CT (spades assembly) | ecosystem: Environmental > Aquatic > Marine > Intertidal zone >...
GTCGATGGGTGTTTAGGAAAAAGACCTACGGCCCTCAAATGCGCGACCCAGAGTTACCTCGTCGGCGTATTCCAGGTCACCACCAACGGGAAGTCCACTCGCAAGACGAGTCACAGAAAGCCCTGGTTGAACCAAGAGCCGACTCAGGTAGGTAGCTGTTGCTTCGCCCTCGAGATTGGGATCAGTCGCAATGATGACCTCCGTCACCGACGAGTCCGCAAGACGCGCGAGTAGCTCGGAGATTCTCAGATCATCGGGACCGACGCCATCAATGGGGCTGATAGCCCCTCCTAGCACGTGATACAAACCACGGAATTCTCTGGTGCGCTCGATGGCCAACACATCTTTGGCCTCCTCCACGACGCAGATGAGTGCGGGGTTCCGTTTCGCATCAGAACAAAAACCACAGGTGTCACTGTCGGAGATCATTCCGCAGCTGTGACAGAACCTGACCTTCTCCCGAACTGTCTCCAGTAGCTCGGAGAGCTTCGTCGGGTCATAGCCCTGGTTCTGAATGATGAAAAACGCGATCCGCTGCGCGGACTTCGGGCCCACACCCGGAAGCTTCCCAAACTCATCGATGAGGTCTTGAACGATCCCCTCATACATCTCTAGCGACCACCCTCATCAGACACGGGGTGCTCCTCCACGAGCTCACCACCGAGAACTTCACGGATGACAGCCTCCCCAATCTGGCCCTGGGACGACGTCGTCACGGGCACCTCGGGAGCTTCCTCTTCCGCTTCAAGTTTGGCGACCTCAGGCTCCGGCGCATTGGGCGGGGTGACCGTTGGCCATGAGGTGGGCTCCGGCGTTGACTTAGGCTCTGGGGAAGACTCGGGCTCTGGTGTGCTCACTTCGCCAGCAACTTCTGGTTCGGCGCTGACAATCTCTTGGACTTTAAACCTCACACGGTGACCCGTCACCGCAAGAATCGCGTCTCTCACAAGCTCAGCGTTCACCGGGAGACCAGGTCCCTGTGGCTTCCTCAAGACCTCTGCTGCTTGAAGAGAGGGGAAGCCGATAGTCACAACGTCCTCGACCAGCGCAAGGGCTTCTGTTTCCAGAAGTGCCGTCCACACGGCTCTCTTCTTCTCGGCAACGGACTCGATGACGGCGGGCCACGAGGCTGTGAGCAACTCAAGACTCAATGGCGTGGTCGGAGCAGGTGCGGGAGTCGAATCTTCGACCGGCGCTGCCTGCGGGGTCGTGGGGGGCTCAGCCTTCTCTGGCTGTGAGGCCTCTGCCGCGGGAGCAGAAGGTGATTCTGCGGTCGCTACTGGCTGCGGTGAGGACTGAACGCGCGTGCTATCCAGCAACAAGCGCGCCATTAGAAGCTCCAGGTGGAGCCTGGGGGACGTTGCTCCGGTCATGGACTGAAGGGCCTCGCTCACCACATCGGCCATCGCAGACAGCCTGTGGGGGCCAAGCGTGGTGGCCAGCGTGCGCATGTGGTCGATAACTGGGCCGCTAATGCCGGGGAGCAGGGCGCCGGCTTCCTGACCTGCGGCCAACACAACAATTAAGTCGCGGATGTATTCCAAGAGGTCCTCACCAAAACGACGAGGGTCCTGGCCGGTGTGCATGACCTTGTCGAGCCCAACAAACGACTGTGGCCCACTTCCCTGCGCCACCGCAGACACCACTTCAGCGAGCAGTTCACCGTGGGTGTAGCCGAGTAATCCCACAGCGCGGTCATAAGACACCGACGAATCAGTCGACCCGGCCATCAACTGGTCCAAAACAGACAGGGTGTCTCTTACAGAACCGCCGCCAGCTCGCACCACCAAAGGTAGGACGCCTTCCTCAACTGCGACACCCTCGGAGGAACAGACCGACTCGATGTAGGCAAGAAGATCCGCGGGGGGCACGAGACGGAAAGGATAGTGGTGAGTCCTCGAGCGGATGGTGCCAATCACTTTGTCAGGCTCAGTGGTAGCGAAAATGAACTTCACGTGCTCCGGTGGCTCTTCCACAATTTTCAGGAGTGCATTGAATCCCTGTTGAGTAACCATGTGGGCCTCATCGAGGATGAAAATCTTGTAGCGATCGCGAGCGGGTGCGTACACCGCTCGCTCGCGAAGGTCTCTCGCGTCATCAACACCGTTGTGGCTGGCGGCATCAATCTCCACGACGTCGAGCGATCCGCCACCGTCCCTGGATAACTCAACGCAGCTGGGACACGTTCCACACGGAGTATCTGTCGGGCCTTGGTGGCAGTTCAAACAGCGGGCGAGAATCCTGGCGGACGTTGTTTTTCCGCATCCTCTGGGTCCGCTGAAAAGATACGCATGGTTGACACGATCTGCCGTGAGAGCCTGCATGAGCGGTTCGGTGACCTGAGATTGGCCAATGAGCTCACCAAAAGCCTCGGGTCGGTATCGACGGTAAAGAGCAGCAACCACGCTGCGAGCCTACCGGGCTCTCCTGACCGAGGGAGAGAGCTTCGAGACATATAAGACTCCCCGCGCACCCACCAGAGCCCAGTTACCCTTGCTACGTTTCCGTCCTAGGGGAGTTAGCCAAGTTAGCGCCACGCGAGGAGCCACCCCCAGTTTATCGTTAGGATGGGACAAGTGTTGGGCGAGATTTCTCTCTCATCGCAACGGAGGATTCGCCTAGTGGCCTATGGCGCACGCTTGGAAAGCGTGTTGGGTGAAAGCCCTCGGGGGTTCGAATCCCCCATCCTCCGCTCAAGGATAGTGATGTTAGTTCCCGCGACAGCTCCGGAAGGTAGAACATGTCTCACGAGGAGACCGGTCGCAACTCATCCAGTCGCGCCACGGCAGTCTGGCATAGGCGTCCGCTCAGCGCAGAACCAACAAAGGCCTTCGAATGGGATTGGGCGGACTCGTTTGCTCTCCGAAAAAGATTCTTGACGGATAACTTTCGAATAGTCGCAAACATCCATAATTTCTTTCCTTGCGCGAAAATCCGCCTCAACTCTAAAGCCGACGCGTGGGGCAAAAAGAACTGGCTCTGCCTTACGGAGCCTTTTGCAATTCCAATCCATCAAGTCCGGCCCGAAAGTGGCATACAACAGGCTTCTCTTGTTGCGTTCACCAAAGGTGAGGAAACCCTCCAGGAAGTCAATTCCGGGTTCAAGGCACCAGCGGGGCGCAATGACCCCGCTAGGTACTCTTCAAACCTCGAAAAGATCCCGAAAAAATGCTCAGGCAATGTCAGACGAACCTCGAGTTTTTTGACATCAACCTGGTCGAATCACGCGTCGAAGCGGAGAATAAAATCATGGAACCCGAAGCGGTTTAGTGCGGCAAACTGAGAAGCGGAATTGACTGCTTCACCATTGACAAGGCTAACTGTTGCTAATCCCTCCAGGCGGCGGAATAGCCCGAAGGCGTCCAGGACTCCTCGTGTGCGATTCCAGCGCTGCAGGACTGATCCGAGCATCTCACTGATGTCATCTCGGGCGTAAAGAAACCCGGGATGAAAAGACACAAGAACCTCCGCTGAGACCGCAGACAAAGACGACAGCACCAACGGATCCTTCAAGATTGCTAACTCGACGCCTTCGATGTCAATTTTTATTCTGACTTCCGAACTGCTATCCCCAATATGAGCAAGAAGATCTGGGATAGTGGCGGTCCGGATTTTTCCAACAAATGGCTCGGCGCTTGAGAGGCGACTAATATCGGTCATCACGCTTCGATCTGCCGCCAGCGAGAAATCGACTTCGCCCGAAGCTACAGCCACCCCTCCCTCAAAAACGTCGACAGAAACATCATTGAGGGCCAAATTTCTCCTGAGCACCTGAACCCATGAGGGGAGAGGCTCCACAGCGAGAACCTTCGCTCCGTTCTTAGCTGCGATGATTGACAGGAGACCCGAGGCCGCACCAAGATCGAGGAAGAAGCTTCCCTCTTTGACGCTCGTTTCAACCCACCCGATAGTGGAAGGTTCCCATCGGCCTGAACCCACCCGATTCCACCAATCAATGCCATAGAGGTCGCCCTCGGTATCAAATGCAATCGAGTGTCTTCCAACCTTCACGATTTGCTTTTCCCTGGACATTGGTTCCTCTCTAGGGACCATCAATTCTGCTTTGAGACCGGTTGTCACCCTACTTCACTTAACCTCATGCGCGAGCAAGCAAAGTCTAAGCCTTCCAATAGATGGTCTCTCTCGAGACGGAATGCACCGCTACCCATTCAATTACCGTCCAAAAAAGGCAGTCAGCAAGAAGTGCCCCAAATGTTTTTGAGGGGCCAAAATCAGATTCCCTCTTGATTACTCCCTGTATTCCGCTGGGACATTAACCAATCTGACCATACTTCACTGATCGCTTGAGAGTTTGTGCGATTTGAAATTGCAAAAGCACTAAATTTCGTCGGCAAAGTTTAAAACCCGGCGCCACACTGAGGACGCAGAAAAAAGCGAACTCTTTCTGTAACCCCTCTCTGCCAATAAGGAAGTTGCTAGCGGGCTCCTTTGAAGGTACTCGCCGATTCGAATAAGTTCCTCAGGGGTAGATACCTCCAGGAAGTCAATTCCCGGTTCCAGGCCCCAGCGGGGCGCAATTTGAGTAGAGAGCAGCGTCTGACGACAGGAAAGCGCTAACAAGGCCTCGTAGGTCAACTGAGGAAAGATTGTCGGTGAGCACGCAAATACGTGCGTCACCAGTGCCATTCCAGACAGACCCGGATCGTCTCGCCAGCCCAATAAATCGAGCCGGGCCCTGGGTTCTTCAATAAAGGCTTCAACGTAAGAACTTCGCGGCCCGAAGTTACCTATGGAGAAATCGTCCCTCATTGGACTTGGGTTTTTCCGAAGATTCTCGTTCACTGGGGGTGGGCTCATTATTACAGCGTTGTTTCGCCCCAGAAGGAGATCCCGAGTCGGCTCATCGGAAGCTATCGACAGATCTACCGAATCATCTCCTAGCCGTTCGGCAAAAGTCTGTCGCTGCAGAAAAAGCTCGGACGCTTGACCAGAAAGCCCAGGGGCCAAACTCGCCACAGATGAATCGCCTTGTGAAATCGGGTCGAGATACCAAAGCCATAGCGGTCTAGGAATTGCTCGGATGTCACGTTCTTCATATTCGGATGGATTAACCACAACCGTGATTGACCGGTCCGGTTCCAGCGTCGAGAATTTATCAGTCGCGTCAGAGGGGTCTATGAGGAGGAATTCCGAGGAAGAAAACGGGGACATTACAGATGGGAGAAAGTGCTTGAAGATTTCCCTCGGGCCAATAACCCTTAGATGACGCGGGGTCATAACCTGGACCGCCTCCTCGTTTGCCGTTCTCCTACCGTGAGAAGATTAGTGGATGAGAATTGGTTTTGTCCTCAGCGATCTGAGGCTATCCGGTGGGTTAAACGCGGTTCTGCAGCATGCGTCCCGGATAGCCGGGAAGGGCAGCCATCAGGTCTTTTTTTTCGTCCGGGAAGTGGACGATAGCCAATCGCGTCACCCCCTTCTAAAAGACATAAAGGTTGTTTGTTACGCGGATTGGCCAAATTGTACAGTTGACATCGCTGTCGCTACGTACTGGGAAACACTGCTAATGCTGGGGGAAATCCCATCGGCACAATATGTCTGGTTTTGCCAATCTTTTGAAGATAGGTTTTTTCCGGACCGAAACCCCAACATGTCCACGATGCAGATCGCGGGCTCACTGCCTATCCCAGTAATAGCAGTTGCGCACTGGATCAGCGATTTGCTTGGGTATCAAAACCCAGATCGGACCGTAGAAGTAGTTCTGAACGGAATTGATAAAGAGGTCTTCACAGAAGTTAACGCTCCTCACAACCCCGGTGAGGGATTTTCCATTCTGATCGAGGGCTCCCTCGATGAGCTGTCTAAGAACACAAGATTTTCTCTAGAGGGAAGCCTGAAATCGAATCTTGCGACAAAAATTACCCACGTTGGTAATAGGCGGTTTGAGACAAACGACCCCCGTTACAACTTTGTGGAGAACACTCTGAACTCAGACGACATGGCGGAAATGTACCGAAGCCATCACATTCAGGTGAAGGCGTCGCTTGTAGAGGGAATGTTTGGTCCGCCACTCGAAGGGTTCCATTGCGGGCTCCCTGCGGTTGTGACTCCGGTGACCGGGGCAGAAGAATACATTGAGGACGATGTTAATTCTGTTGTTGTGCCGTGGGGTGACTCTCATGGCTTGGCATGGACCCTGGATTCTCTAGCCCGAGACCGCAAGAAGTGGAAAGTTCTCCAAGATGGAGCAAGACGAACTGCCCATAACTGGAGCGGGTGGGGGGAGCAGGCGGAAGCTTTCGAAGAGTCCTTGCTGAGAGTGGCAACCTCGTCCAAGCTCACTCAATCAGACCTCTCAAACCTGGGCAGAGCGATTGAATATGGAAATCTGATGCACTGGCTTGCGATGAGAAGACTTTCCGACAAATCAGCGGGCCCAGGTGTGATGGAAGCAAAAAATTCTGGTCCAGTCGGCACGAAGCGGTCGGTTCTGCGCAGCGCCAAGAAAAGGCTACTTGGACGAAGGAAAACAGCTTGACTACGCTCTCTGACGTCGCAAAACTCGCGCGAGTCTCAAAATCCACTGCATCCAGAGCATTGTCGGGCCGGGGTTCTGTTTCGACGAGAACACGAGAAAAAGTCGCAACAGCTGCGCAAGTGTTGGGATTTGTCCCCTCCAGTGCGGCAGAGAGTCTCGCGACAGGCCGATCCCGCAACATTGCTGTGGTTACTCCTTTCATCAATCGCTGGTTCTACGCAGAAGTAATTGACGGTGTCGAATCAGCACTGATAGGGGCCGGGTATGACCTAACTCTTTACCGTCTCACTGATGACACCAACCAGCGGAAAGCATTGTTCGATTACTTTTTGGTGCGTAAAGGCGTCGACGCGGTGATCGCGCTCACGTTATTCATTAGTGATGACGAAGTTCAAAGACTACGCAAGCTTGGGAAACCTATAGTGGGAATCGGTGGGCGAATCCCTGGGATTCCAACCTTCTCAATCGACGATAGTGAGACGGCACGCAAGGCAACGGAGCATCTCATCGATCTCGGGCATAGCAAGATTGTTCATATCGGCGGCGACCAAGAGCATCAGCTTGACTTTGAAGTGCATTCACGCCGGCTCGAGGGATTCCGTCAAGCCCTGAAAACGGCAGACCTATCACACGGCGACGATTTCTATGCCGATGATTTTGACATCTCGGGCGGCTACCGAAGCGCAATGAAGGCTCTCGGGAATCCGAAGTCTCGCCCCACCGCGATTGTCGCGGGCTCTGACGAGATTGCGATAGGTGTCATGACCGCGGCACGGGAACTGGGAATCCTCATACCCGATGACCTCTCTGTCATCGGCATTGACGGCCATCCTCTTGGCGAAACTTTTGGACTCACAACGATGAACCAACACCCCTCACGCCAAGGAAGTATGGCGGTGTCAGAGGCTCTCGCTCAGCTCGGCGGAGCGTGGGATGAGTCTGACGATTCTCATCTCGAGCTCCAAGTTGATCTCAAAGTTCGCAACAGTACGGCTCCTCCAAAGGCTTAAAACCATCTGGCGCCCACCGAAGTGGGCGCCAGATGGTTTAGATATTGACTACTTGAGGGTGACGGTTCCGCCAGCCTCTTCCAAAGCTGCCTTAGCCTTTTCGGCGGTCTCCTTGTTGGCTCCTTCGAGCACAACACCGGGAGCGCCGTCAACGAGTGCTTTCGCCTCACCCAAACCGAGGTTGGTAAGTGCGCGCACCTCCTTGATGACCTGGATCTTCTTGTCGCCAGCTGCTTCGAGAACGACGTCAAACGCGTCCTTCTCTTCCGCGGCTGCGCCAGCGTCGCCGCCACCAGCAGGGGCTGCGACAGCAGCAGCGACGGGAGCCGCTGCGGTTACTTCGAATACCTCTTCGAACTTCTTCACGAACTCGCTGAGTTCGATAAGTGAAAGCTCCTTGAAGCCCTCAATCAGCTGATCAGTTGACAGCTTGGCCATGATTTCTCCTTAGTTTTTCTTGGTCGAGTGATCACCGCTGGGACTAACCAGCGGACTCTTGCTTCTGGCGGAGGGCGTCGACGGTGCGAACGGCCTGCGCCAAGGGGGCGTTGAACATGTATGCAGCGCCAAACAGCGAAGCCTTGAAGGCGCCTGCGAGCTTTGCGAGCAGGACCTCTCGGGTTTCGAGGTTTGCCAGTTGCATAATTTCTGCTGGCGAAATGGGGGCGCCATCGAAATAGCCACCCTTGATCACCAGCTCGGGGTTGTCCTTGGCAAAGTCACGCAGGCTCTTCGCAACAGTGACGGCATCGCCGTGCACAAATGCGAGAGCAGAGGGGCCAATGAGCATGCCATCGAATGCATCGATGCCTGCCTCTTTGGCCGCAATCTTGGTCAGCGTGTTCTTCACCACGGCATAGGTAGCGTCGGCCTGGATGCCTCGACGCAGCTCTTTCAGCTGCGCGACACTCAGTCCGCGATACTCAGTCAGCACAATGGTCGACGAGGTACGGAAGTGCTCCGTAAGCTCGGCGACCGTTGCTTCCTTGTTCGCCATGGTGCTCCTTAGTACGAATGATGTGGATGCCTCGCCCACCGGACATGAAAAAAGCTCCGGCGCTGGCGCACGGAGCAAGAAACCTTGAAGGATTTTCTACTGTCATACACCTGCGCGGGCCCTCAAGATTCCTCTTGATGCTTCGGTAGCAGAAGTTTTCACTCCCACCACGACCGGCGGTCTTTGGCTAATAGAAGGCTAAGGGGTTGCCGGGTTATTCGCAACCCCGGACACCGGAAGAGTGACGGTGAATACGGTTTTTCCAGGCTTTGAGGTGAGGCCCACAGAACCACCGTGGGCTCTCACAATGGTGTCGACGATGGAGAGTCCGAGCCCGGTGCTACCCGACGATCTGGCTCTCGAGGAATCCCCTCTGGCGAAACGCTCAAACAGCTTCTTTCTGGCGTCTAGGGGGATACCAGGGCCAGAATCTTCCACCTGCAACACCGTAATATCTGCCGTCTTCTTCACCCGAACCTCAACCGAGGTTCCCGGAGGCGTATGGACGCGAGCATTAGCGAGCAGGTTCACCACCACCTGGTGAATGGCTGAGCGATCACCGGTGATGACGACGGGCTCCTCAATTCCCTCAGCACCCCATTCATGCTCAGGGCTCGTCACATAGGCATCAGAGAGCGCATCTCGCACAATCTGGGCAAGATCGACGGATTCCATTTCCAGGGTGTGACCTTCATCAAATCGAGCAAGGAGAAGAAGGTCCTCCACCAGGGACGTCATCCGAATCGATTCAGACTCAATGCGATCCAGCGCCTGTTTCATATCGCTCGAGAGCTTCTCACCCCCGCGTTTCGTCAACTCCGCGTAGCCACGAATACTGGCAAGAGGTGTCCGCAGTTCGTGGGAGGCATCCGCGACAAACTGGCGCATCTTCTCTTCGCTCTCAAAACGAGACTGAAATGCCTCATCGACGTGATCGAGCATGAGGTTGAGGGCCGCGCCCACCTGACCAACTTCGCTCTCGGTATTTGCGTATTGAGGGGGAACGCGAAGCGCCAGTCGCACATCACCTCGGTCAAGGGGTTGCTTGGTGACCGCAGAAGCAGTCTCGGTGATGCGGTCCAGTGGTTTCAGTGCGTATCGAACGAGCAGTGCTCCAATGCTTGCGGCAACCATCACCACGATGGCCACTACAGCGATGATGATGATGTTCAACCTGGCAATCGTTACCCGAATTTCCTGGAGTGGAAGGCCCACCACAATCTTGGCGCCCTCGATGGTGGCAACCAGCAAGGTTCGGTATTCACCCCGACCATCGAGAAGCCGCACGATTTCCGGTTCACCGGGGACCCAGTCGACGGACGCGAGGTTGCCCACTTGATGAGACTCGAGAGCTCGCAGGTTTCCATCGGCGTCAATGTATGCGCCAGATATCTCGTCGCCGGCAATAATCGCTACTACCGTCCCTACATCGAAGCCGGGCCGATTAAGTTGACCCGCTCCTGGGCCCTCCAGACTCACGGCAAGGCGTCGGGACGTGTCGACTAGTTCCTCATCTAAGCGGTCCAGGAGTGCTCGTCCCACGGCGAGTGAGGCTGCGATACCAATAACGATGCTCGCTAGTGCCACCAGCGCGACACCGCCGGCCACAAACTGTCGGCGGAGCGTCGTCGGTTTCGCTCGAAGGATACCCGGGAGCGGGATGGAGGAGGTGACCACTTAGTCGCCGGGTTTGATGATGTATCCCACACCGCGAACAGTGTGAATCAGGGGTGGGCCCAAAGTGTCAATCTTCTTTCGTAAGTAGGAGATGTAAATCTCGACAATGCTTGCCTTACCGCCCAAGTCGTAGTCCCACACACGGTCCAAGATATTGGCTTTGGAGAGTACTCGCTTGGGGTTTCTCATCAGATACCGCAGAAGCTCAAATTCAGTGCTGGTCAGCTCGATCGAAACACCTGCCCGGTGAACCTCATAGCTGTCCTCATTCAACACAAGATCTCCCACACGGAGTTCGGCGTGCTCGTCCTCGGTCATTCCAGCCCCCGCACGACGAAGGATTCCGCGGAGCCTGGCAACGAGTTCCTCGAGACTGAACGGTTTCGTGACGTAGTCATCGCCTCCAGCGGTAAGCCCTGCAACACGATCATCCACGGCATCCTTGGCCGTGAGAAACAGCACGGGGAGTCCGGCGTGAACACCGCGGAGGCTTTTCATGAGGGAGAGACCATCACCATCGGGGAGCATGATGTCCAACACGGCGATATCGGGAGCGAAAGTCTTGACATGGTTCATAGCCTCCGCCACCGAGTGCGCGGTTTTCACGTCCCAGCCTTCGTAGCGGAGAGACATCCCTACTAAATCGGCAAGGCTTTCTTCGTCGTCCACCACCATAGCCCTCATAGGGGACCCATCAGAGTGCGACAGCTTCTGAGAGGACTGCTCGATACCCGTGTAATCGTTCATGCTCCCTAGGGTCCCACCACTCTCTTGGTGTTTTCTATGAGAAACCTATATGTGAGCTCAAGAGAACTTTTTCCCGGACAAAATCCTCTTCGAGGCTGTGCCCCACCTGGAATCTTCGCTCACCA
>Ga0233451_10004885_pt1 | contig 11044 bp, 17 predicted proteins | sample 011ome_29_FD_183052 | JGI IMG/M metagenome (GOLD analysis project Ga0233451, IMG submission 183052) | Coastal salt marsh microbial communities from the Groves Creek Marsh, Skidaway Island, Georgia - 011504CT (spades assembly) | ecosystem: Environmental > Aquatic > Marine > Intertidal zone >...
AGAACCTGAGGTTAATAAAGAGGTTAATAAACTTTTAGATTGATGATCAGAATTGGAATTATAGGAAATATAGGTTCTGGAAAAAGTTATGTTGCACAAAACTTTGGCTATCCGGTTTTTAATGCAGATCATGAAGTAACACAATTATATCAACGAGATAAAAAAATTTTTACTAAATTGAAAAAGAGCTTACCAAAATATATTCAATCATTCCCAATAGAAAAGAAAGAAATTTCAAATGCAATTCTAGCAAATAAAAATAATTTAAAAAAAATAGTTAAAATCGTTCATACTGAAATAAGAAAAAAAATGAATGATTTTTTAAAAAAGTATAAAAATAGAAAGTTTGTAATTTTAGATATTCCATTGTTACTAGAAAATAAGATTAATAAAAAAAAAGATATATTGGTTTTTGTACAATCTAACCAATCAGATATTTTAAAAAGATTAAAAAAAAGAAAAAATTTTAATCAAAAAATTTTTAAAAAATTTAAAACTATTCAATATCCGATTAGTTATAAAAAGAAAAAATCTGATTTTATTATCAAAAATAATTTTAAAAAAAATTCAGTTATTAATGGTATAAAGAATATTCAAAAAGAGATTACATAAATGAAGGAAATAGTTTTAGATACCGAGACAACTGGCATATCAATAAAAGATGGACATAGAATTGTTGAGATCGGTTGCATAGAGCTTGAAAATTTAATACCAACAAAAAATAAATTTCATTGCTATTTAAACCCTGAAAGAAAAGTTTCAGAAAAAGCCCTAGAAGTTCATGGATATACAGATGAGTTTTTAGCTACACAAAAAAAATTTAGTGATATTGGAGAACAATTTTTAGAATTTATCAAAGACAAAAGACTGATTATTCATAATGCGGAGTTTGATTTAGGCCATTTAAACAATGAATTAGCCATATTAGGAAAAAAAAAACTAGATAATGAAATTGTTGATACTTTAATTTTGGCTAGAGATAAGTTTCCAGGGTCACCTGTTAGTTTGGACGCTTTGTGTAAAAGATATAGAGTTGACAATTCAAGAAGAACTCAGCACACAGCTTTAATTGATTGTGACTTATTAGCTAAAATTTATATCAATTTAATTGATCAAAAAGAACCAACATTAAATTTTCAAAATGAAGAAATAAAGAATAATCAAAAAAATAATACTGCTATAAATTATTTTAAAAAAATTGTTCTCCCAACTACTGAAGAATTAAAAAAACATAAAGAATACTTAAAAAATAATCTTAAAAAAAATTTCTTTTAATTTAATCTTTGATTATAAAGTTGTTCAAAATCAACTTTTTTTTCAAATTTAACATCTGGGTAGCCAGAGTTATGTAATAAATTTAAAAATGATTTTTCTAATTCTGGATAAATTTCAATTTGAACATCGCATAGTATTATTTTTTCAAGATCTTTTTTTTCTTTAATTTCATCATTTATTTGAACAATAGTTGAATAATTAATCTCAAAATAAGACTTTTTTTTATTTCCTTGCTTATCTTCAAATTTTAAAATTGTATTTATTTCAATCATTTTATTTTTTAATGCTTTAGAATTAATATCAATATTAAGTTGATATTTTGAAATATAATCTCTTACAAATATATAGGTTTCAATATCTGGTGTTTCGCTAGACATATCTTTTATATATTTTCCTAAAATTTTATATTTTTCTGTCATCTTCATCTTCTATATCTTCAAAGTCTCCATCAATGAAATTATTTTTTTTAACTTTTTCATCCTTGTTTTTAAATTTATTTAAAAACTTTTTTAAAAAAAAATTGCGGGTAAAGGGGAATAAAATTAGAAAACCAAAAATATCTGTAGCAAATCCCGGGATTATTAGTAGAAGGGCAGCAATTGCAATTGCAGCTCCCGAAATCATCTCATGAGTAGGTGCTTTATTTTTGCTTATTTGTGAAAATCCAGATTTTAGAGTGTTTAGTCCCTCATATTTAGCATAATAGATCCCAACAATTGCAGTGGTGAATATTAATAATATTGTAGTAATAGCACCAATTTGAGAACCAATTTTTATAAATAGAAATATTTCAATGGCTGGAATTAAAATAATAAATAACAATATTGAGTTCATTTGTCTCCAATCTAAATTGCTGGTTGAAATTAATCAACATAGTAATTACTATAATAATAATGAATTATAGTTTTGAATACATCGATATCATTCTACTTGCAATGATTGCTGGTTTTATTTTTTTAAGGTTAAGAGGCATTCTTGGGAAGAGAACTGGGTTTGAAGGAAAAGCACCTACCCAATTTGATAAAATATTGAAAGAAGCAGTAGTTAAGCAAGCTAAACAAGACGCTAATGAATTTGATGAAAAGGCACAAAAAGAATTTTTAAAAGGTGCTAAAATTGCATATGAAACTATCATCACTGATTTTAGTGATAACGATAACAAAATAACAACAAGCAAGCCTCTTTTAAATCAAGAAATATATAACCAGTTTAATGAAGCATTAAAGGAGCGTAATTCAAGAGGACATTATGCTGAAATTACTTTTATAGGAATAAATTCAGCAGTTATTAAAGAACATAAAAAAGTTGATAAAATTTTAAATGTAACTGTAGACTTTATAGCCGAGGTTATTACTTGCATAAAAGATAAAAACAAAAAAATCATATCAGGTGATCCCGAAAAAATTAAAAAAATTTATGATACCTGGATATTTTCAAGAGATACCACTTCAGCTAATCCTAATTGGCAATTAGTTAGCACTTTAACTTAGTTGACGAATAGAATTTCAGATAAAGATAAAAAAGATTGGGAAAATTTTATTTCCAGTGAGAAAAAAATCACAAACAAAGATCACAACCCTAGAAAAAAAAATTATTATAAAATAAAGTCTTTAGACTTGCATGGGTATACTCTTGAAGATGCAAATAAACTTATTCAAAATTTTATTAATAGGTCTTATGAAGAAAATGTTAATAAATTAATAATTATTACAGGAAAAGGGCTTCACTCAAATAATGAAAAAGATCCATATGTATCAAAAGATTTAAGTATATTAAAATATTCAGTACCTGAATTCATAAAAAATGATAATGAGATTATGAAAAAAATTATAGAAATAACAGAAGCTAAAATTGAAGATGGAGGAGAAGGAGCTTTTTATATATATTTGAAAAGAAAAAAATGATTATTTGGTTAGCATCTTATCCTAAAAGTGGAAATACTTTGCTAAGATCAATGCTTTCAGCATATTTTTTTACTAAAGATGGAAAATTTAATTTTGAAATTATTAAAAATATTACTCAGTTTCCAGAATTAATCCTTTTTAAAAATTATGGAGTTAATAGTCATGATGAAATGGAATTAGTTAAAAATTATATTAATGTCCAAAAACAAATTAATGAAAAAGATAAAAATTCAATAAGATTTCTTAAAACTCATAGTGGTCTTTCAGATATCAACGGTAATCAGTTTACCAATTTAAACACTTCTTTAGGAGCCATATATGTTGTTCGTGACCCAAGAAGTGTCGTAACATCTTTTGCTAATCATAACCAAATGTCGTTAGAGAGAGCTTCAGATAGAATGTTGGAATATGGAGCAACATTAGGAGGGATTAAAAATTCAATTAATGATGTTGATAGGATAAAAACATATATGAACTCTTGGTCATCTAATTATGAGTCTTGGAAAGCGTTTAAGAAATTCGATCGTTATCTTCTTATTAAGTATGAAGATATGGTTAATGATAAAGAAAATATTTTTCTTTCGGTTCTTGAATTTGTTCACAAATTATCAAAAGCTAAATTTATAGTAGATAATAATAAATTGAAAAATATTTTAGAAACTACCTCTTTTGAATATATGAAAAATTTAGAAAGAGACAAGGGGTTCGAGGAGTCCGTAAAAACTAATGATAATCGTGAGGTTACTTTTTTTAAATATGGCCCTAAAGTTAATACTCCAGAGTCTTTATCAATAAAGATAAAAAATAAATTAGAGCTTGCACTTAAAAAGGAAATGAAAGAATTAGGTTATTTATGATATTTAGAGAATAAATTTAGATAAATCTGTATCTTTTACTAAGCTATCTAAGTTATCATTTATATATTCTTTATTTATAATTATTTTCTCTCCAGAACGGTCAGTAGCTGTAAAACTAATATCATCTAAAATTTTTTCAATTATTGTATGCAGCCTTCTAGCTCCAATATTTTCAACTGTTGCATTAACTTCAGACGCAATGTTTGCAATTGTATCGATACCATCATCAGAAAATTCAAGCTCTACATTTTCAGTTTTTAATAAAGCCACATATTGTTTAATTAAACTGAAATCTGGTTCTCTTAAAATTCGTTTAAAATCATCACTAGTTAATGCTTCTAGCTCCACTCTTATAGGTAGACGGCCTTGAAGTTCGGGAAGTAAATCAGAAGGTTTTGCAAGTTGAAATGCTCCAGATGCAATAAACAAAATGTGATCAGTTTTAATTGGACCATGTTTTGTATTAACAGTTGTGCCCTCAATCAATGGCAGTAAGTCTCTTTGAACACCTTCTCTAGAAACATCCCCCCCAACTCTATCTGTCCGTGCAGAAATTTTATCTATTTCATCTAAAAATACTATTCCATTGTTCTCCGTTGATAACTTTGCAGCTTTAACAATTTTATCTTGTTCAATTAATTTATCTGACTCATCATTAATTAAAATTTCGTGAGACTCTTTTACAGTCATTTTCTTCTTTTTTTCTTTATTTCCCATTGATTTACCAATCATTTCACCAATGTTAATCATACCAACATTTGCCCCAGGCATTCCAGGAATTTCGAAAGAAGTGTTATTTGATCCAGTATCGCTTACTGCAATTTCAATTTCATTTTCATCTAGATCACCATTTCTTAGTCTTTTTCTGAAACTCTCTCTTGTTGCTAAACTTGCTTTTTTACCAACTAAAGCATCCAAAACTTTTTCTTCGGCAGATTTCTGTGCTTGGGCATGAACTTCTTTTCTCATTTTTACTTTTTCCATGCCAATTGCAATTTCAATCAAATCTCTTACTATTTGCTCAACATCTCGTCCAACATATCCAACTTCAGTAAATCTTGTTGCTTCAACTTTAACAAATGGTGCTTCTGCTAGTTTTGATAATCTTCTTGAAATCTCAGTTTTTCCAACACCTGTTGGTCCAATCATTAAAATATTTTTTGGTAAAACCTCATTTTTCATTTCACCTCTAAGCGCTTGTCTTCGCCATCTATTTCTTAATGCTACCGCTACAGCTTTTTTAGCTTTGTTCTGACCAACTACAAATCTATCTAGCTCGGAAACTATTTCCCTAGGAGATAAAGAGCTTACTAAAGAATTTTCTTCTTTTGTATTTTTATCTTTTGGAACAAGTGGTGTTACGTTTGAGTTTTCCATTATATTTTTAAAACCTTAATATTATCATTCGTAAAAACACAAATTTCAGAAGCTACCTTGATAGCTTTTTTTGCAATTTCTTCTGCACTTTTGTCAGTTTCCATTAAAACTTTTCCAGCAGCTAAAGCATAGTTTCCACCTGAACCTATTCCAATTACGTCACCCTCTGGTTCTAAAACGTCGCCAGTTCCAGATATAATGTAGCTATTATGTTTGTCTCCAATAGCCATTAATGCTTCTAATCTCCTTAAATATTTATCTGTTCGCCAATCTTTGGCCAATTCAACAGCTGCTCTTGATAAATTTCCTGCGTGTTTTTCAATTTTTGCTTCTAATCTTTCAAATAATGTTAAAGCATCAGCAGTTGATCCTGCAAAACCTGCAACTACATCTCTTTTTTCAATTTTTCTAATCTTTGAAGCAGTGCTTTTCACAACAGTATTTCCCATACTTACCTGTCCATCACCAGCTACTACTACTTCATTATTTTTTCTAACCAGTACAATTGTTGTCATACTTAACAAATGGTAACTATTTTTGATACTTCAAGTGTTCATACTAATATTGATATAGGGTAATTATGTATGTATACCTTTGAAATATATGGCTAGAAAAGGAAAAGTATCCAGAAAAACTAAAGAAACAAGCATAAGTGTTGAAGTCAATATTGATGGAAAAGGAAAGTATCAAATTGATACTGGTATAGGTTTCTTAGATCATATGCTTGAGCAATTATCTAAGCATTCTCTAATAGACTTAAAAGTAAAAGCTAAAGGAGATACTCACATTGATCTTCATCACACAACAGAAGATACGGGTATTGCTATTGGTGAAGCTTTAAAAAAAGCTGCTAAAAAATTTGTTGGGATCAAAAGATACGCCCACAGAGTAATTCCAATGGATGAAACGTTAACTAGAGTTGCAATAGATGTTTCAAACAGACCTTATTTGATCTGGAAAGTTAAATTAAAAGTTGAGAAGCTTGGTGAAATGGACACGGAACTATTCAAAGAGTGGTTTCAAGCATTTTCTCAATCAGCTGGTATTACAATGCATGTCGAAAATATTTATGGAGACAATAGTCACCACATAATTGAGTCTTGCTATAAAGCATTAGCAAGATCATTGAGAGAAGCATTGGAGATGGATCCTAGAAGCAAAAAGAGTATACCGTCTACTAAAGGCTCACTATAAGTTTAATGAACGTCACAATTGTTGATTATAATTCGGGTAATATCAGCTCGGTAATAAACTCGTTTAGCGAGGTTGGTAATAATAAAGTAAATCTCGAAGTTACTTCCGATTTAAAAAAAATTAAATCTAGTGATAAAGTTGTGTTACCAGGACAGGGTTCGTTCAAGAGTTGTGTTGATGCACTTAATAATATTAATGGTTTAGTTGATACATTAAATGAATTTGCAATTAATGATAAAAAGCCACTTCTTGGAATTTGTGTTGGATTGCAAATGTTTGCCGACATTGGTTATGAGGAAACAGAAACTAAAGGTTTAGGATGGATATCAGGCAAGGTATCAAAAATCGATAATCAAAACGGAAAATACAAACTTCCTCATATAGGTTGGAACCAAATAAATATTCTAAAAGATAGTAAGATTTTTAAAAATATAGAAAATAACTGTCATATGTATTTTGTTCATAGTTATGAATTTATACCTGAAGACAAAAGTGTAATTTCATCAATAACAGATTATTCATCAAATATTGTATGTTCTATTGAAAAAGAAAATGTTTTTGGAACGCAGTTTCATCCTGAAAAAAGTGATAAAACTGGACTTAAAATAATCGATAACTTTATAAATTTATAAAATGAAAATATTTCCCGCAATTGACATTAAAGAAAAAAAGTGTGTGCGATTAGTTAAAGGAGACTTTGACAACAAAACTGAATATGAAATGTCACCTGTGGAACAAGCAGGAAAATACAAAGATCACGGTTTTAAAAACTTACACATAGTTGATTTAGACGGGGCTTTAACTGGTGAAACAGTTAATCTCGATATTATTGAAGAAATAGTTGGCAAATATGATCTTAAAATTGAAATTGGTGGTGGAGTAAGAAATTTTGAAAGTATTCAGAAATATACTGATGCTGGTGTCGAAAAAGTAATTTTAGGAAGCGCTGCCATTAAAGATAAAAGTTTTTTAAAAGATGCTTGTGAAAAATTTCCAAATAAAATTGCCCTAGGTTTAGACGCTAAAGATGGATTTTTATCTGTCTCGGGCTGGAAAGAAAATTCAAATCAATTAACTTTAGATTATTTGAAAGAAGTTAATAAATATGGTGCTAGCAGATTGATTTATACAGATATTAATAGAGACGGAATGAAGCTCAGTCCTAACTTTGAAGAAACATCAAAGGTTGCAGATACTTCTAATTGTCCTGTAATAATATCGGGTGGAGTTTCTTCAATTGATGACATTAAAAAAGCCAGGGAATTAAACAATAATAATATTGAAGGTATTATAGTTGGAAAAGCTATTTATGATGGTGATATTAAATTAGAGGAATTGGTCAGGGAATTAGATGCTTAAAAATAGAATTATTCCATGTCTAGATGTTAAAAATGGTCGAGTAGTTAAAGGTATCAATTTTGTTGATTTAAAAGATGCAGGTGATCCAGTTGAACAAGCCAAAATTTATTCTGATGGTGGTGCAGATGAAATTTGCTTTTTAGACATTACTGCCTCAAATGAAAATAGAGAGACTATTTATGATGTAGTTGGGAAAACTTCTAAGAAGTGTTTTGTGCCTTTAACTGTTGGAGGAGGAGTGAGAAGTGTAGAAGATATAAATAAATTACTTAATTGTGGTGCAGACAAAGTATCGATCAATACTGCCGCAGTCCAAAATTCAGAAGTAGTAGTAGAAAGTTCTAAAAAATTTGGTTCACAGTGTATTGTTGTTGCTATAGATGCTAAAAAAAATGATGACAAATGGGAAATTTTTACGCATGGTGGAAGGAATAATACCGGTATTGATGCCATAGAATTTTCAAAAAAAATGGAAAATAGTGGAGCAGGAGAATTATTGGTAACATCTATGGATAGAGATGGTACTCAAGTTGGTTATGATATTGAATTAATGTCCGAGATAGCATCTAAAGTAAATATTCCTGTGATTGCTTCTGGTGGAGTTGGAAATCTTGATCATTTAGTTGATGGAATTAAATTAGGAAATGCAAGTGCAGTTTTAGCTGCATCCATATTTCATTATGGAAAACATTCAATAAAAGAAGCCAAGGAATACCTGGATTCAAAAGGAATACCTGTTAGAATTTAGTATGCTTAGTACATTAGAAAATTTAATAAAACTTGCCCGAGAAAGAAAGTCATCACCTATAGATGGGTCTTACACAAATAAATTACTTACAAATAAAGCTTTAAGCAAAGCCAAAGTCTTGGAAGAGGTTGATGAATTAATTGAAGCCATAGAAGAAGATACAAATAAAATACATGAAGCTGCAGATGTTTTTTATCATTTATTAATGTACTTAGAAGCCAATGATGTAAAAATTGAAGAAGTCATGCAAGAATTAGAAAAAAGAAAAAAATGAGTTATGATGATAGTAATATCTTTGCAAAGATTTTAAGAGGAGAGATACCTTGTAATAAAATTTATGAAGATGACTTTGTTTTATCTTTTCATGATATAAATCCTCAAAAAAAAATTCATGCTTTAGTCATTCCAAAAGGAAAATATGTTGATCTAGATGATTTTAGTTTAAATGCTTCTCCAGAGGAGATGGTTGGGTTGATTAAAGGTATAAATATTGTAGCAAAAAACCTAGGTATTTCAACAGAAGTAGGCAAAGGTTATAGGGTGCTCGCTAATATAAGTGATGATGGTGGCCAAGAGGTTCCACACTTACACTTTCATTTATTTGGAGGTGAAAAAGTTGGAAAAATGGTTGAGTGATAAAAGAAGTTCACAGAAATTATTTAGAAATAAATTCAATTCAAGATCTTAATAACGTTGTTGAGCCTGAGGAAGATTATTCTTTAAATTTATTAGACCCCATTAATTTTCAATTAAATAAATTTTTTTATAAAAATATTGGAAAAAAACATAAATGGATTGACCGATTAGTCTGGACTGAAGCTCAATGGATAGATTATGTTTCTAATAAAAATGTCAAAACATATGTATTTAAATTTAAAGATGATTTAGCCGGCTTCTTTGAATTGATATCGCATAGTGAAAAAAAAGAAGTTGAGATTGCTTACTTCGGTCTACTGGAAGAATTTCAAAACAAAAAATTGGGATCATATTTATTATCTCAAGCAATTAAAAAATCATTTAAAGGCAGTATCAATAGAGTTTGGGTTCATACATGTTCACTAGATCATAAAAATGCTTTAAATAATTATATAGCCAGAGGTATGAAAATATTTAAAACTGAAACTATAAAAATCTAGTTTTGTGTAGGCAGTTTAAATAAATTTTTATCAACTTGTTGATTTATTTTAATTGAGGATAAATAAGTAACATTAATATTTTGATATATATCTTTTATTTGCCATCCAACTAAATTAAAAGTTTTATTATCAAAAAAGATATTTATTTCATTGTCATTTTCTACTATCTCGAAGTTTATATAAGTTTTATCTAATATATTTTCTTTTAAATTAAGTATTTTTTTGATTAAAAAATTTTTATCTAATATTAAGTTTAGTGGTGTTTTATTGAGAGGGTATCTATAAAAGCTAACTTTAGTTTTAATTACCAATGACTTACCATTAGAAACTAAAATTTTATTTTTTTTCTGATATTTGCAGTAAATTTTTTTTGGATATTTGATTATACAATTTCCATTTTCTACTTTGCCATTAATATTTTGTTCAAACTGGAAATTTAAACTTACAGTGTTTTGTAAATTTTCTATTATTTTTTCTTTATTACTTGCTTGTGTGTTTGAAAGTAAGGTAAAGAAAATTAGAATTAAAAAATATTTAAACATTAAAGCACATCTCTTTTACCAACATGATTTGCCTTGCTGACAATACCATCAGCTTCCATCATATCAATAATTCTCGCAGCTCTGTTGTAACCAATTTGAAGTTTTCTTTGTAAAAATGATGTGGACGCTTTTCCTTCTGATCGAATAATTTCTAATGCTTGCGAATATAGCTCGTCTTTATCACCTTGACTTTGAATATCTCCAATCTCTTTTTCATCAGCAAAGTTTAATATTTCGTCAATATAATCTGGTTCAGCTTGACTTCTTAACGAATTATTAATTTTTTCAATTTCATTGTCTGATACAAATGGTGCGTGTATTCTAACAATTCTATTTGCAGAGGACATGTAGAGCATATCTCCCTTACCTAGTAATTGTTCGGCTCCCTGTTCTCCAAGAATAGTTCTACTGTCTATTTTAGAAGTAACTTGAAAAGATATTCTAGTGGGAAAATTAGCTTTAATAGTCCCAGTTATGACATCAACACTAGGTCTTTGAGTGGCCATTATTATGTGAATACCAGCAGCTCTAGCCATTTGTGATAATTTCTGAATATAATTTTCAATTTCCTTACCAGCAACCAACATTAAGTCAGACATTTCGTCAACAACAACAACTATATAAGGCATAGGAAGTTTATGCTTGGTGTTAT
>Ga0233451_10004886_pt1 | contig 11044 bp, 9 predicted proteins | sample 011ome_29_FD_183052 | JGI IMG/M metagenome (GOLD analysis project Ga0233451, IMG submission 183052) | Coastal salt marsh microbial communities from the Groves Creek Marsh, Skidaway Island, Georgia - 011504CT (spades assembly) | ecosystem: Environmental > Aquatic > Marine > Intertidal zone > Salt...
CGTGGAAACTTCGGCTAAACGATGCACATTCGCCTCTCTACTCCGGTAGTCGCCTCCTTTGATCGTATCGTAAAACAAGCGATAGACCGAGTCACCATCATTTTGGTAATTCTTCGCAGCGTTGATTCCGCCTTGCGCAGCAATGGAGTGAGCGCGACGCGGGGAATCCTGGAAACAAAACGCTTTAACGTTATAACCCATTTCTGCCAATGAAGCCGCTGCGGAACTACCCGCCAGGCCTGTGCCTACCACAATGACATCAATCAACCGCTTGTTCGCAGGATTCACGAGGTTGATGTGATTCTTGTGCGAAGTCCACTTATCCGCTAAAGGTCCCGATGGAATTTTAGATTCGAGCATGACGGTCTTCGATTACAATTGAGTGATATAAAGAGTGATAGGAATGATGGCAAACAATGCCGGAACGAGGAGCGCAAAAGCAAGCCCCGCCTTCTCTACCATGCCTGTGTATTTCGCATGGCGCAATCCAAGCGATTGGAAGCCGCTTTGAAATCCGTGTGACAAATGGAACGCAAGCGCGAATTGAGCCAAGACATATCCCCCAACCGCTACGAGAGCCAAACCGTTCTCCACAGGGTTGAAAAATCGCATCACCACTGTATGCAAATCCTTCAATCCGTTGGCATCCATAGGAATGTCTCCGAAATGCATTTGGTACCAAAAATTCTGCATGTGGCTCACGAGGAAGACGAGAATGATCGTGCCCAGGATGCCCATGTTGCGGCTCGACCACTTGGCGTTGGCCGCTCCATTTTCTTTCACATAACCTACCGGGCGCGCTTTTCGATTTTGCATCGTCAACGCAACGCCGTCGATCACATGGAACAAAACACTCGCATACGTCAGGTAGCTCAAAATTTTAACCAACGGAAATGTGGTCATGAATTCTGCATATTCGTTAAAGGCCTGTTGGCCTTCAGCTCCTGTCTTCAGCAAAAGTTGGAGATTTCCGGCGAGATGACCCACCAAAAACAGGCAAAGAAAAAGACCCGTCAAGGCCATCACGTATTTCTTCGCTAGCGAAGATTTCAAAATTCCGGAGTTGCTCATGGGGTGAGGCTACATTTAGAGACTTCAAAGTTAACGCCTCCGGAACCGGCTACCAACGGAAGTTGCCAGAACTGCACTTTGCCGGGATTCAATTGAAGAAATGGGGACGAGAACGCATTCTCGCCCCCTGCCCATCAGCCCTCAGACGTTGTTGGTTTCCGGTCGAGCATCAGCATCTCTCCCGCCACGACCTCGGTCACATAACGCGTATGCCCCTCGGAATCCTCGTACGTCCGATACGCCAATCGGCCTTCGATGGCAACTTCTGCGCCCTTTTTCAGGTATTGACCCGCGATCTCCGCAAGCGCCCCCCAAGTCACCACATCGTGCCATTGGGTTCGCTCCACACGTTCACCTTCACCATTGCGGAAAGATTCATTGGTCGCCACCGGAAAAGTGCATTTCACTTTGCCCTCTTCGAAGCTCATTAATTCGGGGTCCTTCCCCAGCCGTCCAATCAATTGGACCTTATTTCTCAGTGCATTCATTGGTTGTTATTTCTGATGACAAACTTGTCCCCGCTCCTTCGAACTACCCGTATCTGAAACGGCTAGTTTGACGAGCGAGACGCGCCATTTCACAACCGTCCGAAGCCTATCTTTGCGCCGCTATGAGCCAACCCATTCGCGTTCGATTTGCCCCCAGCCCAACAGGCCCCCTCCACATGGGCGGGGTCCGCACGGCACTGTACAATTACCTCTTTGCCAAGAAAAACGGCGGAACCTTCATTTTGCGTGTCGAAGACACCGATCAAACGCGTTTCGTGCCCGGTGCCGAAGACTACATTCGCGAATCGCTAGCTTGGTGTGGGATTTCACCAGATGAAGGCGATGCAGAAGGTGGAGATTTTGGCCCTTACAAACAATCTCATCGAAGTGAACTCTACGCTCGTGAAACCGCGAAGCTGCTCGAAAGCGGTCATGCGTACAAAGCGTTTGACACCTCCGAATCCATGGCCGAAAAGCGCTCAGAGGCGGAGGCCGCGGGAACGGTTTGGCAATATGATGCAACGACCCGGCTGTCCATGCGCAACAGCTTGTCCCTGAGCGCAGAAGAAGTCTCGGCACTCGAAGCCGCAGGCGCCCCCTTCACGGTCCGATTCAAAATGCCAGAAACAGCGCGCGACGTGCTCGTTCAGGATGAAATACGCGGTGAAATACGCGTTTCCACATCAGTCCTAGACGACAAAGTTCTCATGAAGACCGACGGCCTACCGACCTATCATTTGGCCAATGTGGTCGACGATCACCACATGCAAATCAGCCACGTCATCCGGGGTGAAGAGTGGTTGCCAAGCGCGCCTCTGCACGTGTTATTGTATGAGGCATTTGGTTGGAGTTCACCGGCTTTCGCCCATTTGCCGCTGATTTTGAAGCCTACTGGAAACGGTAAATTGAGCAAACGAGACGGCGACAAAGGCGGCTTCCCCATCTTTCCTTTGGAATGGACCGACCCGGCCTCTGGCTCTGTTTCCATGGGCTACCGGGAACGGGGCTATTTGCCGGAGGCTTTTCTGAACATGCTGTTGCTGCTCGGTTGGAGCAGCGGAGGCGAAGAGGAGCTATTCAATTTGGAGGAAGCGGTGGAGGCTTTTGACCTCGCGCGCGTGGTCAAGTCCGGTGCGCGGTTCAATCCAGACAAAGCGGTTTGGTTCAATGAGCAATACCTCCGCGCCGGCGACACCTCGCGTTGGATTGCACCGTTGCGCGAATTGGCTCCGGAAAAAATGGCCCAATGGAGCGATAACCAATGCCAATGCGTGCTTGACATGTTCTTGGAACGGGTCCAATTCTTGCACGAAATCCCGGCGATTAAATATGTTTTCGAACCGCCAACGGAATTCGACGAGAAATTGGTGAAGAAGAAATGGAAGGCGGAGACTGCGGGCTATTTGACTGATTTGGCGGCTGTTCTCGGAGGGATTGAATCCTTCGAATCCGCGACCATTGAGTCTGAATTTAAAGCGTTTCTCGAAGCTCGTGAACTCGGGTTTGGAGCGGTATTGTTGCCTTTCCGAATTGTGTTGACCGGAACAGGTGGCGGACCGTCCATGTTTGATTTTGCCGCGTTCTTAGGCAAAGAAGAAACGCTCAATCGATTGCGCTCAGGCGTCGCGGCTCTAGGTTGATCAGGCCAAATTCAGTCGATGCGCATCTCCGGCACTTCCGCCGGGACCACGAGCTTTCCTGCGGTTGCCGCAACGATTTCGTCAACAGTCACCCCCGGAGCGCGTTCGACTAAATGGAATGCGCCGTCCCGAATGTCGAGCACGGCCAAGTTCGTCACCACTCGCTTGACACAACCCACACCCGTGAGCGGGAGTGAACACGCTTCGAGCATCTTGGATTCGCCAGCTCGGTTCGTGTGCATCATTGCCACGATGATGTTTTCGGCGCTGGCCACGAGGTCCATGGCACCCCCCATTCCCTTCACCATTCTTCCCGGGATTTTCCAGTTTGCGATGTCCCCATTTTGAGCCACCTCCATGGCACCGAGTACGGTGAGTTGAACGTGTTGACCCCGAATCATGGCAAATGAAGGGGCGCTGTCGAAGAAAACTGCACCCGGCATGGCTGTGATGGTTTGTTTGCCCGCATTGATCAGATCCGCGTCTTCGTCTCCTTCAACCGGAAAGGGCCCCATCCCTAAAATACCGTTTTCAGATTGGAATTCAACCTCCATTCCTTCCGGAATAAAATTCGCTACAAGTGTCGGGATGCCAATTCCCAAGTTTACATACCAACCATCCCGAACTTCTTGGGCAATGCGCTTAGCGATTCCGTTTTTATCCAACATGATCAGGCGGTTTGAGGGGTTCGTACGGTGCGCTGTTCGATGCGCTTTTCATACCGGTCACCTTGGAAAATGCGCTGAACGAAGATTCCCGGTGTATGGATGGAGTTCGGATCGAGGCTGCCTTCCGGCACCAATTCCTCCACTTCGGCGACGGTGATTTTCCCGGCCATGGCCATCATGGGGTTGAAGTTGCGCGCGGTCGCCTTGTAGATCAAGTTGCCGGCTGTATCTCCCTTCCAAGCTTTGACAAACGCAAAATCTGCGGTGAGTGCGGACTCCAAAATGTGCGGCTTCCCGTTGAAATGGCGCACTTCTTTGCCCTCGGCCACTTCCGTTCCAAAACCGGCCGGGGTGAAAAACGCCGGAATGCCTGCCCCTCCCGCTCGACATCGCTCTGCCAGCGATCCCTGAGGAATCAAATCCACCTCCAGTTCACCGCTGAGCATTTGGCGCTCAAATTCGTCATTCTCCCCCACGTATGAGGATATCATCTTGCGGATTTGTCGCTTTTGCAACAGCAATCCGAGTCCAAAATCATCGACGCCAGCATTGTTGGAGATGCACGTTAAATCGTTCACTTCCAATCGCACCAATTCCGCGATGCTGCATTCGGGAATTCCGCATAACCCGAAACCGCCGAGCATCAGGGTCATGCCGCTCTGAATGCCTTTACAAGCCTCCATGCTGCCGGTTACCACTTTTGAAATCGCCATCTCACTTTTTGTTAATCATTGAAACAAATCGCCGTCATCAAATCCCGCACCGCTTCCGCCAAAGGTTGCCTGATTGAGCTCCATCAATTGACGGCAATCCAACGAATCCAATCCCATTCCTTCTGGCCGTTCAAAATCGGATTGGCTCAATCCGATGCGCTCATCCGCATATGCCGCGTTCATGTAGAACCCGTAAATCGGCAATGCGGTGTTCGCGCCTTGTCCGTTGGTGATGGTGCTGAATCGAACCGCGGGATCCTCCGCCCCGACCCATACACCGGTTACCAAATCCGGGGTCATCCCCATGAACCAGCCGTCGGAGTGTCCCTGGGTCGTTCCGGTTTTACCGGCCATTGGGACTTTGATGTTGTCGTATTTCCGACGCTCAATGTCCATCCGCAAACGGATTCCCGTGCCTTTGCGCTCACCGGTTTTGGGGTTGTAGGCACCGTCAACGACACCCTTCATCATATCCACCACTGTATAGGCCGTCCGTTTGTCCAATCCCTGGCGAAGCTCCGGCTCCGGTGTCCAAATGACGTTGCCGTATTTGTCCTCAATGCGGGTAATGATGGTCGGTTTGATGTACACCCCGCCATTCACCAATGCCGCATTGGCCGAGGTGATTTCCTTCAGCGTGAGCTGGGACGCGCCCAATGCAATCGAAGGCACGGCAGGGATGTCCGATTCGATGCCCAATGCGCGAGCCAACTGAATCACCCGCTCCGGTCCAAACTCCTTGATGAGTTTGGCAGAAATCGTGTTCATGGAATTGGCCAAGGCGTATTCCAACGTAACCACCTCGCCGTACTCAAAGTCCGAATTATCGGGACACCAATCCGGCTGATCTCCCGGCATCTCGACGCAGATGCGCTGATTCGGGAGCTCCGTGCACCGCTGCATTCCGTAGCGCAACGCCGTCGCATAAACGAATGGCTTAAAAATCGACCCCACTTGCCGACGCGACTGGGAAACGTTATCGTATTTGAAAAAACGGTAATCCACGCCTCCGACCCAGGCTTTGATGTGGCCCGTACTCGGCTCAATCGACATCAACCCCGCGTGCAGGAGGCTTTTGTGGTAGAGAATAGAATCCATGGGACTCATGACGGTATCCCGAACACCGGCATGGGTGAAGACCCGCATCGGAACCTTTTTCTTGAAGGCTTCGTCGATTTCTTTGTCCTTCGGCCGATGCCAGGTGTGGCTGCAGCCCCCTTTCTCTTCATCGCAATGCCAGAGCCTGCCTGTAGAATCCTCCTTTGCCTCAATGTAAAAGCCCGGCCGTTCGCATTCCGGACAAAACTTACCCGCGTACACCCGATACCGCTGACTTTGTTTCACCGCCGAGTTGATGATCATGTCCCGATCTTTTCGCTCGATGCCTGCGTAAAATGGCCATTCGGATTTGCTGCGGCTTTTCAAATCCCGATTCAGTGTGGCCTGCAGTTCTTCGCCCAAATGACGATGAACGGCCACTTCCGCGGCAGCCTGCAATCGGCTGTCTAAGGTGGTGTGCACTTGGATTCCGTCCCGGTAGAGGTCGTAGGGCGAACCGTCTGCTTTGGCCACTTTCCATTGGCCGTTGGCGTCTTGGGTGTTGAACAATTCCTTCAATTCGGCGCGCAATGCCTCACGGAAATACGGCGCCAAGCCTTCATCATGACTGACGCGCTGAAAATGCAGACCCAATGGCAATTCGGAAAGCGAATCCGCCTCGGCTTCCGTGATTTTCCCGTACCGCTCGAGCTGACCGAAAACTACGTTTCGACGTGATTGCACTAACTCAGGACGCCGCAAGGGATTGAACAATGAGCTGTTCTTCAGCATGCCCACCAGCATGGCCGATTCATGCAATTCCAGTTCATGGACCTCCTTATCAAAGTAAATATTGGCCGCGGATTTGATGCCCACCGCTTGGTTCAAGAAATCGTAGCGGTTTAGATAGAGCGCAACAATTTCATCCTTGGTGTAAAACCGCTCGAGGCGCGCAGCAATGATCCATTCTTTGGGCTTTTGAAGAAACGCTCGCTCCAACCAACTCGTCCGATCGTATTGCTCCGTAAACAGCTGCTTGGCCAATTGCTGCGTCAGTGTACTTCCACCACCTCGGCTTCCCAAGAATGCTATCGCCCGGGCCAAACCAATGAAATCAATTCCACTGTGTCCTGAGAAACGCGCATCTTCCGTGCTGATCAGCGCATCGACCAGGTTTTGCGGAAGTTCATCGAAGCGCGCATCCGCACGGTTTTCGGAATAATAACGGCCAATGAGCTTACCATCCGAGGTAAATACGCGAGTCGCCAAATCCGTTTTGGGGTTGGCCAACGCCTCCGTATCGGGCAACGTGCGCATCGAAGCCAGGATCACCAGCGCCGCTAGGCCCATGAGTGGTCCCAATCCGATAAGCCACATCCATACCTTTTGCCGGGTAAACTTGGGCGGGGCCGCTTTCTTGGAGGGTTTGCGCGTTGTCTTCGCCATTCCAATTACAAGAATAAGACACGAAACGCGACCGCCCGGCAATAATTGCACAGATTGAGGATTATTCACATCCAGCTCTTCTGCCCGCTACCCATTGCATCCTAACTTTACCGCTCTAAGAATTCACCATGGTTGCCCTCATCAAAGCTGCACAACTCCTCCTTAGTTTGTCCATCCTCGTGGTTCTGCACGAATTCGGACACTATTGGGCTGCGCGAGCGTTCAAAACCCGCGTAGAGAAGTTCTACCTGTTCATGAATCCGGGCTTCTCGCTGTTCAAAAAGCAAATCGGTGAGACCGAATGGGGAATCGGTTGGTTGCCGCTGGGTGGTTATGTCAAAATAGCTGGAATGATTGACGAATCCATGGATACCGAACAGATGAAACAGCCTGTTGAACCGTGGGAGTTTCGCGCAAAACCCGCTTGGCAGCGGCTCATCATCATGCTCGGTGGCATCATCGTCAACCTCATCCTTGGGTTCGCGATTTACAGCATGGTGTTGTTGGTTTGGGGAGAGACGGTGCTCCCTGCCGATAAAATCCCCTTCGGAGTGGAAGTTGACGAGCGTCTCAAATCCTTCGGATTTGAGGACGGTGACCGCATATTGACCATCAACGGTGAAGTACCGGAATCATTCACCGAAATCCGGCGCACACTTTTCTTCGATGCGGTGAGTTCGGTGGAATTGGAGCGCAATGGAGAACGTGTCCTGCTGGCCATTGAACACGATTTGGGACAGTTTTTCGTTGACAGTGCCATTCGCCGTCCTTTCGGGCTGCGTGTGCCATCGGTGGTTGACTTCGTGGCGCCTGGTTCAGGCGCTGAACTCGGCGGGATGCAGGAAGGAGACCGCATCGTCGGAATCAATGGCGAAGCGATCAGCTTCCACGGCGATGTTCTGGATTATTTGCGTGCACGGCCGGCCACTTCCATGGAGCTCACCATCGTTCGTGCAGACGGCGAACAGGTGCTGCTGAATTGCACGACAGACAGCACAGGAGCGTTAGGATTTTTGCAAAAAGACCCCTTGACCATGCCGGAATTCGAACTCGAAGAGCGGACGTATGGTTTTGGTACGGCATTGACCAACGGCTTTTCACTCGCTTGGAATACCCTGGAAGAATACGTCCTGTCCATGCGTTTCCTGTTCAGCAAGTCGGGAGCAAGTCAGGTAGGGAGCTTGGTGACGTTTGGAAGCATATTTGACGCGGGTTGGGATTGGGAAATTTTTTGGCGGAATACCGCTTTCTTTTCGTTGATTTTGGCCTTCATGAATTTGCTGCCCATTCCAGCGCTTGACGGTGGACACGTGATGTTCCTGTTGTACGAGATGATAGTAGGGCGACCCGCACCTGAGAAATTCTTGGAACGTGCGCAAACGGTGGGCATTGTTTTGTTGCTCGGCCTCATGGCCTTGGCTTTGGGGAACGACATATGGCGGGTGATCACAGGCCAATTCGGCTGATCCTGCGTACCTTGACCGCATGACCGTTTCGGACATCAATGCATATGGCCTGGTAATTGGCGGCTCGCTGGTCATCATTCTGAGTTATTTCGCGAACCTGATGGCCAAGCGGACGAACATCCCGAGCGTGTTGGTCCTCATCGCCATGGGCATTGCCATCCGTGAAGGCCTCAATGCGATGGGATTGGAATCCATTCCATTCGAGTCCTTGGTGCTTGAATTATTGGGTACGGTTGGTTTGATTTTCATCGTGCTCGAAGCCGCGCTGGAACTGGACTTGACCCGTGAAAAAATGCCGCTCATCTTGAAAAGTGCGACGATGGCATTGTTGGCTCTTTTGGGGAGTTCTGCTGCAATTGCCGCCTTTCTTGGGGCTTCGATGGACATACCCCTATTCGAAGGTTGGGTGTATGCCATTCCCTTGTCGATCATGAGCAGCGCCATCATCATACCGAGTGTGGCAGGAATCGAAGACGGGGATCGGGAATTCATGGTCTACGAGAGCACGTTCTCCGACATTTTCGGCATCATGGCCTTTTACCTGTTGCTCGGAAATTCGGAAGCGGAATCCACCAATTCCATCATCCTCAGCATCGGAACGAACCTCCTGGTGACGTTCATTCTGGCTGTCGTGGTGAGTTACGTTTTGGTATACATCCTTCAAAAAATCACGAGCTCCGTGAAACTATTCTTGAGCATCGCGGTGCTCCTGTTGATCTACTCCATCCAAAAGCTTCTCCACTTGAGTCCGCTGGTGTTGATTTTGATTTTTGGGCTCATGCTCAACAATCATCGGTTGTTTTTTCCGAATTGGGAAGGGACCCGTAAACGATTTTTGCGCATCCCCTCTCCTGCAAAACTCTTGGATGACCACCGCATGCACGAATTGCATCGGGACTATCACCTGTTGACTCTGGAAACAGCATTTGTTATCCGAACGTTCTTCTTTGTCCTATTTGGCATGACCGTATCGTTGCTTACCCTCACCGATTTGCATGTCATCACAGAAGGACTGATCATCTGCTGCATCTTGTTTGGCGTTCGCTTCCTCAGCCTGATGTTATTCCAACGCAAGCGTATGTTTCCATTGTTGTACATCGCGCCACGCGGCTTGATCACCATCCTGTTGTTCTTCCAAATTCAGGGAGCCTATTCGGAATTCGCCCAACCTCAATTCGACCAAGGCATCTTGCTCGTCATCATATTGGTCACCAGCATCATCATGACCATTGCGTTGGTTCAAAACGGCATTACCCTGCGCGGCTTGACGCTTGTGCCAGACATGGTGCATCATCACGGTGCTGAAGCAGACCCCTTAGCGGTTGATGAAAGACCCGAAGGTTCAGGGCCCGAACAATCCGAGCCGCTTGCCGACGAGGAACCTTAAGCCCGCAACGGCACATACCAACCACCTGGAATGCGTTTCACCCATCCCTGCATTTCCATGCAATACAACTGACTGCGCAACGAATCCTCAGGGAGCCGCAGCGCCCGGGCAACGACGTTGATTTGCCCCCCTCCAAGCACATGCAACTCGTGCCAAATTCGCCGGAATGACTCCGGTATGGCGTGCTCTGAAGAGAATGGCGCACGACTGACAGTCGGTCCCATCAAGCGCTTAACCAATTCGTCCACTTCTGTCCAACCCATCTCTGGAAATTGTTCCAACAAATCCAAGTTCCCGAACCACCTGCTATTCTGCAGGTGCGCAGGCGGGCGATAGACCCAGCAGTCGACACCAGAATCAATGGCAAGCGATGCGGAAATGAGCCCACCCCCGCGAGCAGGGCTTTGCACCAACACCAAAGCCTCAGAAAGCGAGACCACCAGCCGGTTTCTTGAGGCGAAATGCCAGGGCAATACCTCACTTCCCACCGCGTGTTCTGACAAGACCGCCCCGGATTTGCCCATCATCTCCTCCGCAACAGCCCGGCTGGAATTGGGCCGCACAGGAAAAGGCGGACCGCCGAGGATACCAACGGTTCGGAATCCCGCGTAACACGCCCCGCGATGCGCCGCCTCATCCACCCCATGAGCCAACCCGCTCACGACCACACCTCCGCTGCTGGCAATGATTTTGCCCAATTCAAACGACACGGCTATCGCGTGGGATGTGCACCGGCGCGTGCCCACCACGGCAATGTGCGGGGAATGCCTCGTTTTTAAAAATTGCTCCCCACGCCCAAAAACCACAGGAGGTGCATCGTTCATTTCACGCCATGTTGAAGGGTATTCGGTGGATTCCCATGACATGGCCCACATGCCCGGAACATCCAGGGTACGCCGCATGGCCGCCAACCTTGAATTGGCGATGGATTTGCCCTGGTGAAAATGCCGCAGAGCGCGTTCATAAGCCGCATCCAGCGAACCTGAATCGGCGACCCAATGCCGCAATCCCACCGGTCCCAATCCCGGCATCCCATGTAAAACCCACCACATCTTCACCCGCTCCACACCGCAATTTCAAATCTTTCAACGCGGCATCGTGGCCCAATTTACTTTCCGCGCCCATGG
>Ga0233451_10004918_pt1 | contig 11005 bp, 7 predicted proteins | sample 011ome_29_FD_183052 | JGI IMG/M metagenome (GOLD analysis project Ga0233451, IMG submission 183052) | Coastal salt marsh microbial communities from the Groves Creek Marsh, Skidaway Island, Georgia - 011504CT (spades assembly) | ecosystem: Environmental > Aquatic > Marine > Intertidal zone > Salt...
GTGAAATTCAGAAGAATCCCGAACTTTTGAAAAAGATAATTTATGAGAACAAAATGATAAAGCACAAAAAAGAAGACGAAGACAAAATGATCGAGAATATTGTTAATAATTTGGAAGGTTTATATAGAATTCCTGAAAAGACGACCAATTATATTGCTTATAAGAAAAAGAAAATGAAGGATGAAAATGAGAATATAGTAAAACAATTAGAAAAGATAATTTCGCTCGGAGAAACATTAGATTCGGGATTTGAATACCAAGAAAACTCACCAACAATACAAAACAATAAGAAAAAGATTTTGGAACAAACATTTGTTGGTGGTCAAGAAGGTACAAAATTGGATACCATGAAACAAAACATGGAAATGGAGAAAAACAAGGAATTCGAAACATATGATGACAATATCCAAAAAATGGAAACAAAATTCAAAGACGGTGCTGTATTGAAAAAATTTTCAAAAAAGTTATCAGAAGTAAATGACGACGAAAAACTATCAGGTAATGATAAGGCAATGAAATTGAAAGATATTGTTAGTGATATTGAAAATGACAAGTTTACTACAATAAATAGTTTAAATATATCTAAAGACGACAGATTATTGTTTATTGGTGTTACGTTTTTGATAAGATTAGTATCGTTAGGAATAATTGATTGGTCACTATCTACAAATTTTGTGACATCATTTACTTCGGCATTTATATTATATATAATGATTTATAGTCTGTTTATATTGCTTATTTTGATTATGGTAAATGTTCAGTATCAAGTTCCAATCAGTGAATTATATAACTCCGAACATAGTTTGTTTACTGCCATATCTGGGTCGATGTACTATTTTTATATGAGACCAGGATACTTCTTTTCAAGTATAACGAGATTTATTGCTCATTTAGGTATAATGGCATCTATAACAACGATTGCGATATTAATTAAAGATAAAGATCAGCATAAAGGTAATTTGAATTACAATTATGCAGAGAAGAAACGAATTCGTAAATCTGTTCATAATTTTACTCTTTTAATGTGGGTATTTACATCATCTTTAGCAATGTATTTGTAGTAGTCATTCTTTTTTGTTTTTGTATTTTAGAGGTGTTCTAAAAATACAAAGATGTCGCGTGCACGATTGAATTATATAAAAGAGATGTTGATAGATAATCTTTCGTCAAATGCTGTATACAAGAGAGATCATATAAATGGTGCTCTAAAAAGGTATTTAGAATTGAAATACAAAAAAGATAACAAAGATGAATTTCATAATACTGTAGATGAAATGATACAAGAAAAGTCGAAATTTATACAAGAAAAGAGGCAAAAGTTTCGTTCAAGTCCTCCGCAAAATGTTGAAAACCTGAATACAGAACTAGAAAAATTAAAAACAAACATTTCAGATCTACAAAATGATCAAACATTGAGTAAAAAAGACAAGAAATCTCAAAAAGATGAATTGAATGCGAAAATTTCTGAGATAAAAATCAAAAAACAAAACCTGGAGGATGAACATGTTAGTGTAGATATCAATGAAATTAATAATTTGGAAAAAGAAAAAGTTGACTTTGAATTAACTACATTTGAAGAATTAGAATTACTTAAATATGCAAATTTTTTTGAAGACATTTTAGATTTTGAAGCAGATGAAGAATGTAATACAGGTTTGTATAATTGTTTCGAAAAACAACTCGTGAGAGCAAAAACGTTTATCGAAAAAGAAGCAAGAAAATATGATATAGTTATTTCGGAGTATATGAAATTACTAGACAAAAGTCCATATAACACGAATGATCCAAAATATCTACAATATATGAAGTATATAAAAAAGAAATTGTTACTAGCTAAATCAAAATCAGGAAGTATGATGTTAGATGTTAATGATAATAATCAAGGTAACAAAGATAATGAGGGTTTAAATGCTACAAAAGAAAGACGAGAAGACGATGATGGGAATAATGAAGATAAGAAGCAAGGTAGCGAAGTAGTTATTAATAATGAGAACAATGATGGGAACAATGAAGATAAGAAACAAGGTAGCGAAGTAGTTATTAATAATGAGAACAATGATGGGAATAATGAAGATAAGAAACAAGGTAGCGAAGTAGTTATTAATAATGAGAACAATGATGGGAATAATGAAGATAAGAAGCAAGGTAGCGAAGTAGTTATTAATAATGAGAACGATGATAATCACGAAAATGATGGGAATGTTGTAGTTCAGAATGAAAATGAGAATCAAGGTAACGACATAGTTATTGTAAGTAGCAACTTTGTAGATTTAAACACAAGTAATCAAACAAGTAATCTTTCTGATACAAGTAATCAAACAAGTAATTTTTATGTTACAAGTAATTTTTCTGATGAAAGGAGCAAGGAGGCTATTTTTGATACAAGTAATCAAACAAGTAATCTTTCTGATACAAGTAATCAAACAAGTAATCTTTCTGATACAAGTAATCAAACAAGTAATCAAACAAGTAATCAAACAAGTAATCAAACAAGTAATTTTTCTGTTACAAGTAGTCTTTCTGATACGACAAAAATTGTAGATTCATTTGCAAGCATCGAAGGTGATTCCACGGATTATGACGAAACAATAATAAATTCATATGAGAAAGAACAGCAAACTCTTAATAATTTAGAAGATGTTATTAAAATGACACAAGATACAGAAGAACTAATAGAAAAAGTTCCAGACTTAAAACATGAAAGAGATGGAGAAGGACAAGAAATCCTCGATGAAAACGAGATAGAAAATCAGTCAGAACCAATTATTGATACAGAAAACAACACTCTTGGTCAACTCGAAGATGTTAATAAAATGACCCAACTAGAACAACAATCTGAAAACAATGAAGTAACTAGAATATCACAAGAAAATCAAAAATTATTGGATGCAAGAGAACAAGAAGAAAAGCGAAAAGCAAATGAACAAGTAACAAATATAGTCAACAGTACAAATGCCATTCTTGATAAAACAAACCAAAACAACAATATTTACGGCGAAAAAAACACTCTTGATAAATTAGAGGATGTTATAAGAATGGCACAAGATACTGAAGAACTAATACAGCGGATGCCTAAAAATAATCAATCGGGTGGACAAAAAAATTTACAAGAAACCGAATCAGAATATGATTTTAATATAATATTAATGGATTTGGGTACAAAGATTGAGCAGGAAGCAAAAATGATATCTACATTAATTAAAAGTTTATTGAATGAAATTCCTGAATATACTCCAATTTTGGATAATTTTATGCAAAACAGTCCAGAAGAGTATGAATCTCAAAATTGGGATGAAATGATAAATTTGTTTCGGAAAAATATAGATATAATAAGATCAATTAAAAACGATGTTGAAATATCATTTCGAGGTGAGATATCTGATAAATTCAACAAAATAAAAAATGCATATCAAAATCTATATACACACATTAATAAACTGCTTGGTATTTTCAAAGAAAATTCATATATTTTGAAATATACATCTGAAAAATCCAGAATAGAAACCATCAAAAATATTAATTTATTCAAAATGAATTTACAAAATGAATATGAAAAATGTGCAGAAAAAGAAAAGAAAATTTTTAAAGAAAAAAATAAATTCTTGCGAGAATTGGACGTTTTAAAATCAGAAATTGAGTCAATCAAGGAAAGATTAAAAGCATACAAATATTCTAAATCAAAATCATATCTCAAAGAATACAAAGACATTTTACAAGAAAAAGAAAATATTCTGAAAGAACATCTAAATAGAAATAATAAAAATATGAAAGAAGAATTTTTAACTCTAAATGATTTTTTAAAAAACCCACAATTGGAAAACATTAAACAATCATTACAAACAATTTTGGATCGTTTGACTCCAAAATCAAAGTCTACTCTAAGTAAAGTTGTGTCTGGTTCAAATGGCGACGAAACAATGTATTCTCAAATATGGAATCAGTATATGACAGACGTCAAAGATGAGAATAAGTTATTTGAAGATACGCGTGATAAACTTTATAAGTCTTATAAATCAAATAATTTAGATCCATCAGATATATTGTCACTGACACTAGATGACAAAATTATTTTCGTTGTTATTACATTTATCATAAGACAGGTTGTTCTTACATTTGTTGAAATGATGATTGACAATGGTATGATCACAAATTTATACATGTCATTAATTTATTACATTGTATTTTATGTTGCCATTTTACTTTTCATTATAATACTAGTAAATTTGGATGATTATAAATTCAGAATACTTTTAAATTACTTCAATTTACATGGAAATTTATATGGAATTTTTGGACATATTGCTGTGTTCATATCGATATTCTTAGTATTATATGTATTGATATATAATATGAATCCTTCAATACATGGAACAAAACCTTCATTAACAGAGGTTGAAAAAATTAATTTAAGTTACAAATTGGAATTGATAACAATTGCAGTATTTGCAACAGTTGCTTCAATGGAACTTATAATATTATTATAACATTCATGTGCTGCAATATTTCAATATGAGCGAAAATTGCTCACAACCTAATAAAACTTTACATCCGACAAAATCTTGAATAGTGATTTCTTCATTATAATCAGATATCGTGATAGTATTTGATATTTCATTAACTTCACATATTTGCTTCCATATATGTTTTCCATTTTGAAATTTCAATTGTATGCTGTCATTTTTTTGAAACACAATATCTTCATTTGATAAAAAAAGTTGAAAGAAATGTTGTTGTTTAAAAACCTTTGATATTTCAATATCATCTTTACCAAGATCAATACTGTTGTTTGTAAAATCTAACAATTTCATTGACCAGTTATTCGATGTTAAAGAGATACTTTCTACATTATCAACAGGACTCCAAATATCCCATTTGTCAGAAGAACTTGAACTACATGTAAACGAGCAGAAATCATCTGTAAATTCATCAGAAAGATGTAAAAATACATACGGTGTCATATTTTTGATTCGAGATGGTAATAATAATGATTGTGGATAAAATACATTAGAACTGGTGTCCGTAGCAAGTTTAAATTCAATATTATTTCTTATTGGATTTTTGACCCAATCTCTGTTAGCACTATTTATTATAATGGTTTTGAATTTTTTTTCTTCAACAGGTGGAATTGTAACAGATATTGGTTCGGTTTTATATACAATACTTGGTTGACTTGTTAACTCGGAATGAACGGGTTGGACAGGTTCAATTTGTTTCTCAATATTCTCTTCTGTAAAGTTTGGGATGATTTTCCTACGAAATTCAAGATCTTTTAACTTATTACTGATAGTTTCGTTGTCTAGAATTGATTCTTGGACAGTTTCGGTTAATCTCTGTGATTTTGGTGAAATATATTGTGTTTGATAGTTTTTATCTTGTTCATTTATATAATTCATAAAAAGTGTTTTGATTTTTCCCAAAGTTATATTATTTAATTCGTTCAATTTCAAATGTAAAAGTTTTTCATCGAAAATAACTTCTCGAAAAACGTTTTTGAGAAATTTTTCAAGAATATCGTCTGGTAATATATGATTATATTTGTCAGTAATCATGTTTTTACATGCTTTAAATATCACCGTTTTATTACTGGTTGAAATAAATTCTTCCATGCGTATTATATAATAATATTTATTAAAAAAATAAGGAAAATGACACGCTTTGTTTATCAAGCAGCGGTTACATTTTTGGCAGCAGCGGCAGCAGCAAGTTTTGCCGCACTAGGAGGGAAATGATGAGCAATTAGTCTTTGTAGGATGAAATATGTAACCTTTTCACCTTCTTTTACATTTAGGATTGATTTGAGTTTTTTATCAGGGAAAAATTCTCTACGGTTTTCAGGATTGTTAAGATTTTTCTCCTTAACATATTCGTTAATCTTTCTAGTGATATCGGTTCTTGAAAGTTCACAACCGTGTTCTACTCCAATGAAGTCACATAGTTCATTTGAAATTTTACAAGGTTTCGCAAAACCTGATGGTGATTTTTTTGCCTTATCTCTTTTCTTTTGAACTTTATCAATAATTTTTTTCTGTTTATCGAACTCTTTGATGAGAACTTTCATAGAAACTTGCATTGATTTAATGTGTGTGGATAGAGCAACCATTTTTTCGAGAATTTCAGAAAAGATCAGATCGCTGGTATTTTTTTCTTCAACCTTGTTTTCTGGTTCTTTAACAACAGGAGGCGCTACAGGAGTTGGTGCTACAGTAACTTGTTTTTTTGCTACTGCTGGTTTTTTAACTTTTTCTTCCGGAACATCTTTTGTTACTGTTGTAGTGGTGACTTTCTTCGCTGGCATTGTACTCTTTTATAATTCATATTATCCGTATAATCCTTATATCGTTTTATACAGAAACGACAAAATCCTTATCATTTCTGTACTGTCTTTTGTAGAAAGTCTATTCCATAATTTTTCATCAATATTTTTCAAAATAACATTCACAATAAATGATCCTTTACATATTCCTTTTCCCTTTATTTCTAAAAATTCTGTATGAAAGGGTGGAATATCGATATTTATAACTTTGTCATCAATATATAAAATCTCCTTGGTTGACCCTTGTAAATAATCGAGTAAATCAATTTCAACATTTGTTATTATGTCTAAATTACCTGTTTCTGAAATAAAATATTCAAATCCCTTTTTTTCAATTAATTTCATATTTATGATTATTTCATGTTCGACATTATCATCATCTACATACTGTCGAATTATTTCAGGAAACATTCCACAATAAATATCAATGAATAATGGTTCCTCTGATTTTGTCAATACTAGTCGAAGTTTTTTCTTCACATTTAAATATATGTCTTTCAAGGTAACGTGTAGTGTGAATGAATGAGTTTCAATATTATCAGATGATTGTTTTGGATTATAATATGATTTAGAATGTATATTACTTTTTTTGAAAATCGACGCTAGATCAGAGAAAACATCTTTGATAATTTCTTTTGTATCTTGACTATTTTTAAAAAATGTGCCCCATAGTTCCTTCCAATCTATTTCCTCATTATCAACTTCGTAATGTTGAGTTGACATAAGTTTTTTATATGCCAATGTTGCTTCTTTGAACTTTTCTATTCTTATTTGTTTTTCTGAATCGGAAATATTTTTGTCGAGTTTGTCTGGATGACACATGAGTGCAATGTTTCTATACGCTTTTTTTATATCATCAATTGATGCAGTGTGGTTTATTCCAAGTATTAAATATGGATTTTGTGACATGTTATATTATATAAAAATAGTAACGTTTATATAATGAATGGGAAAATGTTGGGACAAATTTCAAATACATTTTGGTACAATAATGAGTGATCATTCTTATTACAATAAAATGCTTGCGTTTTTACAAAATATGGAAATAAATGTATTGTTGTATGGAGCATATGGGTTTCCTACGGATTTGTTTATTGATGAAATTATGAAGAAAAAGTTTAATATAAATAAAATCATTAAGCAACAATGTTTTCTTAATAAAGATATTGTGTATATACATCATCCTTGTTTTTTAGAAATTGATTTATCTCACCCTTCGTGTAACAAAAATATAACTGCCATATTTAAATTTTTAACAAGTATTATTATAAACAAGAATATACATAATGATAAACATATGATTATCATAAAGCATATCGACGTCCTCAAAGCATTAGAGTTCAATAGTCTTCGTATTCTTCTTGAAAAGTATTCTCAAAATGCAATATTTTTATGTTCAACACATAAATTAGACAAGATTGATGTTCCTGTCAAAAGCAGATTAACATTAATTAGACTGCCTCTCTTTCAACATTCGGAAATAAAAGAAATTTTTGAAAACAAATTAGATGAAAAATTAAATAAATACCTTGAAAAAACCAAGACACGTGATATCATATACTCAATATTTATAAATGATATTTCCGAAAACGAAAGTGATATTCTTACTGAAGATTTTGTTATTTACAAGTTTCCTCCAATAAAAGAATTTGCTAGTTCTTTAAAAAAAACCAAAAATTTACAGACAATCAGAGAGTTTTCTTACAAATGTTTTCAATACAATATATCGATATCAGATATAACATGTGATTTGTTAAAACTTGTTTCAAACGACAAAAAAACGAAAATAATACAATGTTCTGCAGAAATTGAACATTGTTTAAAAATGACTAACAGAGGAAGAGAACCTATTTATATAGAGTCTTTGCTTTGTCAGGTATTTTTGTAACTTTGATCTATAGGGATACCTACAAAAGATGCAAAAAGTTTGTCATTTGATTCTTTTTGATAATTTACATCCTTTTGTAAATGAAAATACTTGAATATTTGTGAAAGATCAAAATAAGTATCTGTTTTGATAGTTGTATCATATACAATTGACAAATATAATTTTGAGCAACGATATTGGTTATTGAAAAATGACTCAAATAAAATTGATCCTCCAATTAGAAACATTGACTCTATTATGTTGTTGCCTTCACAATATTTCAATGCATCTTCTATACTGTTTACAAAAACAACATTAGGTGATGAAGATTTTTCTGTATCGTATCTTGTAACAACGATATTGATTCTTTTTGCTAATGGATTTGGAAGAAATTCAAAAGTTTTTCTACCCATTATAACAGCATTCATTTTTGAAGGATTTGCAACTTTGCATGTTATTTCTTTGAATTTTCTCATCTCTGATGGTATATGCCATGGAAGTACATTTTTATACCCAATACCACCGTCGAAAGTGCTAGCAAAAATTAAAGAAAGATTTTTCATAGTTTATTACAATATTGATGTGTCTTTATATGATTTGTCTGAGATAAAATCCAAAGAGTAATGTGATAAGAATAGAAATTAAATATGCCGAATATCTTACATTATTGACATATATGAATAAATAATGTAAAACTAGAAGGGCAAGAATTGACCAAAAGACAAAGTAAGCATATGCAAATTCCGATTGATATGTTACAGTATTCATAATATCACCATATTGTCTTTTAAAATCATCAGATGAGTTCAGTAATATATGAGAGTTATCAAAAAAATACTGTATGTATTCTTTATTTTCAATTTCCACTGTTGTATGTTTTATTAAATAATTATGAATTTTCTCATTTACAACGTCTATCAAAGAACTATAATATTTTGGCTTGATAGCACTTTCAATATCCGATACTATATTTGTCATTTTGTCAAATGCAATTTTATTGCTGCTTTCTAGATCTCCTCTGAATAAATCAATTTCATTCTTTATTTGTTTTATAAATTTTACAATAACATTATATTGTTTGTTTGAGTCTATAAGATCAGTAGATGGATAATCACTTATTAAGTTGTTAATATTTTTATAAGTCTGAATATCTCTTGTAATGTTGTTTAATTCTAATATTTGATTTCTTATAAGTTGAAAATCAATATCTGATTTTTTGTTATAAAGATCTTTGATATAAACTGTTTCTGATATTGCTTCAAAATCTGGTTTTGTTATGTTGATATATATGTTATCAAAATATTTTAAATAAAAAGGTGAAAATTGATCTAAAGTTAAATATTTCAAAACATCAACATTTTGTTCTGCATCATTCCGCAATTGATTGATTTTGTTTGTGTTGTATTCGTTTTCAAATGACGATATATTTGAATCCAAAATATCTTTAAACGATTTTTCATACAAATTCATTCTTTCGTCTGAAAATTCTTGATTATCTTCATATATATTTCCTGTAATAACAATCGCATTCAAAATTTTATAAACATTGTTGTATTTAAAAACTACGTTTTCTTGATTATATATTTTTGAATTAATGTTTTCAAAGTTTGCAGCAATGATAGAATTAACTATAGTATATACAATATATATGATAGCAATTGATACATAAACAAAAACATTCAATGAAATATTATATATGAAATGAGAACCAATAAATACTAGAAGAATAGCAGTATAAAATGATACAAATGTATAAAAACTGTTTTTATAATTATTTTGAATATCATGATAATTATCTTTGAAGAATTTCGACAGATTATACCTTATTGTTTCTGCTTCGAATTTCAAATTCACTTTAGTTGAACAAACAGCATCTTGTGTTTTTATAAAATCAATATACCATTTGAAATTAAATATAGTAATAAAGTTAATGAAGAACAAAACAATACAAATGATCAATGAAAGTACAATAATAATCATTTGTATTGCTTCAAAATCAACATTGTCCATAAATCTACTTTTACATTAGAGATTTAATTTGATGATGTTTTTGATATTTCTTGTGACGAAACTACATCTTTTGATGGTTTTTTATTAATATTTTTAAACCATTCGCCAGCAGATGGCGAAAAGAACATAATTACCTCACCATATATCATATCAACAAATTTTGCAACCGGGTGTAAAGTACTGTTATTTGAACTCTCGAGGATAAAGTAGTTGAACATAGCAACTAAAACCACAACTATTAAAAACAACATAAGTAAAAACATTCCGAAAACAAAAGATTTATTTTCAAAATTTACTTTTCTTGTCAACATTTCATCTATTTCAAAAATAATTTTTTCGACATCTCTTTTTAACTCTTTGACCTTTTTGTTTTCTAAATGAAATATATCAAGTTCATCAAATATATCATGGTCTAAACAACTTGGACCTGTCTTTTCGAGAAATAATGAATAAAATGTCATTGGTCTTTTTTCATTGTTAAACTCAAATGATTGATTTTCTTCTTCAACAAGTTTGGGGTTTTTCAAGAAATAATAAGCAATAAGTTCCTTGTTTTTATTTTGCGGCGGAATATTATCATATACTACGGAGTAAAGAATGTAAAACAATGTTTTGCATTTGGCTTCTTGATAATTTCCTTCATTCAGATCTTTCAATATGACCTGTCCAACTGTAGTCCCCTCTTTTTTTACACCACCCGGAGATTTTTCTTTAAATAACTTAAAAAAATCCTTTTTAATGTAACCAGATCCAGATCTTAATTCGTCTCTTATAAACTCATCGACACTATCTATATCTCTCTTCATTTCACCAAG
>Ga0233451_10004920_pt1 | contig 10998 bp, 10 predicted proteins | sample 011ome_29_FD_183052 | JGI IMG/M metagenome (GOLD analysis project Ga0233451, IMG submission 183052) | Coastal salt marsh microbial communities from the Groves Creek Marsh, Skidaway Island, Georgia - 011504CT (spades assembly) | ecosystem: Environmental > Aquatic > Marine > Intertidal zone >...
GCCGCCGAACCGCTCTGATTTAAATAAGTGCTGCTGTAGCCGCCGTCGCCAAAGCCGCTGTCAACCGACATGAGCGTATTGGCCTCGGCCACCGAGATTGATGCCGTCCCGGCAAGATGCACGCCCTCTCGCGTGAGGATCTGAATCTGCTGATCACCATCCGCTTTAATATCGAACAGTACCTGTGCACCCTCCGTACCTTTACCCACCTGCACGGCAGGACGCATGCCGTCTGCCGATATCGTGACGTCCCTGCGACTGGTTGTGGTACCCACATTATTCAGCGCGTAACCAAACTCGAATCCTTTAGGTTGATCTTCCTCGGCAATAGTGGCCAGGGTCACTTCTGTTGAAGTGACATTGCTGGCACCGGGTGCCGAGCGCATTGCCGCCGAGACGGCTACCCGCGCACCATCTTTAACCAGCAGTTCAAAAGTTCTGGACGGTCTCGCCTCAGGGGAGAAAATCACTACGTCACCGTTCTCCGGCGCGCCCTCCATTGAGAATGACATGCCCTGAAATACCTGATTGACGCCAGAGGAGACCTGTCCCAAACGATCTCGGGTGAGAAGATCAAGCACATCCCAGGAGTCGGTGCCTTCCCTGTAGATGAGCTCCAGGGCTTCGGTAGGCGCGATCGTCGGATCAATCACTTTCGCAGAGGCTGATACCGCGCCGCGGGCGGTTTCGGTCGACGCCACAAAGCTCGATGATGTTCTGAACAGATCGCCACCGAACTCACCCTTGGCATCGAGGCCACTGCGATGAATCTTATTGGTCTCAGCCGCGAAGGTCTGAGCCAGATGATCGAGGCCCACTCTAATGGGGCGCAGTACTTCGGCGCTCAGTGCCAGCGCACCGCCGATAGCGCCGCTTGGCGTCGTGGGCAACGGCCGTGCAACGCCGTAAGGGTCCAGCGTCAGGCGTAGGTCGGCCCCCGCCGACTTGCCACTGGCCTGCACACCAATAGGCCGGCTCTGGGTGGGAGTGACAATCTCAAAGCCACGGCCACTGCCACCAAAATTCACGATGACCTGACCATTCTGAAGTTCAGTAACACCCAGCTTGACCAGCTCGGACATCTCCCGAAGCAGACTGTCTCTCTGATCCAACAAGCTCGGCGGCTGCTTGTCGAGACTGTCTTTGCGATTCAGCTGCTCATTGACCGTGAGCAATTGCGCCGAGAGCGCATTGAGCTCATCCACCGACCGACGGAACTCAATCTCTGACTCCTCGGCTATCTTGTCTATCTGCAGGGAGAGGTCGTTGAACCTGACAGCAATTAACTCCCCGGAACTCAAAAAGTCGCCGCGTAATGCCGTTGACCGCGGGTCGGTACTGAGCTGCTCTGCCGCATTGAAAAAATCATCCATGGCGTTGGCGAGGCTCGCACTTTCTGTGGCAATCAAGTCAACGATGCGATTGGCGTACTCGATGACCGGCTCGTTAACGTTGAGGTCACTGGTGGCATCACGCAGAGAACGCTCGATAAACTCATCGTACGCGCGGGCAACCGACTCGGCGTTAGCACCGGTACCAAAACTGAATACGCCTTCCTGAACAGGAAAGCTCTCGGATAGCGATAGCGATCTGCGCGTGTAGCCAGGGGTGTTCGTGTTGGCGATATTATTACTGGTTGTCGAGAGAGCCTGCCGATACGCATTGACCGCCCCGCTACCGATCGCGAGCATATCAACCATCTATTGATCCCTCGCTTTAGCGCAAAGAGGCAAGCGACTGGTACGCACTTACCCCCATGCCTTTGCGGGCCGCAGCCAGACCACCTGGGTTTTCGAGCTGCTGCACCAGCCAATCGGTAATGCCCACTCCCTGAGACTTCGCCAGTGAAGTCGAGAGCTCTGCATCAAACATTTGTTCATAGCTATCGCCAGAACTGGAATCCCACAAGCCGCTCTTAAGGCCCTCGCCCGCATCGCGCATCGACTTCAACATCATTTGAATGAAAAAAGCCTCGAACTGCTGGCCGACTTCGCGAGCAGCAGAGGCCTGATCTTTCTCTGCCTTGGCTCGCAGTTTGGCGAGGCCCTGAAAGTCGTTGTAACTGGAAACCACGGAGTCCATCAGATCACCACCAGCTCCGCTTTCAAGCTGCCAGCGCTCTTCAGCGCCTCTAAAATAGCAATGAGGGATGTTGTAGAGGCACCGCTTTGTTTGATGGAGTCGACGATATCCTTAAGATCAACCTCTTCAGCGATCAGACCCGTGCCACCTTGCACCTCGCCTACTTCAACGGTCGAATTGGCAACATCACGTGTCTCTACGCCTCTGCCCTCGGTAAAGGGGCCCGGCTGAGAAACCTCGTTCAAGGTAGACACACTTACACTCACCGTGCCGTGGGATACCGCGGCGGCTGAAATTTTCACCTGCTGGTTGATCACAACCGTGCCGGTTCGCGAGTTAACCACTACTTTGGCGGCGGGAATGCCAGGCACGACGTCGAGATTCTCGATCATGCCCACAAAGCTCACCCGCTCGGAGAGCCCTACGGGGGCGCGTACTGCCAAGGACACGCCGTCCAGAGCAAAGGCGGTACCCTCGCCGAAAACCTCGTTGATCTTTTCGGTGATCGCCGCCGTGGTCGAAAAGTCGTTGGTATTGACGTTGAAGATCAGGTGATCGCTCTTGTCAAAGGAATTATCGACCTGTCGCTCAACGGTTGCGCCATCAGGAATGCGGCCTGAAGTCGGGATACCAATCTGAATGCTGGTGCCGTTCTGCTCCTCCATGATCCCGGTCACAGTGAGCGAGCCCTGTGCCACGGCGTAGGTTTGGCCATCAATGCCGCGCAATTCGGTCATCACCAAATTGCCGCCGCGCAGGCTGGTCGCCGTACCCAAAGCAGCCACATTGACATCAACTAACTGCCCCGGCTTAGCAAAGGGAGGCAAGGTGGCTGTTACCATTACGGCCGCCACGTTATCCACCTGAATCGGTCTGCCACGAGACTGAGCCAGGTCGTAATCATCATAAGGGTTGGTGGTGACGCCAAGGCTCTCGAGAATGGCTTTTAGGCTCTGACCGGTAAAGGTGGGGTCCTTACCGTCGCCTGTACCCGCCAGACCCACCACCAGGCCGTAACCGATCAACTGGTTACCACGAACGCCACCCACGTTGGTGAGGTCTTTCACGCGGTCTGCCTGAGCCGTGTTGATCAACACGCTCAAAAGCAAGGTGCTGATCCAGAGAACGGTCTGTGTGCTTCGCTTCATAACGCGATACCCCAATTACAGCGGCCAGTACTTGAACAAAAGCTGCGTGATCCAGCCAGGTTGGGTCGATTCCGCCAGATTGCCCGATCCACGGTATGAAATCTGAGCCTGCGCCATACGCATGGATGACACGGTGTTATCGGGCTGCACATCTCTGGCGCGGACAACACCCCTGATCTGAATAAACTCGGCCCCCTCGGTTAGCGAGAGTTGCTTTCTACCCTCGACAATCAAGTTACCGTTGGGCATGACCTCGGCTACCATCGCGGTGATCACACCGGAAAGTGCATTAGCCTGCGCAGCAGTGCCCACACCTTCGGACCCAATCTCGGCCGCATTAACATTGATATCCCCTCTGACATCACCCCAAAAACCATTGGGGGAGAGCAGCGAATTGGTCCAACTGCTGCTGAGCGCATCGTTGGTCGCCTTGCGCTCGGTGATGAGCGAGGAGTTGCGTGAGGCCTGGGTCGACTCATTCAACACAATGGTAATGATGTCTCCCACGCGCCATTGACGTTGTCCCTGAAACAGCGACATATGCATGCTGTTACCCAATATAGAGCCCGTGGGTAGGGCACTGGCGGCCGGTTCCAGCGGCCGAATGGGTGCAAAGTCACTGTTTTCTTCAAGCGGTGGCTTGGATGCACACGCAGTGCATCCAAGCGTCACAAGAAGAATGGCGAGTAGGCGTGTCATCACATCAGCTCACTATAGATTCTGGTTGAGGAAGCGGAGCATGCCGTCAGCAGCAGAGATCGCTTTGGAATTCACTTCGTACGCCCGCTGGGTCTCAATCATGCTGACCATCTCGGCCACCACATTCACATTCGAGGCCTCCAGAGACCCTTGTGCCAGCTCGCCAAACCCTGCCAAGCCTGGGGTACCTGTTTCTACCGGACCACTGGCTGTGGTCTCGCGGTAAAGATTGCGCCCCATGGGCTGCAGGCCAGCGTCATTGATGAAGCGAGAGAGCTGTATCGTACCGATCTGGCTACTGCCGCCCCCATTAGCCAACTCAACACTGACAGTGCCATCACGGCCAATAGTGACCGCGGCTGCGTTCGTCGGAATATTGACCGCCGGCACCAGCTGTTGGCCGCTCGCGGTTACAATCTGGCCCTGGTCATTCAACTTGAAAGACCCGTCTCGGGTATAGGCAAAGGTGCCATCCGCTTGCAGTACCTGAAACATCCCTCGACCCAGAATCGCGACATCAAGCGCGTTCTCGGTCGACATCATGTTGCCCTGCTCATGCAACTTTTCCGTGGCGATGATGCGCGAGCCGGTGCCCATCATCAGACCCGTCGGGGCGATGGTCTGAGCATCGGCAGAGGCGCCAGGCTGTCGAATATTTTGGTAAAGCAGGTCTTCAAAAACTGCACGATCCCGCTTGAACGCGACGGTATTCACGTTGGCCAGATTGTTGGCAATCACCGTCATGCGACGCTGCTGTGCGGTCAGACCTGTTTTAGCTACCCAAACTGAGGCGTCCATCTTTTACTCTCCTTTGCGACTACGCGTACTTCATCATGGTGGTACCGGAGTCATCCAATTCCTTCATCTCACTGATCATTTTGATTTTGATCTCGAACGACCGAGACATATCCATAAAACCGACCAGCTGCTCGGCTACATTGATGGACGAGCCCTCTAACGAGCCAGGCTGCACCGTGGGCGGATTAGGGCCGCCCTGAAAATCACCACCTTTACCGCGGGCAGTGATCGTCTCGTATAGACCATCGACCCGGCGCACCATACGAACGCCCGTGGCATCGCGTAAAAGCAGGTTGCCAACGACCGTGGGCGGCGAATCGGGCTGTGCAGGGTCGGTTGCGGTCACGGTTCCGTCGTCGGTAACGGCAAGTTCCATTCCCACCGGAGCAGTAATCGGCCCGCCGCCTTCACCCAACACCACGTTGCCATTGGCAGTCGATATCAAACCGGCTTGGTTAATCGACAAATCTCCGCGACGCGTAAAGGCCACCTGCCCATCGGGGGACTGAACCCCCAGCAGAGTTGACCCCGTCATGTAGATATCGAGTTTGCGCCCCGTTGCAATTAACGGGCCCTGATCAATCACGAGCTCGTCATTGGACCGATTCATGGGCACATACCGCGAGCCATAGCCTGAACCCGCTACTTTTGAGGTCGTCGTTGCAAACTGAAACGTCTGCTTGAAACCCGTTGTTGAAGCATTAGCGAGCGCATTGGCGTGCTTCAGCTTCATATTATTCAGCTGCTTGAGCGACGCCATTGCGGTAAAAATTAAACGATCCATTGCGACTTAACCTTTTAGTCCCGAGCCCTCAGCCATTAACCGCGCATCTGGATAATGGTTTGCGTCAAGGTCGAACTGGTCTCGATTGCCTTGGCGTTGGCCTGGAAGTTTCGTTGCGCGGTAATCAATGCCACCAATTCCGCGGTCAAGTCCACGTTAGAGCGCTCGGTTGCACCGGCACGGATCGTTCCGAAGCCTGCTGCACCCGGCTCACCGAGCTTCGCCTCACCCGACTGCGAGGTGGCGGTAAAACCGGAGTTACCCACCTGACGCAAGCCCTTGGGCGTGGCGAAGTTGGCGAGAATGATCTTACCGAGTGACTTCTGCGAGCCGTTGGAATAACTAGCCACTACCAGACCGTCCTCACCGATATTGACCCCCACCAAATCGCCTTCCGGCGCACCGTTCTGAGACTGATTGAGTACCGCGAAGGGGCTGTTGTACTGGGTGCTGCCTGCGTAGGCGACATTGATGTCGTTACCAATAATGGTTGCAGACTTCAGTACCGACTCGGCCACCGGCGAAACCAAAGTACCACTGGTATCGAAGGTCAGCTCGCCACGATCCAAGAAGATGGGGCTCCAGTTCGGAATATCGTTCTCGTCAAAAGTACCCTTATCAGTCGTTTCCAACCACTCGCCTGATCGATCCTGATACACGTACAGTGGCGTTGTGCCCTGGGTATCCGGAGAAAGGCGAATGTAGGTGGATGTCGTGCCGAAAGCGGGCTCAACGTCTTCCAAGCCGAAGTCCGCGGATCCCGCCACCTGCAAGAAGGAATCATCCGTTGCGGTGGAACCGGTGAACATCAGTGAACTACTTTCGGCATCGAACTCGACGCGCACACCGGAGACCTGGCGGCCTAACTTGTCGGCCATGAGATTGATCTTGTTCTCGAGCTCGGTGGTGAAGTCACCTACCGAATACTGACCAGTAGCCAACAGAATCTGTGAGGAAATATTATCGACAATCACCGTCAGAGACCGGTTGTCCTCAGTGACCTCAAAAGGCTTTGAGGGGTCGATACCCATCTGGTTACCCATAACCATAGCAGGCGTCGAGGCCTGTCCGCGCACGGCAGGTCGGTTAGCAACCGCAGACAGCGCTTCGGCAACCGATACCGTGTTTTCGCTCTCTGGCGTGCCCGCCTCAACGCTCAAGCCAAATAACTGCTCTCCGGTGGCATTGGCAGTGGCTGCGTTACCGTTGGCATCCAGGGTCAATACGTTGCGGATGGCAATACTCGAGCCATCGCCCGTGGTACCGGATGAGATCACAAATGAGCCGTCGAGGAAGTTCACTTCGATGCCGTAGCGCTGATTACGCTGCTCTGAAATCAAATCGCCCGCGGGCACCATGGTGTTGGTCAGAACGATGGCTTTATCGCCGTCTGCGGAAGCCAGTGCAGAAGTGGTGGCCAGAGCGGTTTCTCGCTCTGTGGCATCTCCGGGGGTTGCCAAATCCAGGTTAACCGCACCGAACATCTCGCCAGTCAGCGCAGAGTCCGTACTCAGATGAAGCGTGTCATCCCCTGTTTGCGTAATGCGCAGGGCTTGGCGTGCAAAGTCATACTCCACCTGCAAGTCATCGAATGTACGTCCACCCGTGCCTGTTGGGGCCGCCAGCGCGGGTGTGGCCGCAGCGTAGTCGCCCGCGAAATACTTATTCATGGCCAGCGCCAGTTCTTCGGGCATGATCATGGGTGTTGCGGCGTCTCCTGAAGGCACAATGTCGCCCTGCTGAATAGCAGCTGCAATCACATCACCCACCGGCACGGCAAGGAAGCTCTCGTTTGCTTCACCATAATCACGGGTGATATCCAACGTTGCCGCAGCTACGGTGGCGCCACTGGCATAGTAGGCGCTCACGTCAAACTTCTTGCCGTCGCCAAAACGCTCCTGAATAACGTTGGTCAGCTCAACGGCGATCTCCTGACCAGAGAGCTGATCCGTCCCTACCTTGCCGGCGAGGTGCTCAAGGCCGATGGAAACAAAATCAGAGCCATCAACGCTGATCTGCAACAAGTCACGAAGATCTGTTCGTGTTTTGGCTGATAGATCCAAACCATTAGAACCGCCCGCTAGAGACAACGCCGAGACGTCGTCTGGCGACGCGGCTTTCAGCGTCAGCGCAGCGGGCGTAGATTGAATAGGATCCGACAGCATGTCGTAGGAGAACTTTCGATATACGGTTCCCTGCGTCACCAAATACTCTGAACTGTTGGCGGCTGTTTTCTGCAGGGTCTCGAGTTCAGTTTTGGTTTTGATCTCGCCATACTTGTTCACAAAATACTGGTCGCCGCCGCTGTCAGATGCTTGAATCAGCGCGGGATCCACCGACTCGCCGTCGATGTAAACATGGGTCTGCCACTTGTTGAGTGGATTATCGGAAGTCGCTGACTGGGTCTTACGTAATACACCGTGGCCAGATGCTGCGAACCGGAAGCGCCGTAGACCGTTAAAGAAGTCGTTCTGTGATACGTCTCGGGCTTGTTCGGATTAAACGTGGCCGTAATGGGCTCCACGTTTGAAGGCAGGTTCAACCCCAGCTCAACTTCGGTACTGGCGCGGAACTCTGAAACTGTTTGTCGCGGAATCGCCAAGGCCGAGGGCGGCTGGCTGAAATCTGCTTTGTTGGTAGAGTCCACCGGCAGTGAGAGCAGCGCCTGCCCCGCCGAGTTGACCATCTGGTTCTGCTCATTGAGCATGAACTGGCCGTTTCGGGTATAAGTTCGGCTACCGTCTGAAGACTGCAACGGGAAGAAACCGTCACCGGTGATCGCCAGGTCGAGCGAGTTCGCGGAGAACTGTACGAAACCCTGGCTGAATTCCTGAGCCACTTCCTTCAGCGCAACCCCCTGACCCACAACCGCCGCAGCACGCTGCAGAGGTGAGGTGGCGAAGATGTCACCGAAGCTGGCGGTGGAGCGCTTGAAACCCGCCGTAGCCGAGTTCGCGATGTTGTTGGAGGTGACCGCGAGTTCGGTTGTTGCCGCGTTCAGTCCAGTGAGAGAAGTATAAAACGACATGTTTCCGCTCCTGCTAGATTATTCTGCAATAGTTTGAATTTCGGCCAAGGACACCGTGTCCCCACCCAGCAACTGAAGATCCAACTGCTGGCCGTTGGGGTTCCAGGAAACGCTGCTCACGGTTTCCAGAATCGACACGGGTGCTATCTGCATACGGCCATCTTTGATGGCACTGGCAGTAATTTGATAAGTTTCGACAGGAAGCTGGTTCCCATTGGTGTCCTGCCCCGACCAGGCAAAGCGATGCTCGCCGGGCTCGAGCTCACCGACGTTTTGTCGGAACACCAGCTCACCTTCTTTGTTGTAAACACTCATGGTGAGGAGATCGGCACCTTCCTGGAGGCTAACCAGTGTCTCTGTAGGCCGGCTACCACCACCCTGACCAAAGCCACCGGCCACGGCTACGCGCTTACCCACCAGCGTAGAGCCGGAGAGCAGAGACTGTTCGCGCAAATTGCCCACCAGCGTTTCGAGCGAGGCCTGCATACCCTTGATGCCCTCAACGGACGAGAACTGCGCCAACTGCGCAACAAAGGCCTCATTCTCCATGGGGTCAAGGGGGTTCTGATTCTTTAACTGCGCCGTGAACAGCTGCAAAAACGCATCGCGACCCAACATCTCATCGTCATTGCCATCTTTGTACATGGCATTGGCCTGCTGGGTCTGGTACTGCTCGGTGGTCAGAATGGAGTCGATAGCTGACACTGATAAGTCTCCTGATCTTCTCTTAGGACTTCATGACTTCCAGCGTGCGCATCATCATCTGCTTCGCTGTATTCACGACTTCAATATTGTTTCGGTAAGACCGCGCAGCGGCGGTCATTTCCACCATCTCGGCAACTTCGTTTACATTGCTCTGCCACACGTAGCCGTCGTTGTCCGCTGCTGGGTTGCCCGGATCATAAGAGCGAGGGGAAGGCGTAGGGTCGTCCACCACGTTGTCGACGTGGATAGAGCCGGCGTAGCGCGTTTGTTCCCCGAATGCCTGATCCTGCAGCATCGTGCGAAACACAACCCGCTTGGCGCGGTAGGCCCCCTCGGGGCTGTCTGAGGTATTCGACGCATTGGCGAGATTTGACGCCGTGGTATTCATCCTCACCAACTGAGCGGCGAGGGCGCTACCCGCGATCCCAAAAACTTTGTCCATTGACATCGCTTACTCTCCCTTCAACGCGCGTTTGTAGGCCGACACACGGCCCTGCAAAAAATCCAGCGTGGCCTGATAATCCACCGCGGCTTTACCGTATTTGGCCTGCTCGAGACCGATCTCTACGGTATTGCCATCAACTGCCGGGTTGTAAGGAATGGTGAACACTTCACCGTTGTCGGAGTGACCGGGACCGCGCCAGTGATTTACGTGGGTCGCGCGCAGACTCCCTGTGCCCAACTGCCAGCCCAGCACCGTGCGAAAATCAACGTCTTTAGCCTTGTACCCGGGCGTATCGGCGTTGGCGATGTTGGTAGACAACACTTCCATCCTGCGAGCTTTTAACTCCAGGGCGTCTGCGTGTATGCCAAAAAGGGTGTCCAACATTTTTGCTTACCGGGCTTTGTAACTATTCACTCATACAACAGCAGAAAACGTGCCAAAACCAATAGCACAATGATTTTATTGATTTTTTTATTTTTTTAAGGGCCGCTGAAGCATCGATTTCAGCGTGAGCGGCAAGACTGTGCCGGTGGTTGAATCCAAGGTTATTGGTCATACTCGACCGATGACACGTTCAGTAAACCAGTCGACATCGCGCTGCCCAGCGCGGCAATCCCGCGGTTTTTGCGGTGTGTCCGCGCCTGCGATCGGGCTGGTAATGGGCGCCCTGCTCGTTCTGTCAGGGCCGGCCCTTGCCGAGCGCGATCAGCTGGAGATCAAAGCGGCCGCCACCTCGCAGATCCAAGACGCCGCCGCAATCGCGTTCCAAACGCCTGCGGAAGCGGTCGAGGTCAGGCTGGGTGACAAACGTCTGGTACTGCCCGATTGCGCGACTGGCTTTAGCGTGAGCTTTCCCTTTAACGATCGCGCCACGACCCAGCTGGACTGCAGCGAACCCGACTGGCGAGGCTTTGTGCAAATCAGGCTGGGCAGCGGTATCGGCATCTTTCGTTACGCTATACCCCTTGAAAAAGGTGACGTACTGAAGAGAAGCCATGTGACGCGACACATGGTGTCGGCGGACGCCGCAGGGGGTAACCCTATACTGGTTCTGGACGATGTGCTCGATCGGGTGATCGCCAGCGCGGTAAGCGCCGGAGAGGTCCTGCAGGAGCGACATTTCTCCGGGTTTCTGACGAGCAGTGATGCGGGTGCTTCATCACCCGCACTCACAGGCGCTTGGGTCGCCCGCCAGATCATTCCCCGAGGGAATAGGTTAAGCAAGGAATCCTTCCAATGGGATATGCTGGAAGGCCGTATCCCGACGGATTTAGTTCCCAGTGACATCGAATTCGCCATGTACGAGGCG
>Ga0233451_10004937_pt1 | contig 10985 bp, 10 predicted proteins | sample 011ome_29_FD_183052 | JGI IMG/M metagenome (GOLD analysis project Ga0233451, IMG submission 183052) | Coastal salt marsh microbial communities from the Groves Creek Marsh, Skidaway Island, Georgia - 011504CT (spades assembly) | ecosystem: Environmental > Aquatic > Marine > Intertidal zone >...
CTTAGACGTTTCTGCTCGCGCCCGTGCATCCTGGGTGATCACGTTTTCGGCGACGCTGCGGTACCGCGCGAGCTGCTCAGGGCTTGCGGTGCGCGTGACGTTGAGTTTTGCTACAGGCTCCACTACGGCCTCGTAGTTCGCACCTCCGCCACCTCGAATATTCGCTTTCCGCAGGATCCTGTTGACATACGGAATTGTCTCGCTCGGTTTCGGCAGGTACTTCATCCAGTTGACAGCATCATTCGCCGCCTTCGCCTTTGCGATCGCGGCATCCACATTCCCGGGACCGGCGTTGTAGGCAGCAAGAGCCATCGGCTCATTCCCGTACTTGTCGAGCATCATCGACAGATACTTCGCTCCACCTTCGATGTTCTGCACTGGGTCGCTCGGATCAACGCCCATGTCCTTCGCGGTTCCAGGCATGAGCTGCATGAGGCCCAGGGCGCCCTTTTCCGACGTGATGATTTTCCCGTTTTTGTCTGTCTGCGCTCCCGTGCTTTCGGCGGACATCATGGAGGCAAGAAGCGTCGACGGAACGCCGTACTTTTCCCCGGCCGCGGCGATCTGCGCGTCCCACTTTCCTCCCGCTACCTTGATCGAAGGTTTGCCACCTACTGGCGCCCCTGCCTTGCGCCGGAAATGGACTTGCGCCTCTCCATCGATCGCGGACAGAAGCGTCCTGGCGTCGTTGACGTTCTTCACCATGTTCTGCAGGACGGTTTCCGACGCCTGCTCCTTGGCCTGTTTCTCCAGCGCGTCGGCGCGAACCTGCTCGATCTGGGAAAGGCTGGCGTTCGACTTCAATTCCTCCTCGAACGTGGCAAGCTCAGCATCTGCTTCGATGCCAGGCTTCTGCATGAGGATTTTACGCTTCGTCTCGACGAACGCGTTGAAGTTCATGGCCGAATTCTCTTCGACCATCCGGAACTTCTGATTGATCGCCTGCGCGCCGTACTTGGCTCGCTGGTTCTCGATGCTCCAGCGAAGCTGCTCGCCGTAGAACGGATTGGTCGGCGGGACAGCTTTTGTCGCCTCGTCGTCGATCGCGGCGCGGGTTTTTTCCCACTCCTGCGCAAAATCCTGGTCGGCACCAACGGAAGCCTGGAGCCGGTTGAAAGCCTCCATCTTGCGGAGATCGAGATCGGCAGCATTCTTGTCGGCCCACTCCTTGGCCTGCAACCGCTGCGTTTTCTCCGTCTCGCGATCGCTTTCAGCCTGCGCCTGCGCTATGAACTCCTGGTTGCGCAAGGTGACCTCGCGCTGCTGCCCGATGGCATTGCTCGCGGTCTGCGTGACGCTCCCGAGCATCCGCCCGGTCTGGCCTTGGACGACGTTTCCGGGGTCGCGGTACTGGACGGGCGTGGAAGTCTGCTGGTTGTACCGGGGGATCTGAGGCATTATCGAAGGCTCCTTGTGTTCCCGTAGTACGTCGAGGCGCCGGACAGGAGGGCGTTGAATCCGCCTGCGTATCCGGCCTTGCGCGATTGGGTGGCACGCTCGTCGGAAGCTGCGGCCCGCTCCTGGAATCCAGCAGCTCGAAGCGCAGCCTCGCGGCGCGTGTTGCCGACGTCCGTCTCGATTCCCTTGGCAGCTTCGGCGGCAAGGGCGGCATTCGTCCCGCCAGCGCCAAGCCCGCTTTGGGCGATGGCTGCGGATTGCTCGCCCAGGAAGCGAGAACCGCGCTCGCGAACCTGTGCCGCGTCCGCCTCGCCTTTCTCCAGGGCAAGGCGAGCATTCTCGCGATCGATCTGCGCTTGCCGCTTGAGCGCGTCCGATTCCTCGTTTCCGCCAATGATACTGGACAGCCCGCCAAGCGCAGCGGATCCGAGTTGCATCATGGCCATGGCTGTCAGCGGGTCCATCAGTTGACCCTCGAATACATGGCGAAGTCTTCGCCGTTTGGCCCGCATTTGCGCATGATTCCCTCACGTTGGAATCCGAGAAGCTCGATCCAGTGAATTGCCTCTGGAAATGTTAGATCGATCGTCGCTTCGATGCGCGGCAATTCCTGGAACTGGCGCAAGAAATCGACTGCGGCGCGCGTCACGGCGTGCATGTTTGCGCCTGCACCGATGAGCGCCCAGGCCAGAACGCGGCCCGACCAGATGGGGATGAGCCCGCCAGCTGCGACCACCTCGTCGCCATCCATGAGCGTCACGCCGACGCCATGGAACCACGCGCCGGAAAGGTCGGCGTTCGCCTGCCTTGCGTGCGGGGTGAACCCGCGCAGGTGGATAGGATCGAAGTCGATCGCCTGCATCACTCCGACTCCACGTCGATTACGGCCGAAACCACGGTCACGGGTAGCGCCTGGTCGCTTTCCAGGTAGACGTAGCCGTCGGTCGTGTAGCCCGACGGGAAAGCGATCTTGAGATCTCCGCTGTAGGCCGCGACCTGCTTGTCCATGTTGTCGGAGTTCGCGCGGAACGAGACGTGCCGCGCATTTCTCGCGTTCGCCCCAATCTTGATTCCCACGGATTCCAGGAGGCGAACCGCCACGTGCGTGATTCGCTTGATCTTGGATTGGCTTGTGCCCTTGGTGGATCCGCCTTCGATGCGCATGGTCTGCGCGACGAAGTTGCACGGGAATCCGACGTGGATCCGGTTGTGGTGCGCGTTGAGCTGGATCCATCCCGCCCCGTCCGCCACGACGTTCGGGTGGGCACATCCGTCGACACAGATCGAAACTTCCCGCCCAGCCATGAAGACTACGCGAACGCGATCTACCCGGAGCTGCCAGGCCAGGAAGCGACCCTGGAGCTCAGTCGGGACCGGGAACATGGGCCGAACCGGGAGCGCGCCGCCGGATGGAGCGTCCTCGATGATGAGGTCGGCAAACGGGCCGTCTTCGACCGGGACCGCGATGCCGTCCCGGTAGGTGCAATCCAGAGCCCGGATCACCTTTCCAATATCTGCGGCGGTGAACGGGAGCGGCCCGGACATCGATGTCAGCGAGAGAAGCGAATTCTCGTCCCACGTCGCGCCGGCCAGCATCAATCCACCGTTGATGGGATCTACCGTGACGGCGTCACCGCTGAACGAGACGGCGCAGTCGGTGTAGATGGCCTCGCGTAGGTCGCCGCCAATCTGGTGCGCGTCCGCGATGCGCTCGACAAGAACCTGCGCCGTTTCGTTGGCCGTCCCCGTTCCCTCGAAATTCCGGTTCGTCGCCAGCCAAACGTCGTCGATGTCGCCAGCCGGGGAAGGCAGGCACGCCACGCCACGGAAAACGCCGCCGTCGGACTGGTGCGGGTGCCATCCCCATACGTCTTGCTCTCGATTCCAGGTCATGCCCAGCAAACGCCCGTCGCGCGTGATGGCCCAGATCACCTTCCACGGCTCATTCTGCCAGGCGAGTTCACAGATCCCCGACGCGCCCAGGTGGTCGGCGAGAACCGACATGTCGATCGAGGTCCACGTGTTGCCGTCGTTGGCCAGCCGGTGCAACCGCTTCGCCCCGCGCACGACATAGAAGATCTCGGAATCCAGCACGACGGGCTCGACCGAGTGAGATCCGTATGTCGAGATCTGTCGAATTGCGACGTTCCCGGGGCCGAACACCTCCGAGCGCGTGTCCTCGCGGCACTCGAAGACCCCGGTTCGCCCGCCGATGATCAGCGAGTCCATCCCGACCAGCCACTCCACCGCGAGCTTCTGCCGCGACGGGATCTCGATGGTGATGGCGCTGTCGGCCGTCACCAGACCCGAGGCGTTGTACTGGTTGAAGTCGTTGAGCTTCCCGGCGCGCGAGAAGTAGAGGCGATTCCCTGCGGAGATGACCAGCCGATCCCGGAAGATCGCCACGTTGTCGGGGTACGCTGCGCCTGTCTCCAAGCTCGAACCTGTGCCGACCGCTGCCCATGCCCAGCGCGCCGTTTTGAACCTCGGCGCGTCGATCATGTCCCAACGTATCGTCACGCGCTCGAGGCCGGGCTTGGACGGGTCGGTGTCGGGTGGAGTGTCGATGGTTCCGGAGAAATGACCATTCCCGATGTACCCGAGCTGAACTTTCCACCCTGTGACCGAATGGCTATAGATGGCCCCGAATTCGTGAATCGGTTCGGTCTGGAGCGCAGCGTTTCCGGCCACGATCAGGGCGCGGTAGTAGCGATTCTGGTGGTAGAAGATTCCGCGATCGGAAACAGTCAGCCCCGCCGCCCACTTCTGGACGGTCGGCATTTCGATGTAGTCAGGGTTGAAAACGATCCGGTGACCGTTCTTCCCCGCGAACGTCCCGACGGGCGCCCAGAGATCGCCATTCACGTAGGCAGTGAACGTCGGCGACCCGGGAACAGTCCCGATGACGCGACTTCCCGTGCATTCGATCTGCGGGTTTTCCTCGGGCTTGTAGTCCTGAAACGGCGGTGTATCGTAGTTCTGCGCGAACGGCGTTGGCGTCGCGTCGCTTCCCGTCCAGTTGACGATCGGCGTCTCCGGGAAGGCGTTGCGGCCCGTCACCACCTCGGGGCCTTGTGAAATGTCGTTGTTGATCTTCTTGAGCGGGCTCGAGCCGTCGTCGGCGATGTATAGGTCTTCGCCGTTCTGCGCAGTGGAGATCTTCGAGGTTCCGTCCGGGCGCCGCGGCACGGTCTGGAGTGGGTAGCCGAAACCAAGCCCGATGACCTCGCGATTCTTGATCACAAGGAAGGAATCAGGGAGCGTCGGCTCGAACGAGTAGAGGTAGGCGCGGTCGGCGGCGATTTCATGCGGGATCATGACGGGCGATCGGACGCGAGCGCCCTCGACAGGAAGGCGGGTCAGGGACGAAAAGATCTTCGTTCCAGGCCTGCGGACAAGCGCCCCGTGGACAGTCGGGATCCCGTTGCGGGACAGCTTCATTCCCTGCGGGTACTTGAAGTGGTCCACGCGCCCGTCGATGAGCGGGGACAGCTCGCCCGCGTTCCATGCGCTTTTCAGAATGGATTGGTCAGCCATCAGCCGCGCACCTGGAGCCAGGTGGAGTCGGCCACGAACTGCGGGGCAGACTGGATCGCGGACTGTTGGCGGGCGTCACGGATCGAAATCTCGTAGGCCTGCGCCATGCGGTCACGGATCCCTGTGTCACCGGCGATCGGGACGGCCAGCACTTCAGCCAGCTTGAAGGAGAAGGCGACGCGGAACGCGGCATTCCATTCGTCGGGGCTCTCGATCTTGGCGACGTAGAGAATGTTCAGCGGGGCGCCAAGGTTGGTCACGATGTCGCGCCCCTCGATCTGCCACGTCGGGAACCGGTCTTGCCGGAAGTCGTCCAGCGCGGCGGGCTCCTGGCCGTCCACGTAGACCACAGAAAGGGAATCAGCTGGGATCGCGTACTTGTAGGCGTACCCCCAAGCTGGGGCAGTGGCAGAAGCGGCAAGGGCTGCGCGCCGTTGCGCGAAGCCCCACCGATTCGCCATCAGTTCGGAGTCAAGCAAAAGGTCGTAGACGGCGCGGGCCTCGTCTGCGGCCTTGCTGTTCTCGTCAAGCTCCTCGATCCGGCTTTCGCCAATCCTCGTCAATGCAAGGTTGATGATGTCGATTCTTGAAGCCATCCGAGACCCTCCGTTACATCACAAATCTACCTCAAGACGGCGGCCAAGTGGAGGCGCAGATGTAGGCGCGGATCTGGTCGATCTGCGCCAACGCTTCGCCTTGCTTGATCTTCGCCGAATCGATGGAGATTTCCACCGCCTTTGAAGTTGTCGAGGCGCCCACCACGACTTCGGAGATCCCGACGCCCTGGTTCTTGCCGATGTAAGTGTAGGCCATGGTTTACTTGGCCGCGTAGTAGCCGCGCACGATCATCGACACGGTGCCCGACGCTCCGGTGGCGGCGGTCAGAGTGAGCGCGATGTCGTAGGCAATGCCGGGATTGGCGGTCAGTCCAACGCGCTCCCACATGGTCTTGCCGATCTTGGCGATGTCGGCGGCGGCGACCTCCTCCATCACCTTGGTCCAGGCGACGGCGGACGACACGACGACCGCGCTAGCGAACTCGTCAGCATCGACCACGGCGCCGCCGTTCTCCTCGATCTTGTAGACGCCGACGTCGGCGGCAGCGGAGCCGCCCAGGGCGTCGGTGGCCAGCAAGATTTCGGTGGGGACGAAGTTCGCGGGAACGCGCACCATGCGGTACACGGATCCGGCGGTATCGTCGGCGTTGGTTTCGAGGGTGCCGACCAGCGCGCACTCGTAGGGCCCGGAGGTCGCGAGCTTGTCGTCGGCGGCGTCCTGTGCGGTGATGGCGGTGGTCTTGAGATTCACGACGGCCATTGAAGGCTCCTTTTACTTGAGGGTTCCACGGATGGCGACGCAAACCTGCCCATTTGCAGCGGCGGCGCCCGTGAGAGTGAGGCAGATGTCCATGGCATGCCCAGGATTGCGAGTGAATCCGAGGCGCTCCCAGAGCTGCTTGTTGATCTTCGCGAAGTCAACGGCAGGGGATGCGGCCATGTTGTTGGCGTAGTCGGAGCCAGCGGCTTCCAGCTTGATGTCGGTGCGGAACTCGTCGGCGTCGATTACCGATCCCCCGTCCACGCCGAGGGGGCGGTACACGCCCACGCTCGCCGCGCATCCCGCGCCGAGGCCGGTGGTCGAAACCGCGATCTCGGTCGGGACGAGGTTGGCCGGGACGCGCAGGAATCGGTAGACCGACCCTGCGCTATCGCCGGCCACAGCATCGACGACACCGACGAAGAGTCGCTCTTCGGATCCGCCAGCGGACAGGGTTTCCTTGTCCCTGTCCCACTTGGCGAACTCCAAGGCCTTACGCTCTTCGACGGCCATGGCTTAGGACGCCGTGATCTTGATTTCGCCGACGCGCTTGGCGTCAACGCGAGTCGAGTTCTGGGTTTCCTTGGCGTACAGCTGCCAGGGGTGGCCGCGGCGCTCGATGGACTTCTGGACGTTGGTCTGGAGTTCCGACCAGCGAGCGAAGTGCATGCCCTTCTTCGTCCACACGGGCAGACGGAGGTAGGTTCCATCGGTCGCGATGCGCTGGAATGGCACGAAGGTGAAGCCCATGAACCTTTCCACGCGGCCAGACTTGAGGACCAGCGAGTCATTGAAGTCGCGAGAAATGATCTGTGCTTCCTTCAGGAGATCCTTGTTGGCCTTCGCGTTGATGCCGACGAAGACTTCTTCGACATCAAGGTCGACGTCGTTGGTTTCCAGGATGGCGCGCATCTCGACCAGCTTGGCGACATTCAGCCCCACGGCGGTGGATCCACCCGAGGATCCGACCGTCTGAAGGACGATCTGCGAGCCTGCGGGGGTTGCGGCAGCTTCGGTGGCCCACGACACGGTGGTGGTGCCATCCTTGCCGATCAGCGCATCTCCGAAGAACGCGGCGTATCCGAAGTTGTCGCGGTTGCGCATGAACGCGGCCCGCTGCGCTTCGATCTGTGTGGACTTGGGATCCACGATGGTCTTGAGAAGATCTTCCTCGTTGAGGTACAAGGGGAGATCGAACGAGCGCGGGGCAATCCAGCGGCGCTCGTAGTTGGTGGCGGTTTCGGGCATCGGCTCGTTGCGGCCGGTGATTTCCGATACCTCGATCGGATCCAGGTACTGAACCGGCGACACCTTTTCGCCGGTGTACATCGCGGTTTCAAACTTGTCGACGATCTTCGTGCTGGTCTGCTGCAGCGCGAGTTCAAGGTTCGTCGAGTACTGCTTGGTGTACAGCTGAGCTTCGGACATACGAAAGCCCCTCCATGAAATTGTGGTTTCTGGTTTGGGGCTTGTCCGGAGATCCGGGGCCTATGTTTGCGACTTGCCCTTGGCTGACCGGCCTTCTGCTGGGGTCCCTTGCGGGGATTGTCCCGAGTCCTGCATCACCCAATCGAAAAGCTTGCCGCACCGGACCAACGAATCCTCTTCGTCGGTCCGGCTGTAGGCTAAATGTAAGCACGCCAACCGTATTTCCGCAACAGATGCGGCGCGAATTGGTTCGGGCATGTCATCCGCCCGCGCTCAGGCGAATCAGCCGCTGCATCTCCGCACGCGCAGCTGGGTCACCGTCGTAGTACTTCTTGCCCCACTCCGGATCCGCCTTAAGCCGGTTGATTTCGGCAGTCGCGGTCTGTGGGGTCATGGCCTGCGGAGGCGCAGCCTGGGCGTGCACCATCGGTGCCTCCGCGAAGGACTCACCGACCTTGACCAGGAACTCCGACGCCTTGCGCGTGCCCATCGCCCGTTCCAGCGATTCGAGTGCGGCGGCATCGAGGCCGAATTGCGACGCGGCCCGGCGCCCCATCTCCACCTTTGGCTCGAACTGGTTGCCCCAATCCTTCTTCATGCCGTTCACGTCGAGCTGGCGCTTCTGCTGGAACTCGTTCTCCATGGCCTCCATGCGCGCCTTGACACCGTTCGTCTGGAACTCCACCAGCGCCGCGGCCTGCTTCGGGGAGAGGCCGAGATCGTGGAACGCTTTCGCCGCCTCCTTGGCGAACGCGGGGTCCAGGCCTTCAATCTTCTCGAGGCCGTAACCGTCTGGGGTCTCCGGCTTGCCAAGCGCCCGGTGCACAACGTCCCACGCCGTCTTGTCGTTGGGATCCTTGGGAATGGGGAGCTTTTCACCTCCCATCAACTTCTCGATCTCGCGGTAGCTGGATGCCATCGCAACCGGCGAATCCCAACCCTTCTTCTGGACCCACTCGCGGGTGGTGGGGTCGAAGGAGTCGAGGAAGCTGGACGCGCCGCCGCCATCGGTCGGAGCGGGGTTTTGCGGTGCAGCCCCTGGAGCGGGGGCCGGTGGGGCTCCTCCGTCTCCGGGTTGCCCGCCGAACAGTGAAGCCACGGACCCGGTATCGTCTGCCATGATGTTTCCTTACAGTTTTTGACCCGTGTGGGGGTCTAATCCCAGTGCATTTGCGACGCGTAGCCACACCTCGCGCCTTGCCTCCGCCACAAGCGTAGCGTGGATGTCGATACCTTGAGGACCTACAACGATGCAGGTCTCCCCAGCTCGGCAAAATCTCCGTAGGTCTTCGAGCGCTTTTTGCCCTGCCCCGCCTGCGAACGCCGCTTGGTAAGAGGCTCGAATAGCCTCTATTTCCTCTTCTGGAGCCCGATACTCTTCCATCATACGTTGACGCCTGGGGCGGTTGCGTAGGCCTGTGCCTGTGCCAGTGAACGGGCAGCGTTGGCCGCAACGTCAGCACCCTGGAGCACTGCCGCCGCTTGGTTCTGCTGCTGCTGCTCAGCGTTGCGCTTGTCAGCGTCAGCCTTATCGCGCAGGATGGAAGGCTTCACGCCCTGTGCATCAGCGATCACGCGGAGGAGTTCGTCGGCGTCAACCGAGTTTACCACGGTCGGGTCGTACTGCGCCACCGCGCCCACCGCCTCGATGAACCGCAGGGCCGCGACGCCTTGGCCAGCCTTCTGTGCCAGGGAGATCGGTGAAGTGTACTTGATCTCGTAAGCGCCTCCCTGCTCTTCCAGGGATTGCGGCATGCGAGGAAGCTGGCGGGCCATTTCCAGGATGTCAAGCTCCCGTTCGATCAGGGGGCCAAGGAACGAAGCCTCGAAGTTCCCGGCGACCGGACCGAGTAGTTGCCCCTTCTCTTGGGCGCGCTGCATCACTTCCTGGGCGGTCATGTTGCGCCGGTCTTCGGCAAGGATCTCGAAGAGGGAGACGAAGAACGAATCGTGAATAGTGGCTCGCTCGCGGTCCATCATCTCCAGGGACAGCGAAATGTTTCCGCCGGCCTGGAGCGGGATAACCTGGGCCTTGCCGTCCTTCACACCGTTTTGTACGACGGCTCCCGGGATCGCGGCGAACGCCTGGAGCGACCCATCCATCAAGAGCGTCGGATCGACTGCCTTGTGGGATGCCCGGAGCGTCGTCTTCTTCATCTCGTTCAGCATCTTGATCGTCGCCAGGCACTGCATCGCCGGGGATCGCCCGTATGTCTCGCCGGGGGATGTCGAGAAGCGGGCGATCGCGAACGGGAATTTGCGGTACCCGCCTCGCTGGATCGTCTTCTTCGAGGTCACGCAGATGTCGTAGCTGGCCCACTCCATACCCTCGAAGTCCTTGCGCCATCCTTTGATTTCACCGTTGGGGCAAACCTTCTGTACGAACGTGAAGCGATCTCCAGGGCGAGAGCCGGCGCGCTCGCGGATGATCTCGGGGGTCTTGTCTCCGAACTGCTGCAGGGCCTGGCGCGCGGTCAAGGAATATTCCCGGTAGACCGTGTCGATCTGGCCTTGCCAGTTCTCCTCCATCCACACTTCGCGCAGCGGGATGCAGCGGTACTTGATGCCGACGCCCGAGTCCATGATGGCCATGATCGCGGTACCGTAGGCGCCGACGGACTCGTAGGCCTCGAACATCTGGCCAGGGAACCCGCTGGTCGGCGAGTAGCGCGCCTCGAACAGGATGCGCGTCACGTCGTCCAGGTAGACGTTCTCGGCGTGCCCTTCCTGGCCCGGCGCGTCGAGTTTGTGCCAGCGCTCGTTCTGCGGTGTCAACAGGCTTGACATCGTGGCTGCGAACCTGGAGAGGTCGATGCGGGCTGTCGAGTCGAAAGCTTTGATTCCGCGCTTCTCGCCCTTGCCCGGCTGGTTCGCGCTGAACCCGGTCTGCGTGCCGACGTACTCGGCGACTTCGTCCCACTGCGCATCGAACGCGGATCGCTCGCTCTTGAGCTGGGAGAGGCGCGCGAGCGCTTCGCGTGCGGTTTCGTCGGATTCCATCACTGGCCCAGCTTCGTCTTGGCGGATGCAACGCCTTGGGCGCCGAACATCTGCGCGAGGCCGGTTCCCTGGTAGCGTGGCGCGACGGCGCGCACGTTGGACTCGGCGGTGCGGGCTCGCGCCTGGTCTTGAACGAGAGAAAGATCATTACTCAGCATTCGCGATCTAAGCGACGCGTTTGAGTTCCCAATTAGAGCGCGCTGCTGCTCAATTGTCCCAGCGGATAATCCTTTTTGGAACTCTGCGTTTTCGTTTGCGAGCGCTTTTCTTCTCTGTTCATCCGCAGAAAATGCCGACATGATTCG
>Ga0233451_10004942_pt1 | contig 10980 bp, 7 predicted proteins | sample 011ome_29_FD_183052 | JGI IMG/M metagenome (GOLD analysis project Ga0233451, IMG submission 183052) | Coastal salt marsh microbial communities from the Groves Creek Marsh, Skidaway Island, Georgia - 011504CT (spades assembly) | ecosystem: Environmental > Aquatic > Marine > Intertidal zone > Salt...
CGATTTGGTTGGATTATATGTGCCCAATACGAATTTGAGTCGTTATTTGAAACTTAGATATTAACACTCAATATATTGATATTCAATATCTTATAGTGTTGAGTGAGAAAGTAAAGTTAGGGGTCCTATCGACTCCACGATGAAGCGCAGTATGACTGCGGATAAAATTATAATAAGCCCTGCAAATTTATTTGTATGGGCTTATTGGTTTTAGACGACTGGGCTGAAAGCACAGCATACTGCATTTCCTAAGCGGGAGGCTAGAGAAAGACCTAAGTCATTCTCGGCGACTCCACTTTTTATCACCAAGGATAATTTTTATTTTTGGGACTATTTTTTTTTCTAAATTTAAATCACATCAAAAAAGTATATTTATCAATCATATTATGAAAAAAAATTATCCTTTGTATTCTAAATACAATGCTTTTTACAGCTTGTAACAATGAAGATACTCCCATTCAACCGAAACCCAAGGCTATAATATGTTACTCATAGGGCATAGTTTCTTTAGACCTTATGCAGAAAACCTCGACAATCTAGCAACTGAAGCGAATTTATATGAGCATAACAGCACTAACCAATAATTATAAATTCTGTATTGGGTAAATCATTGATTATTTTAGATTTTTCAGGATTAAGATAACATTGATCATTTTCAATATAACCAATAAATGTTTCGTCCTTTAAAAGTGCTAAAATTAAAAGATCTTCAACTCGAATCACTTCTTTATTTAAGGGAGAATAATTGTTAGAATGCTTGATGTTAATCTTAAGTCCATTGTTGCTGAATAGTTCTTCGAACACATACCATAATTTTGGATTGTCGGCCAGTTGTGTTATCAGAAGCGATGATAGCAAATCACTCACAATGAATTCATTTTCCTGGTTTTCAGAAATTAAATCCTTTTTAGAACCATCATTTAATTGTAGTATTATACGAGTTGGATAGGTTGTTTTCTTTTTACTTAGTATTGATTTAACCGATAAGTTTTGCATCATTGAAATAGTGTCTGAAACTTCGGCGGAATAATAATCGTCGTAGCCAAGAATTAGAACAACATCAAAATTATGATCCATTAAACAATTAGTCAATCTCTCATGGTCATTGGAATCGGTTTCAATAAAAGACACTTCTGCATTATAATGTTCGGTTATGGGCTTATCCAAAACCAAATCACTTCGATACATAAAACAAACTTTTGATTGCTCTTCTAAAAATTTAACTGTTTTATCAAAAATTTGTTGCCCTAATTTAGACCAACCTAAAACAAGAATAGATTTAGGCTGAACAGATGGATTCGAATTTGAATTAGGCGCTATTGAAGTCGTGTTCAATAACACATCATCATGTAACTTATTATGATTAATATCTAAATCTTCATCATCATCTTCTGCAATGATGATAAGTGTATCATCTGCTTTAATGATATAGTTTTTGTCAGGATTAAGCGAGACTTTATCATCATTTGTAATGATTCCTATTAACATCACAGAATTTAAATTCAACATGGCTTGCTTAAAAGTTACTCCTTCTAAAGCCTGTTCTTTTAGAAAATAGATTTCATCACCATCATAGTCTAAAAAATCAAGGACAACAGTAGAGATATGCTTGTTTCTGATGGCCTGAGAAGTAACATTTGAAATAATATTATTTTTATGAATAGGGAATAATTGATTGTCCATTAGCTCTGTAAGAACTTTAATATTTTCTTCATTTGAAAATTGAACTACAATTGGCACCTTATTTCCTGAGAGACTTTTCTTAGCTGCCAAAATCGTAGTTTCAACATTATACTGTTCCTTTATCGAATCGTCTAGAATGATTACAACTTTGGCATTTTTTGCATTAGTTCGCATCAAATCAGAAACACTATAAATATCACCTGATCTTGTAACTATTCTCAAGTTTTTGGAATTAGAAATCTCCAAATCAATTATAGCTCTCATTTCTATATTGTCCATGCCATTGAAGCACAGGATTGTAGGCTTAGATTGATTTAAATTGGCGGTTCGAATTTCATCAAATATTTGAAAAATATTTGTATTCCATCCTATGATCACATAGTGATTAGAATCTATAATAGTGGATTTACCCTTGTTAAAATTAGCTATAAAGTTGGATACTTTGGCAGCCAAAAATGCAATAATAGTTCCAGAAAAAGCAACACTCAGCCCCCAATATAGAAAGTTAACTACTCGTTCACTAAAATTCTCACCATTACCTAAATTTATGATTTTTGTTAAACTATCCCACCACTGATCCAAGAAGCTTTTATCATTAACGATACCAAAGACGTTCTTTACTCCTATCATAACTAAAGCAGAGAGAATCGAAATTGCTAATAAAAAATAGACAAAATTGGATTTTCGAGCAATAAAATTCTCTAAATGGTACTTAATAAATGATTTCAAAATTTAAAAATATAAAAGCTATGGGTTTCAAAAAAATTATTTCTTTTTTAAACTATACCTAATTTCGTAAAATAAATCCTGCTCTGATAAAGCAACAACGTCTAACCATGCATATGTATTAGAAAACGAACTTGTAGATTGCAATCCTAGATAGGAATATCCTGAGGCTGGTTTTTTGATTAATCCTACTCTGCTTTGTGTTGATAAAGCACTATTGTTGAGATCATAATTGAAAGCGGAACTGTGCTCATCACCACTATAATTAAGAAACTTTTTAATTTCTCTTTCTTTATCAAAGAAGAATACATTTAATGAATAATCTTCATCTTTTTTAGGAGGAAATAATCCATTTAAAATCTCCCTACTCAAACTGGATCCTGAACTGTTAGAATCCCAAAGGGGTAAGCCAAGGACATTTATCTTGCGTGAGCTTGTTTTTACTTTATCAAACAATTTCCCATCTTCTGGAAGTGAATAATCACGCCCTGATATTCTTAGGGTATAAATGAATTCTTTGGTGTTTTTGGGTATTTCAATAGGAACATACACTTTAGATTTTCCTGAAATTGAGATCACCCTAGATATTATAAGTTTTTTGGGTTCGTTGAAGACATTTTCATATCCAATTTTTTTTGTAGTGATACATCTTGGTGTCTTATTTTCTACCACCACGGAATCTCTCACAATCGTATACTGTTGCTTGTAATTTTCTACAGTAGCAGATTTTCTAAAAACTTCTAAATTAAAATAGGATTCTCTATAAAATTCAATTGCAATACTAAAAGGATTATCAAAATACACATCAAATTCATAATTTAAAGCTTGTGTGTTTTTAAAAGTCTTAACAGTGCGCCCACTTCGTTCCTCAGAGAGAGCAAAGGATTTTATTGGCACATCCGATTTAAAAGAAATTCTAATTGAATCGCCTGAGAGTCCATAAAAAACCTCCTTAAAAGACGCTCCCTTTTTAATAAATATTGATTTTTTTGTTATTACAGGCTCAAAAACTAAATCTTCTTGTGTAATTTCTTGAGCTACTATCTTTTCTTCAAATTCAGATTCATTTGTGGCTGTATCTTCATTTGATTGTTTAGATGAGAAATTACAAGAAAAGAAAATTAAAAATATAATTGACGATAAATGGAAGTATGATTTTTTCAAAACTTTTAGTTATTTAAAGATTTTATCTTATCTAATAATTCTTGCTCAGAATTAGCTACATCTCCATCTTCGGCTGCCATTGTCTGTAAATTTTGGAATACTTCAGAGAATTTATCGCTGCTCGAGAATTTAATATCATCTGGCTCTAATTCAGGAAGCATTGAATCATCCATCATATTGAATAAATCTGTCTTTTCGACATGTGTAAACATATCCAATGAAGTTATTTTACTAGACAAGAACACCTTTTCTGAATCTTCAATCTTACCATCCGCTTTTGCTAATCTAATCATGAGTTTAATCTCTTTTTTGGTGTCTTCTTTCTGTTTGTATCCTTTAGACTTAAATAGTTTTCCAAAAAAGTTCCCAAGTTTTTTTCCCGTATCCTTTAAAGTTGAATTTTGGTTTTCAACTTCTCCATCAATAATCAATCTTGGGCTATTGAAAAAATCTAGAATCGTAACCTCTTGCTCCGTATTTGTAAGCATATGCTTGTATTGAACCTGAACACATGGGATTACTTGAAAGTATAATTCTTCTCTAACAACTTTATTTGTATATCCTTCAAAGTTGAAGTCAGATTCATTTTGAATTTGTTTTAATACATCTTCAACTATTTCATCATAATCTTTATGAAAAACGTCATTGAAATTTTTCAAAACAACTTCTTGTTGTACACTTTTATCAGCAAATTTTAGAACCGTGTCCTCGGTTACATTGACAAGCTCGTTATTATTGTTGAAAAGTTTGTCAACGCTTTTTTGCGAAATTTTTGTTTCTACATATGATATTTGTGCCATCTTACCCATTGCTTTACATTCTGGGCAATCGATTAGACCGTATCTGTTTTTATCTCCATAACATTTACCACAAACAATATTTTTATGACCAGTACACTCCGGACATGTCACTTTACCTTGAGCAGAGCAAGTATCACACGGTACTTTTCCATTGGAACATTTATTACATCTAATTTCCCCTTTACCCGAACAATCTCCACACTTCTTTTTTACAATTCTTGAAGATCGACTTGAACTAGAAACAGCACTTAAAGTGTCCATTTTATCTACGACTTTTCCGTCTCCTCCACAATTACTACATCTCAATTTTTTACTCCCATTACATTTTCTGCAATCTAGCTTTTTATCTCCACCACATCCATCACAAATAATTTGTCCTTTTGCAGCACAATTTGTACATTTCCAAGTGTGCCTCCCTTCGCAATCAAAATCATCACACTGAATGTATTTTTCAGTATCACATGTATCACAATCCCATGAAGATGTACGATCAGATATATAATATAACGGTTGGTTGGATACAACTTGATCATTCTCAGCCTTAATCACATAATCAAAATCATCTGGAGATGCCAACTGGTCCTCTTCTGCCTCTATATTATAATTGGAACTTAAACTTTCTAATATTAATTCAGAATCAAATAGTTGCTTTGAATTTGCTTTGTTAGAAGCATTTTCAAAACTCTTAAAATTGTCTGCAATATTCCCATAAATTGGAAAGGTGATTTTTTTTGATAAACGATTCAAATAATTTGCAGTATAATTTACATAAATAAAATTTGTTCTTTTTACTTCAGCATTATCAGAAATAATCATCTTATTATAATACGTTGGATTTGATGATTTAATATATTCCTTAATTTCTTCTACTGAAATAGAGCTTAAATTGCTTTTAGCCTTGTCTCTCATGATAAATTGTCTAATGTTAAGTACGTAAATTTAAACAAAAAATGTTTTATATTTGATAAAATCAAAAATAATATGAGCTTTTGGAATTCATTTTTAAGAGAAACAGGTAAAAATTCAGGTAAATGGCTTAGCAACAAAATCTTCAAGGAAGGCTGGTCAACTCCTTACAGGTTCAACAAAAGACTAGATTCCATTGAACAAAAACAAAATCAAAGTCAGTTCTCAAAATCACAACCAACAAACACCCCTTTCAATGAAAATAAAGGCCAATCAAGCGAGGAGGTTTTTACTAAGAATGTGCAGGAAGACAACTTGGAAAAATTAACTATCGATATTTTAAATTTAAATATTCCTGACGAAAAACAAGAAATTATTGATGTCCTAGAATATCTTACAGGAATCTTACAATACCTGCAATGGGATTCCGATAAAAAATCAAACTTAAAAAACAATATTTCAGATACATCCCTAAAAAAGTATGAAATAGCCTTGAACAGATTAAAACTACTATCTCATGACGATTATCTCTTTTTTAATCAGGAATTAAGAAAATTACAAAAGAAAAGATTTCGACAAAAATATCTTTTATTGATTGTTGTAGTCTTATTTTTTGTAATCTTATACTGTTCTATTTTTTGGAATTTATTTTAATTTTCACCAACCTTGATTTAAACTAATGACAAAACGGGAATACATAATACGTCAGATAGCAAAAACAAATAAGAAAAATTACGAAAATTATGTTATTACACGAATTTATCATTTGTTAAACAGGATAGATGTCAAATTCATAACTCAACAGTATGTAAATCGCCCTGAGGGTCATGCTTTAACAGACATGTACTTCCCTCAGATAAAACTTCATGTTGAAATTGATGAACCATTTCATAAGAAGCAAATCGAGTTAGATATTCACCGAGAAACAGATATAATACAAGCAACAGATCATCATGTAAGTCGAATTAGAATTACCGAAGATTTAGATTCCATCAATTATCAAATTACAATTTTGATTGAACAAATAAGAGCTAAGATTAAAGTCTTGGAAAAAAGCAAACAATGGGAGTCATGGGATCTAGATAAGGAATTTAACCCAAATTATTTCCGTGAAAAGGGATATTTAGACGTTCAAGAAAATCCAGCTTTCAGAAAAATAGTTGATGCTTGTAATTGCTTAGGACAAAATTATAAAGCTGTTCAGCAAGCCTGGTTTAAAAGTAAAATTTATCCGAAGCACTATTTATGGTTTCCTAAATTTTATGAAAACGAAGAGTGGGATAATCAAATCAGTAAAGATGGAACGGTAATAACAGAAAAATGTAAGGATTCTGAAAAATATGATGCTTGGTTTAAGGCTGTGACTTCTAATTTGGTAAAACGGATAACATTTCCAAGAAGTATAGATAACCTTGGGTTTAGGCTTTACAGATTTGCTGGAGTATTTGAAACGGATTTAGAATCATCCTCTTTAGAGAATGGAGTCGTTCATAGATTAAAAGAAACTAGAATAGAAATAATTCCAAAACCCTTCCCAAAATAGTTCGATTTTACTCCCTTTGGCTCCACTTTTTATTCCCAAGAATAATTTCTTATCCTTGGGAATAATTTTTCATTAAATCAATTGAAAATTCGGTAAGCGATACGATATCTTTAAAATCTAATATTAAATAAAATTATACAAGCTCGTAGCTCGAATGATTTTTAATTCGAATAAAATTCCACTAGATTTGTAAGAATAAACATAATGGAAATATTGTGTTTATCCATTCGTTGTATTCAAAATAATTCGAAATCTTTCCAAAAATAGTTCGATTTCACTCCGGTGTGTTCCACGGCATTATTCCCTAAAATAAAATTTATTTTAGGGAATATTTTTTACATCTGTTTCATTTTTTCTTTCCAATTATTAAGAATTGATAAAAGTTCTTTAGATAGTTTAAGTTCAGTATCAACTAAATTATTCATCTCGTATGGGTCATTATCCATATTATAAAGCTCAATAACATCTTTCTCATACCAATGTATTAGTTTATACTTACCCATACGAATTGCAGAAGAATTTGTGTCCCCTGTATTTCTTGGTCTAGCTTTATCAGAATGCCAATATATTGTTCGATTTTCCCAACTTTCATTTTCGTATAACACCGGTAAAAAACTTTTCCCTTCAACATTTAAATCAATCTTTGCTGTTAGATCTAATAACGTGGGGAATACATCCATTAAAGTTACAATGGATTTATTTTCAACTTGAGGTGTGAATTTATTCTGCCACTTGAATAATAGTGGCACTTTAATTCCACCCTCATATAACCAACCCTTTCCAGCACGCAAAGGAAAATTAGAAGTAGCCAAATTTCTTTTGTTATAGCCATCATTTGACAAACCGCCATGATCAGAGGAAAAAACTATAACGGTATTATCCAAAATTTTAGTTTTACGCAAATAATCTAAAATCTTCCCAACGTTTTTATCCAAATTTTCTACCATTGCAGCGTATGACGGATTATCCTGCCGCATTTTTGTTCTACCGGTTCCCTCTGCGATATATTCAGGTTGATTACCAAAGTCAAAGGTTTCAATTTCTTTGATATTACGTTTTAAATCTTCCTGCTTTGCCTCTAATGGTTGATGAACAGCATAAAAAGAAAGCATCAGCAGAAATGGCTTTAATGAATCACTAGTTTCCAAATAATTAATTACTTGGTTAGTTATTAAATCTGAGAGATAATCGCCATCATTACTAACCTCATCTATATCAGGAATTGGTTTTTTGTTGATTTTACCTTTTCGTTTAGGATTATTGAATGGCTGATGAAAACTAATAGGTGAGCCTGCACGACCTGCAGCAAAACTGTAATTAAAACCAAAGTCACTTAAACTCTTTTTGTCACCTAAGTGCCATTTGCCAAAATAAGCTGTTTGATAACCTAAATCGTTCAGTTTCTTAACAAAATTTTTATTTTTAGCCACATCGGAGATTTTATATCCATCGTCTGGAACGCTGCCGTTCTGTATTGGATAATTTCCAGTCATCATTGAAAGCCTTGAAGGCACACATCTCGGATAATTTGCATATGCCTTAGTAAATGAAACTGACTCAGTTGCAAGCTTATCAATGTTAGGAGTTTGATATATTTTTGAACCATGAACGCTGAGATCATGATATCCCAAATCATCAACATGAATAATAAGAATGTTAGGTTTATTTTGAGCTGCTGATATAAAAGAACACAAAACAAGTGTCAGTATTTTTAGAATATTCACTTTAAATTTTTTAAATTGAATGGTATTTAAATATAATATTTTTTAAAAATAGCTAAATCCTCCCCAAAATAGTTCGACTTCACTCCCTTCTGCTCCTAGATTAAGTGATGTCTGACTTAAAATTAGATTATTAATGACTTAGTATTATTTTCTTTGTTTTAGAAAACGTTGGTGTCGTCATTTTACAAAAATACAAACCGCTTGAAAATTTAGATAAATTAAAACTCATCTCATGCTTACCAGCAGACTTGGACTCATCCACTAGACTCAATAATTTTTTACCATTAATGTTAAAAACCTCTATTTTAACCTGTGTTTCTTTTGATAAGGTATATTCAATTTGAGTAGTCCAATTTGAAGCACCCAAATAGCGTTGGTAAAAATTAAATTCATTCGATTTTGTTGGTTCATTAATATTTAAAGAAGAGATATTAAGGAGGTCAAACATTTCTGATTTATGCCATTCTAACAATGATGTTGTAGCGTCATCTAAATCGGTAACCGCTAAATTATTCCATTCGTTTGGGTCGTTTAAATGATCGTAAAATTCTTCTTCACCGTCACTAGTAAGTGTATATCGATAACGACTTGAACGTACAGAATGATGATTTTCAACTATTGGAGATGGTGTATTGTCAGCAGGATTAATATTTCCATGAAGATGATTCAAAGCTACAGGAGGGCCGTTCCATGTACCGTTTATTGGATTTTCCAAAAATGATCTCATGCTATATCCATCTAAAAGGTACCCATTCCCTCCAATATTTGGATTTTCTGGTAAAGCAGATAAATCGATTAACGTAGGATAAATATCTATAAGAGACACTGGATGCGCCACTTTTTCGCCTGCGACTGAAACTCCTGGTGCGTAAACGACTAATGGAACACGGGTAGATTCTTCCCAAATGGTTGTTTTTGATAGGAAATTTTTTTCTCCCATATGATACCCATGATCTGCAGTAAATATTACAATGGTGTTGTCGGCATATTGGCTGTTCTCTAGACTATCAAGAATTACACCTACCTGATGGTCTACAAATGCAACACAAGCCAAATAGGATTGAACCCATTTTTTCCACCACATTTCACTACCAATATCCGTTTCTGCTGAATCCTCAAGGAATCGCGTAAGCGCGGAACTCTGAAAATTATTTTCCCATAAAATAGAAGGGGTGTCATTTAAATCGTTTTCTAAATAAGGAGGTAGGATTATTGTTTCTAATGGAAACATATCAAAGAATTCTTTAGGGGCATATCGTGGTGTATGAGGACGGTTCATCCCTGCTACAATAAAAAATGGGTCGACATGAGTTTCATTTAACTTTTCGGAGACCCATAAAGCTGTAATTTCGTCGGGCATTAACTCCCTATCCATTTCGCTTTCATATTGAAAATCCCAAGGTTCTTCCCAGTCCTTCATCCATCCAGTGAAATCACCAACAGTTGGAATCTCACTCAAAGGTGCGAATCCGCCCCACTTACTATCTCTAATATTTGGCGGCATAATGGAATGTCCAAAAGCTTGCGGTTTTCCCCAACTATGCATTGTAGAACCATCCCATGGAAAAGGACCAAAACTTGATGGTCCGCCATCCAACGGCTGATTAAAAACACTATTATCTTCATGGCCATTATGAAAGACTTTACCGCTTCCATACAACTTATATCCATTGTTACTGTAATGTTCCATGATGGTTATCGCATCTGTCATCATTGGAAAATTACGCCATCTATTTTGTTGTTGGTTGTGACCATAATATCCAGTTTTACTTGGATACATTCCTGTCCAAAGACTGGCTCTAGACGGTCCGCAAATTGGCGCATTAGCATGGGCATTTGTAAATTGTACCCCCATATCAATTAGTCTATTAATATTTGGTGTTTGCGCTTGTGCGTGCCCTCCCATTCCCTCAACAGAATCATTTAAATCATCACTGATTATAATAATCACATTGGTCACATCATTTTGACCATAGAGAGAAATACTCATTAAAAGGGATGTGACACATGCTGATATAAATTTGATGTATTTTATTTTAATCGCAGAATTTATACCCATTTAGTGTTGTTTTTTTGACAAAATTAAATCTATTGATGATCTCACCTTTTGTTGGAAAATTTAAATTGAGTTTCAATTGGAACGTCATAAAGACCTTCTAATTCATTGATGTTTTTTAAATAAAATTTAGTTTCTGGAGGCAAGCTGATATTCATCCAAAATTGCTCATCGTAAGGAATTTTATACAATGTCATATCTTGTTGAAGCGATTCATTTTCTAGTTTGATTTTACTGTCCCCATCATCTAAATCCAAAACAAAAATTTCATGTCGGTATGATATAGGAATGTATTTCCTTTCCTTATTACCCGCCTGTCGCATTGCTCTTTTGACGTGATCAGGGGTTTTAACAGCCCCCTCCCATTCTCGCTTGTGG
>Ga0233451_10004952_pt1 | contig 10969 bp, 10 predicted proteins | sample 011ome_29_FD_183052 | JGI IMG/M metagenome (GOLD analysis project Ga0233451, IMG submission 183052) | Coastal salt marsh microbial communities from the Groves Creek Marsh, Skidaway Island, Georgia - 011504CT (spades assembly) | ecosystem: Environmental > Aquatic > Marine > Intertidal zone >...
CAATCTGCAGCGGTGGTATTGGGCGTCTATCTGGCCATCGAACTGATCTCAAACGGTGTAGCACTGATCGCGATTGCGCTGGCCCGCAAATCCGAAACTTCAGCGGAGGTGTAAGCCTATGAAACAGTGGCTTCTTTGGTTCTTTGTGGGAACTGCGTCATTTGTTGGCAGGCTACTCGCCTTCTCCATCCGATGTCCGCTTCGATTGCGACAACAACATGTACCGGTTGGGCACCGCTGATTGTAGCAGCGGTGCAGGGCTATTCAGCCTGGAAACCGCAGGAATTATGTGAAACTGCTGAAGCTGCGCTTGTGAACGCTTGTCTACTGCTCATGGGTGTTTTCTTGCTTTGAGGTCCAATGGGCCCGATGGTGATTTCATCTAAAGTATACCCGCCCTTCTTCTAGCCGTTTCTGGCGAGGCTATCCTGTGGGTGCCTCGTTTACTTCGTTTTGACCCGTGCTCGACCACGTTAAACGATGAAACGGGTTTCTTGTTCGATCTTCCTATAATGGCGGACAGCGTGAGCACTGGTTTTTACGGGCCACTTGAAACTGGCAGCTATCCACCGAAACTGACCCGGGAAAACAAATAATTTGGCGAGAGGCTCAAGAAGATGCTCAAATCGCTGTTTATCAAGAAGAATCCGGGGACAACCTGGTTTCAACAAATTACAATCGTGATCGAAAGCTCCGCCTGAGCAAGGTTTTGACACCTCGCGACGGAGCTTTTTAGAGGGCTCTACCCATTCACATCCACAACCACGCGCCCTTGCACTTGACCTTTCAGGATTTGAGCCCCCAATTGGGGCATATCAGCCAACACCGCCGGGCTGATCATCGCCTCAAGCTTGTCCATCGGTAAATCTTTGCCGATCCGCTGCCAGGCGCGAAGCCGATTTTCATAAGGCTGCATAACCGAATCGATGCCCAAGAGGTTAATGCCTCTCAATAAAAATGGGATAACGCTAGCGGGCAGTTTCGCACCGCCCGCATTGCCAATCGCAGCGGCCGAACCGCCATAAACCAATTGGCCTAAAACGCGCGCCAGCATTTCGCCGCCAACCGCATCCACAATCCCCGCCCAACGCGCCGACTCCATCGGCCGTTTGATCGCCTCATTCACCTCATCGCGCGGTATGATTTCGCTGACCCCCAATGATTTTAGATAGGATTCGCTTTCAGGTCGCCCCGTCACGCCGGCGATATTATACCCTAAATTCGATAATATCGCGACTGCAATTGAGCCCACGCCTCCCGCGGCGCCTGTCACCAAAACCGTACCTTTCTCAGGTGTGAGACCATGATCTTCAAGCGCAAGAATACCAAACATCGCAGCGAGTCCCGCGGTGCCAACGCCCATCGCTTGTCGCGGTGTCACGCCATCGGGTAACGGCACAAGCCAATCGGCCTTCACCCGCGCTTTTTGAGAGAAGCCCCCCCAATGTGCTTCGCCAACGCGCCAACCGGTCAGAACCACCTTATCACCTGCGGAATAACGGGGATCTTGCGAGCTCTCAACCGTTCCGGCAAAATCGATCCCCGGCACGTGCGGATAATTGCGTACCAAACCACCGCCATTGGCGGTAAAGCATAAACCATCTTTGTAATTCACCGTGGAATATTCCACCGCAACGGTCACCTCCCCATCTGGCAATTGCTCTTCGGACAACGCTTTTATCCCAGTGGTTACCGTTCCATCTTCGTCTTTTTCAATCAAAACTGCATTGAACATAGGTTTTCCTTTAAATCCAAAATTTCTCATGCACGCGCGCTGCGCGCACGCCATCTTTTGTCATCACATCAACATCGGTGCCGGCATCCCAATGCGTCATCCGCACCATACCGATCGCAACATTGGTTTTAAAGTCAGGAGACCAAGCGGCTGAACTGACCGCGCCGACTTGTTTGCCTTTGACCATCACCGGCCATAGCTGATCGCAAGGGCCTACGGGCCCTCCCTCAATTTCGAGCGCACGAATCTGTTTTACAGGGCCTTCTTTGGCAACCCGCAACAGCGCGTCGCGCCCGATGCACCCAATCGCCGTTTGCGTGTTGCAAAACTTACCCAAACCACATTCATGGGGCGTGTTTTGTATTGTCATATCATTGCCATAACTCAGCAAACCACCCTCAATCCGCTCAATCAAATTCGGGCAACCCGCCCACACATCATACGGCCTTCCAGCCTCCATCAACGTGTTCCAAAGATCCATCCCGATATCCGAGCCTTCGACATAAATTTCAAATCCGCCCTGTTTTGAATATCCCGACCGCGCAATAACCAAGGTGCGGCCTTGGAAATCAAACATCCCATACCGAAAAAACTTAATATCGCGAATAGCATCCCCAAAAACGCTCGCCATCAAATCATCCGCCTTTGGGCCTTGAATGGCCAAAGGAGAGATATCAGGCTCATCCACCAAAACATCAAGACGCAAAGAATGCGCGATCGCTTTAACCCAATACAGCAGGTCACTATCGGCAATGGAAATCCACCAACGCTCATCCGAAATCTTGACGGAAACCGGATCATTCAGCATCCCACCGGTTTCATCCACGATCGGCACGTAAAAACACTGCCCCGCCAGCATTGATCGCAAATCCCGAGGGGTCAGCATTTGCATTAAACGCCCTGCATCAGGGCCGCGCAGTTCAATCTGGCGTTCGCAGGCCACATCCCAGATCTGCACCGCAGATTTGAGATGATGGTAATCTTCTTCGATCGAACGAAACATCGTTGGCAGCAGCATATGGTTATAAACCGTATATGCTTTCACCCCCGCAGCTTCCACGCCATCAGAGAACGGAGTGCGCCGCAAACGGCGCGAAGGAGAAATCAAAGCCATCGTTATTCAACCTTTGACAAAAATGGGAATACCCAAAAATTTACGAAAAGAGCCGCTATTTCGGCCCATGCCAATCAATTTGACAAATTTCAGCTGACTTGCCGCCAAAATCCCAAACACGCCCAAAGTCGCGCACTTTTGATTTTAAACCGCGCGCCGCAACAATATTCGGACCCATCCAATATTTGGAATTTTGGATCATAACCGGGCTGTCCGCATCTTTGCCTTCCAAAGCTTCAATCTCGCCAGCGATTTTTCGGCCGATATACAGCCCGCGGCGATTGCCTTCGCGCATTATTTCCACTTTTTCACGCTCGGCGCCAATAATCTCAGACACTAGCATGGTAAACAACCCCGTCGTTCCACCAGCCGCACCGCTGAAAATTTTCAGCAAGCCATTATAGGCGGTTTGGTTGGCGCGCTCATCGATATAGGCCGCCACTTTCCACTGGCCCTCGCCCATCCGCCCTGGGATGTCGACAAGCAGACCAATATTCAAACCTGATAGGCTTTCACCTTGATAATGGCCCTCATCAATCACGACCGCCATCCAAGCATGGCAATGCCCTTCCGTGGGCGGATGCGCGCCCAAAGACACCACGCAGGGGCAAAAGACAGTGCAAGAGCAATTCATAAACAACTCGCCCTTAATCGCCCAATCCGTGGGATTCATCTTCCGGCGTTTGGGATTATCCATGCGCTGATCAATTCTCTGACTGATCGGCAACCTATCCGCATCTGGACGTTTTTTAACCGCCATTTATCATCACTCCCATTTAAAATTTCATCCCGCAAAGGCGAGAACACCGCCGCCCAAGATCAATAAAACACCCATCGGCTTTGTAACCCGCTGTCCTATTTGAGGCAATTTTTCCAGAACCATGAATAAAGTCGCAGCCCCCATCCACAGCAAGCTCATAACGCCCCCGACAAACCCCAAAGCCATAAAGCCCCAACAGCAGCCCACGCAAAAGGCACCAAGGCCCAGCCCCATACGAACGCCGCCTTCAAAACCCGGCTTCCACTTCCCTAAGAAATACAAGCTTGGGCTGTGGCAAACCCCATGACACAGCTCTTTCATGCGGGTGAATTGGAACGCGCCAACGGCAACCAACAACGCAACGGAGACTGCTTTTGATTTGGCTATCCCCAACATGTCGACGATGCCTTGATAAAGCATCAACAATTGAACTGATGCAATCGCCGCAGCAAAAGCCAGCCAGATGATCATATAGCCCAAAACCACGCCCAGCCAACCGGCCCGCGTGCCATCCGCACTGATCATCAAATCCTCATAACTGCGCAAGGTCGGCACCATGGTAGGCAGCATCATCGCCGCCATCATGATCGCCCACATTCCAAATACCGGGGTAAACCGCGCCATCGGCATCGGCATTCCCATACTCGGGTCCATACCACGCATTTTTTCGGCCATCATGCCCGGCCGTCCAATCAGATCCAGCCCCATGGACAGACTCATATCAAACAAAACCCACCACGCCAGCAGAATACAGGCAAAGAAACCAAGCCAAAATACGTTTCTAAAAGGGATTAGTTTTTGGTTCATAAAATAGACCTGTTAATATGATCGCTGAGGCAGGGTCAAAGACCGACTCACAGATAGAGCTTGCGTTTTTAATGTCAGACTTTTAATTGTCTGACAAATGAAAATTGATCCCACAAAAAATGCTGATTACTCAGCCCAAATCGCAAAGGCCATTCGCGACGCGATTATAAGCGGTCATTTGAACGTGAATGATCGGTTGCCCTCAGAAGCCGAGCTGGCCGAGCAATTCGAAGTCTCGCGCCCCACCGTTCGCGAAGCGTTAAAACGGCTGGCCGCCCAATCTTTGATCCGCACGCAGCGCGGCGCTTTTGGCGGGGCGTTTATCAACCAGATCAGCTATGAAGAGGCCCATAGCCAACAAATCACCACCTCAACGCTGCTGTTATCGATGAATGATGTCAGCTTTGACGTGGCCTGCGAGGCGCGGTTTGCGCTTGAACGCTCTTGCGCGCCTTTCGCCGCCCAGCGCCGAACGGCGGACCAGCTGGCAACCATGCGCGCTGAAATACACCGTCAAACCCAACCGGGCTTAAGCGATGAAGGCTGGTGTGCGTCAGATGTGACCTTTCATCGGGCCTTGGTGGAATCGGCGCATAACGTGATCCTATCTTATCAATTGGCCGGAGCTGTTGAAGCGATGCAGCCGTTGATGAATATGATCACCTTTACCGCGCGTAACCGAGAAAAAATCATCAGTTTGCATACAGATATCGCAGATGCGCTTGAACAACGTAATCAACAGCAGATAGAACATGCGCTACTGGCGCTAAGCGATTATACGAAAAACCTGGCGGATAATGTGTTTGCAGCCAAGCAAAAAATCAAAGCTGATAGTGATAGCCAAAAAGCTCAAGCCTGATTGAAAGATCTAAGCTTGGAAAAGCCTTAAATCTAGGTGGTCGCGGCATTGCCTATTGAAATCAACCCAAGCCTATCATATTCTGATATCGTTCTTTGGAACTATGAACATAAACGCGCTCATAATAACCGGATCGGACCCGGGGGCGGTACCCGGCGACTCCACCAAAAACCGTTCATTTGGCGGCTGAGGGGTCGAAATAGGATCGACGAACGTGTAAAAGGGTTAGCTTTGTTTCGGCGAGATACCACCGTATCGGTTCAAAATGTACAATTGCAAATGACAATCGTGCTCCAATGGCGATGGCCGCGTAAGCGACCGGAACTATTGAAAACTTAAGCCCTAACGCTTTGCAGCCTTAGGCGGGGTTCGAAGGCACCTGGCAACAGAAGCCTTCACTTTTCCTTCTCTTTCGATGGGTTAAGCTCTTGGAGCCTCATCAGGCTCAACGGCGTTTTGAAAACAGCCTTTGATTTTTAAGATTTACAGTGGCGGCACACCATGATTGGACTGAAAAAATTTCTTTCAAACGCTGAAAATTGAATACGCCAAAAGAGGAAATGCTCCCTTTTGGCAATCATCAGGTCAAAATCTGTTGAAAATCGCGGCCAATTGCCAAAACTTCGCTGCGAATATGTGGTGAGGCGGCAAAACACCGTCTCGGCCAGATGCGTTTAGGCGTTGTTCGCGCTCAACGCCCTCTAGATAAAAAAACCAACATTCCCACACGTACTTTTGATCTATGCAGGTTTTGCACCAATCGCCAGTCAGAAATAATTTGGGTTCAATTAAAGTCGAAATATTTAGATCTCTTTCGACGCCACATAACTTTGGAAAAAATCAGGTGTCAGAAATACCAGATTGATCATTATGCCGTGGCATTATCACCAAGCCACAGTGATTTTAAGCGCAAAGGGCCATAACCAGAGCTACTGAAATACACGCCCCTGTAAGCTGTGTCATTAACCCCATATGCATGCTTATTTACTTCTTAAAAGCAATTTTAGCTCAAAAATAACCGACTGTTTTTTAAAACTCACTTAAGTCAAATCTCATATGGCCCCGTCAGAACAAATCTTACGATCTTTCCAAAAGCGAGGTAGATCAACAGCACGACTGCGCGGCTGCACACCCGCCAAAATTTATCAAAAAACCGCCTTGGATGAACCAAAGGCAGGGTGCAAGCAACATGTTTTCACAAAATTTAACCGCGGCGCCCTGCCCTATTGGAACATCCTCACAAATATAAACCGCGTGACTTTTCAGTGTGGCATGCGGCTGATTTATCGAATGAAGCCAAGAATTTTCGGCTAAGCTGCAATACAAATTTAGACATAGCGCTCTCCTTTATCTGCCGTAGAGATAGTGCAGATCTCGCAGGTTAGTTAGATCTGCCGATACATACCCGCTATGCAAAAACAACTGGGCACTCTATGAAGGTGGAGGCCGATTTCTGCCATTCGCAATTTGTTACAGCCCCTTAAGAAACCTGTTCAAAACCAAAACCGTCTGCAAGACTGCTGCAAGATGTGGTGGAGATGTGAGAGGGGGCGCAAATGATCGCCATAATTTTTGAAGTTATACCAGCGGCTGGGCGCAAGCAGGATTATCTAGATATCGCCGCCTCTATGCGCCCGATGGTAGAAGAGATTGAAGGCTTTATAAGCGTTGAGCGCTTTCAGAGCATGAGCAACCCCGACAAGCTCTTATCTATTTCCTTTTTTGAAGATCAAGCCGCCGTCGACCGATGGCGCGCACTGGCCGAGCATCGGGCAGCGCAAAGATTGGGGCGAGAGGGGATATTTTCAGATTACCGGCTGAAAGTCACCCATGTTTTGCGGGATTATGGCATGCACCAGCGGGCTGAAGCGCCCGCAGACAGCCGTGCCCATCATGACACTTAAAAACGGTCTTCTTGCATTTGGGGCCGATGTTGGGGATTTACCGCCGCCTTCGGACAGGGCGCGCATTTTGCAAAACGTCTTCGCGGATATTTCTAAACTCTGCTTCGGCATGCCGCGAAAATCGGCTGTAGACCCGCGATTATCAGCTTAAATCGAAAATCTTTGGGATTTGTCGCCGAGCACTCTTTCACAATGCGCAAAACCTTTTATTGTGGTTGCAAATAAGCAGGGGATCGAGATGAACGGCGGTTTAGACTACGGAAATATCATGAATCGGGCGATGCGCGGCTTTATAAAAGAAGTTTTGCAACGCGTGGCCGATAACGGGCTTCCAGGAGAGCATCATTTCTTCATTACCTTGGATACAATGCATCCTGATGTTGAAATCGCCGATTGGCTGGTAACACGTTATCCCGACGAAATCACCATCGTCATGCAGCATTGGTTCGAAAACCTCGTGGTTCAAGAGGATGGATTTTCTGTAACGCTCAGCTTTGGCGATGAACCCGAAGCGCTTTATATCCCCTATGCCTCGATTATAACCTTCGTGGATCCCTCAGTCGAATTTGGGGTTCGGTTTGAAAAAAACGATGAGGAGGATTCTGGTGAAGATTTGGATCCCCGGGAAACGCCAGAAAGACCGCTGGAGGTTCTTGGATTAAATGAGCCCGAGCTTAAGAAGTCCAACAGCGATACACAAAAAGCAGATGTGGTCAGCTTGGACAGCTTTCGGAAATAAATACGCCGCTTAAACCAAACAAAATAAACCCTTCAATTTGTATAAACCGGGATATTGCTCAGGCAGCAACTCGGCTTTAAAAGCGATAGAAATAACCCAAACCGGAGATCCCCCCATGACAAAGACCAGAACAGAAACCGACAGCTTTGGTCCGTTAGAGGTTGATCATACGAAATATTGGGGCGCCCAAACGCAACGCTCGATCCTAAACTTCCCGATCGGATGGGAGCGCCAGCCTATTGCAATTATTCGCGCCTTAGGGGTGATTAAGCGCGCCTGCGCAGAAGCCAATCTAGAACTTGGCAGTTTGGACAGCGCGCGCGCAACCGCGATCATCGAGGCGGCTACGGAAGTGATCGACGGCAAGTTTGACGATAATTTTCCCTTGGTGGTTTGGCAGACGGGCTCGGGCACCCAATCGAACATGAATGCAAATGAAGTAATCGCCAATAGAGCGATCGAGCTAATGGGGGGCACGATCGGCTCAAAAGAGCCGGTGCATCCCAATGATCACTGCAATATGGGCCAATCCTCAAATGATACATTCCCAACCGCCATGCATATTGCCACCGCGATGACTGCCGAAAAGGTTTTGTTGCCCGGTTTGCAAAAACTGCATAAGGCCCTTTTGGTGAAAATTGAGGCCTTTGAGGGCATCATCAAAATTGGCCGCACGCATACCCAAGATGCAACGCCGCTGACTTTATCACAGGAATTTTCAGGCTATGCGCATCAAGTTGCGATGGCGATCAAGCGGATCAAAACCAGCCTTACAGATATTTATGAATTGGCCCAAGGCGGCACCGCGGTGGGTACCGGCCTGAATACCAAACATGGTTGGGATGTTCTTGTCGCCCGCAATATGGCGAAAATAACGGGTTTGCCCTTTGTGACAGCGCCAAATAAATTCGAGGCCTTGGCAGCACATGATGCGATGGTAGAAATATCGGGCAGCTTAAAAACAGCGGCAGCCAGCTTGTTTAAAATTGCCAATGACATTCGTTTGCTCGGCTCAGGCCCCCGCTGCGGGCTTGGTGAATTGATCTTGCCCGAGAATGAACCAGGCAGTTCGATCATGCCGGGCAAAGTAAACCCAACACAATGCGAAGCCCTCACGCAAGTCTGCGCGCAAGTGTTTGGCAATGATGCCGCTGTCGGGTTTGCGGGTAGCCAAGGGCATTTCGAACTGAACGTCTATAAACCCATGATGGCCTATAACGTGTTGCAATCGATGCAGTTGCTCGGCGATGCATGCGATGCCTTCACCGATAATTTGATCGATGGGTTGGAAGCCGATGAAACCCGTATTGACAAACTGATGCGCGAAAGCTTGATGCTGGTCACCGCTTTGGCGCCTGAGATTGGCTATGACAACGCCACAACAGTTGCCAAAACAGCGCATAAAAATGGCACCACGTTAAAACAAGAAGCCATCGCGCTTGGCTTTGTGGATGCAGAAACTTTCGAACGGGTGGTACGCCCAGAAAACATGGTCGGGCCCAAAGCATGAGCCAAGCGATCAATCTCAACCAATTTCGAAAAGCAAAACAAGCCGCTCAGAAAAAAAACGAAACCGCTGAAAACGCGGTGAAATTTGGACGGACGAAAGCTCAGAAAAAGGCAGACCAAAATGCGCAAACTCGTCTAGACGCGCATCTTGAGGGGCATAAGATCGATCGATGAGCCTCAAGCCTAAAAAACGCTCATTAACCCTGCGCGGCCATCGCACAAGCGTTTCGCTTGAAGATCGGTTTTGGACCGCCTTTCGCCAAATTGCCGCAGATGAAAACCTTGCCATCAACGCATTGGCAGCCAAAGTAGATGAAGAGCGCCCCTTTGAAGAAGGTTTAGCAAGCGCAATTCGCGATTATGTTTTACAATATTATATGCGATTGAGCCGCGATAGCGATAATTAACACGCGTTCCTGCAATAAAACATGCGCTACTGCAACGGCCTTAGCGGGGATCAAAACGCAGATAAATTCCTGACCTTGCCCGTAAAGTGAGATGCGCCAAGGGCTGCGGAACCGGCAACTCTTGGCAGCTTAACCGATATTTCTGAACGATACGCGCCAAGAGGTAAGGCCCTTCAACCATCGCAAACCCTGCACCAGGGCAGATGCGTGGCCCAGAAGAAAATGGCAAAAAGGCCTGACGCTGGCAGTCAGAGGCCGGCATTTCTTGCCAACGCAAGGGGTCAAATTCATCCGGACGTTCCCAGATCCGATTGTGCCGCTGCACATACCAAGGGCTAATTATGATCAGGCTATTTTTAGGCACGCGGCGGCCCCGAAAAACTTCGCCCGTTTGCCCAACCTCGCGCACCATCATCGGCACGGGGGGATAAAGGCGCAGCGTCTCGCGAAATACATCACGCGTGAACGACAGGTTTCGCATTGCGGCAAAATCGTCTGAACCCGTCAAATGAGAGGCTTCCTGCGCCACTTGATCTTGAAAGTGGGGATAACGCGCCAGCAAATATAACGCCCAACTCAGCGCGGCAGCGCTGGTTTCATGGCCCGCAAGAAAGAAAATCATCACCTGATCGACCATTTCAGATAGGGAAAGCCGCGTGCCTGTTTCCGGATCTTGCGTGCTCAACAGCCGCGTTGCCAAGTCTTGCGGTGCGCGGCCTGCAGCAATCTGGTCTTGTCGCATATGGGTCAGATGCGTGATCAAACGCCTGATTTCAAGCGCCGATCTCTTCACGCGACGATTTTGCCAAAATGGCAGCCATCGCAGCGCGGGCACCAGCGCAGCCAGATTGGCAACCGGTTGTTGACGCTGATAGGTTCGAAAAGCGTTAAATACTTTGCTCGCAGTCTTATCTTCGATTGGAACAGAAAAAAGCGTGCGAAAAATCACATCTGCAGCCAACTTGCTGGCCAATGGCTCTACATCGGCCGTTCCGGGCGAAAGTTCGGCAAGGAACGCATCAGCCGCGGCTTGCATGGCCGGAAAAGCCTGTTTGAGCCGCCCCCCTTCAAAGGCAGGGTTCACAATGCGCCGCTGCCTTTGCCACGTGCTGCCCGTGGTCAAAAAAACGCTTTC
>Ga0233451_10004955_pt1 | contig 10967 bp, 10 predicted proteins | sample 011ome_29_FD_183052 | JGI IMG/M metagenome (GOLD analysis project Ga0233451, IMG submission 183052) | Coastal salt marsh microbial communities from the Groves Creek Marsh, Skidaway Island, Georgia - 011504CT (spades assembly) | ecosystem: Environmental > Aquatic > Marine > Intertidal zone >...
GCCCTTGATAACGGCCTTCGATATTCCATTCAGTCTCACCATGACGAAATAAGCAGATAGTTGTGGGAGTCATGTAATCCTCCAAGGATTTATTCACTCTAACTTTTACAAAGGTTGAACTGGTCAGCCAAGCATGATGCGGTTCTAATTCTGGACTTTATCTTTGCAGGTAAACTTGAGGCAATATCATTCTAAATTCGAATTATGTTGTCAGTCTAACACGGTTGAGTTCCACATAATTGTTAATTTTTGTTACTTGCTCAGCACTTAATAACAATCCTCGTCGTGTCCGACGCCAAACGAAATCTTCAGCGGAAGACACCCACTCACGCTTAATGCACCAGTTAAGTTCAACTGCATAAACACCTGCGCCAAAATCTTCTCCAAGATCATCTAAGGACCGAGCCTCACCCAAAATAACCCATGTGTCAGTGCCGTAAGCACGTGCAAGCCTCCAAGCAACGCCATCTGGCAGAAAATGATATTTTTCCTCGATATCGCTTAAGAGCTGTCCAAATCCATCGACAGGGAAATCGCCACCCGGAAGGGGGACACCGGCCGTCCAATTACCAGACATGTTTGAAAAGAACGGGGTCAGAGCTTTCATTACAGATTCTGCCAATTTTCTGTAGGTTGTTATCTTGCCACCAAAAATATTTACAAGTGGAATATCGTTTTCATCGTCTAGCCGTAAAAAGTAGTCCCTCGTCGCATTGCTTGCGTTGATTGCACCGTCGTTATAAAGAGGTCGAACACCTGAAAAGCTAGCAACAATATCAGTGCGTTGAACTGCCGTTCTGAAGTAACTAGAAGCGAACGCTAGAAGATAATCTTTTTCCTCTTCCGAACAAAAAGGCTGCTGTGAAAGGTCAGAATGATCAACGTCTGTTGTGCCTATCAACGTAAAGTCAGTTTCATATGGGATGGTAAATATAACCCTTCCATCCTCACCCTGGAATAGATAACTTTTTTCATGGTCATATAGTTTGCGGGTAACAATATGACTGCCTCTAACAAGCCTCAACTCACCGCTTGACCTTTGTTTAACCTTGTTTTTTATAATGTCTTCAACCCAAGGCCCCGCCGCGTTGATAAGACATTTTGCAAGAAAAGTAGAACTTTCACCGGTTTCAGTATTCTTTGTTAAAATACGCCAACAACGATCCTGGCGTTCTGCGCAAACCACTTCGGTTCGTGGTAATATGCGAGCGCCCCTTCGTTTTGCATCACGTGCATTTAGGATAACCAATCTTGAATCCTCAACCCAGCAATCTGAGTACTCGAATGCTCTCAGAAAACTGTCCTTGAGCGGATTACCAGTTTTATCGTTCTTGAGATCAATTACCTTTGTAGGTGGCAATATCTTTCTGGCGCCCATGTAATCGTATAAGAACAATCCAAATCTTATTAACCAAGCGGGCCGCCTCCCCTTCATCCAGGGGAACAATAAAGCCAAAAAATGTGACAGAGGCGTGTTTATCTCAAAACGCATTTTGCGGCTGTAAGGAAGAACAAATCGAAGCGGCCAACTGATGTGAGGCATCGCCTTTAACAGCACTTCTCTCTCAATCAAAGCCTCACGAACCAGGCGAAATTCAAAATGCTCAAGATACCTCAACCCCCCATGGAAAAGTTTAGTTGAAGAAGAAGATGTAGCCGACGCAATATCATTCATCTCAGCCAGAGCTACAGACAAGCCTCTTCCCGCGGCGTCTCGAGCAACGCCGCAGCCGTTAACGCCACCTCCGATGATAAAGATGTCGTATAACTTTTTCTCACCTACCGCGGCATTTATCAAACTGGCCATCCAGAGACCCCTCCGTTGCCAACCTCTAGCGCAATTAATTACAAACAAAGCAATGTTTAAAAATATTTGTCTATAAGTTTTACATGTTCAAATTTGAAAAGATCAAGGGTTCTCTCTCATCCGAATTTTCCTTGCATTACTTGTGCTTTTTAGGCCAACTTTATCGTGCTTCCAATGCAACGCCTCTTTATTTAAGAGATGGTTTTCTAATTTTGGAGACATAAATTTGAAAATCAAAAGGAAATACCTTTTAGCAATTGATCAGGGCACGACCTCAACCCGTGCAATCGTCTTTGACCAAAGACTCCAGCCTTTGTCCTTAGCACAGAAGGAGCTTCACCAGCATTTTCCTAAGTCGGGATGGGTAGAACATGACCCTGAAGATATATGGTCGTCAGCAACGGCAATGTGCCGACTAGCACTTGAACGAGCAGATATAAGCTTAAGCGATATCGCTGGGATTGGCATAACCAATCAACGCGAGACAACCATTGTTTGGGACAGACACACTGGACGCGCGATACATAACGCTATTGTTTGGCAAGATCGCAGAACTGCTGACCACTGCAGAGTGCTCCGAGAGGCTGGATATGAACCTGAAATCACAGGCAAGACAGGTCTGCTTCTTGACCCATATTTTTCCGCGTCAAAATTACATTGGATTCTTGAGAACGTTAACGGTGCTCTTGCTCGAGCAAAAGCTGGCGATCTTTTATTTGGAACTGTCGATAGCTTTATAATATGGAAACTTACTGAAGGAGAGTCGCACGTAACAGATGCAACAAATGCCGCACGAACCATGTTTTACAATATTTCTGAAGGTTGTTGGGATGATGAATTGCTTGGCCTATTTGGAATTCCCAAAAAGATGTTGCCAGAAGTAAAAGACAGCTCAGGTGACTTTGGTGTAGCCCAGGCAGATTTTTTCAGAGAGGCCAGAGTTCCAATTCTTGGCGTTGCGGGGGACCAACAGGCTGCTACCGTTGGGCAGGCTTGCTTCGAACCTGGAATGGTTAAATCAACCTATGGGACCGGTTGTTTTGCACTAATGAATACAGGTACCAAACCAGTTTTCTCAAATAATAAACTCCTAACTACCATTGCTTATCAGATTAATGGAAAGCCAATTTATGCTTTGGAAGGTTCAATTTTTATAGCAGGAGCAGTGGTGCAGTGGTTGCGTGACGGCCTTAAAATTATCAGTCACGCGTCTGAAACAAAACCATTAGCGGAGTCAGCTGATGTATCGCAAAAAATTTATTTTGTTCCAGCTTTCACCGGGTTGGGCGCGCCTTATTGGAATGCAGATTGTCGGGGTGCAATCTTTGGACTTTCCCACAATACTGGCCCTGCCGAGATTGCAAAAGCAGCCCTTGAAAGCGTGGCTTTTCAGACCCGTGACCTAATTGAGGCAATGCAGCAGGATTGGGGTAATACAGGACAGTCTATCCTGAGAATTGATGGCGGTATGGCTGTAAATGATTGGGTAATGCAAAATCTGGCTAATCAGCTTTCCGCACCTATTGATCGACCTACTGTCACCGAGACAACGGCTGCCGGGGCTGCTTACCTTGCTGGACTTGCCGCTGGTTTATGCCCAAAACCAGAAGACTTTGCGAAGCAATGGTCCCTTGAAAAGCGTTTTCAACCAAAAATTTCAAGCGTCCAAGCAGATGACCTTTATGCGGGTTGGCGACGTTCCGTAGAGAAACTACTTCACAACCCAAAAGTCTATTGAAATTAGATCATCAAATCGCAAAGCTATTACTGTAATTTTATGGGTAAAAAATCTTGTTAATCATTGAATTTCTTCTCAATATTGCAGGTGCGACTGTACTTTTACTGTTTGCCGTCAAGATGGTGCAAAGAGGTGTGGAACAGGCCTATGGACCATCATTCCGGCAAATCATGAGGCGCTCCCAGGCAAAGTTAAGCGCAACAGTTTTTGGTACCCTACTTGCTGCAGTCATGCAATCTTCTTTGGCAGTTGCAATAATGGTGTCTGGGCTTTTCGGCTCCTCAATGATCTCCTTTGAGCTAGGACTGGCGGCTATTCTTGGGGCTGATCTTGGCTCCGCACTAGTAATACTATTTCTTAGCCTCGACATTCGCTGGCTAGCACCACTCATGCTTTTAGTTGGTGGCCTCCTGTTCCTTAAATCTGAAAAACTAACTTTAAAGCAGGTAGGCCGGGTCATAATGGGTGTGGCTTTAATACTTATTGCCCTAGATCTCATCCGCACCAACGTTTCACCACTACGCAACAGCAGCTTTCTTCCAGATTTTGTCTTAATCCTTGAGCGTGATTTCTTAGCTACTTTTCTAATTGGTGCACTTCTGGCTTTTCTTCTGCACTCTTCCGTTGCTGCCGTATTGATGTTTGTAGCACTTGTTACTAGCGAGACTCTAACGCTGATGGTAGGTGTCTCATTGGTATTGGGGGCAAATTTAGGCTCGTCTCTTTTGCCGATTTGGATGACCCGCACAATGCCCCCCACGGCACGTCAACTTCCCCTAATGAACCTACTCATCCGGGGCGGCGCTGCACTCAGCATAGTAGTGATAGTTAACCGCACATCGTTGATTGAGCTTTTGCCAGAGGTCCATACGGGGCAGCAGATTATCCTCACACACATCATTTTTAACACAATGTTGCTTGTAACTATTCCTTTTAGCAGATTGGCAGGCAGATTAGCGGAACGGTTATTACCGGCAAATAAATCGTCAAATGAGGATATACCGGCCCATTATTGTTCTGTGCTTGACAAAGAAGCTTTGCGCTCCCCTCCACTAGCAATGGCATGTATCCAGCGTGAAATTCATCACATGCTCCTGATTGCGCAAGAAATGATGCAACCAATAATGCAACTTTTTGAGGAGTACGATAAGAAACAAAGTAAAAAGATCCTCGAAAACAACAAACGACTCAATGATGCTTTTGATGGCATTCGCGAGTATTCTAGTGATCTCTCGAAGGAAATTACGTCAAGGGGCCGAAGCCGCCAGCTGCGGAATTTAATTGAATTCGCGATTGCGATTGAAGCCGCTGGAAATATCGTTGCCAAAAACCTTTTGCCATTGGCCCTAGACCGCCAGAAAGAAGGCATTCATTTTTCTGCTGAGGGTCTTGCCGAACTGGAAAGCATGCATAACCGGATTATTGCTAACATTTCACTTGCAAGCAACGTGCTGATCTCTCGTGACGTAGACATTGCACGCCAGTTAGCAGAGGAAAAATCCAAACTCTCTCGTTACCAGCGCAAAAGCCGTAAAAAACATCTAAAACGTCTTGCTGCTGGTCTCACCGAAAGTTTTGAGACAAGCGACTTACATCTTGAAACCAGTCTTGCTTTCAAGGAATTCAATAGTCAGATAGCTACCATTGCTTACCCAATTCTCTCGCGTGAAGGTAAACTCCTTCACTCGCGACTAGTAGACAAAGATTAAAAGTGACAATTGCCAGCCATGGCATCATTTTTTATTTGATACTGAATTGACGTGTTAGCTATTTTTGGCGCGCACCTAAGCACCTTTATATTTTTGATTATAATAGTAAGTGGTGAGAGTGACAGGGATTGAACCTGTGACCCCTTCGATGTCAACGAAGTGCTCTCCCGCTACGAAAAACCATCAAAATATTGTTTTCATTTGTTTATTTTTATTACCTTACATATGAAATAGGGCGTATGTCTACATTATGTCTACATCAGCCAGCAAAAACCCTGTTTTGACGATGCCCCAAAATCCGATAAGGAAACCCGACATTTGCCGACCATTTATTGCAGTTTGACATGCGAGTGTAACCCACACTAAAACCATAATAGGCATTTAACTACCAACTTGTGCGCCTTGGCATCCCGCCTAAAGCACTAAAGCGGAGGATAGCGTTATGACCACGCACCATACTTCCCTATATGACGACAAGACCAACCCAGCGCCTAATGGTGTGCTGAAACAAGAGCTGGTCACCCTAGAGCAAACACCCAACGGCATCCAGATAACCCGCCTCAAGCGGCGCTTCTCCGGTGGCTCCGTCAATAGCAGCTTCGAGAGCGAGCCAATAAGCCTAACTTGAGCCAAGTAGGCCAGCCTTTGCGCTGGCCTTATTTTGTGGCAAGGTACGTTAATATTTTATTGGGAGTTTGAAGATGTATATCAGGGTTGTTTCTATTACTGCGCAATCTAAGTTACAGTTTGATATGACAGTGACTTATTTTGAAAATGTTTGGTCGCCAAAAGTCATACGCTTGGGAGCAATTTCTGCTGAATTTGTTCAAAGCACTGATAACTCTGGAATGTATATTATTCACTACCCAGATAAAAAAACTGCAATTTCAGTATTCGATAAAATCAAACCTGAGGTTGAGGAGGTTCGTGTCCAAAATCGTATTAACATTACCGAAGGCGAGAGGCTCTTCAGGGTCGACAGCTGACACATGGCATAAAAAGCGAGGGTTTAGTGTCAAAAGACTTATCAGTTCATAGAAGATGGGCTTTTCAATTACAGGCCAGTAACGCTCTAGGGCAGAACAAACATAATGCAAGGTGACTAGTAATAATGGAAAGGTAACAAATAATGACCGATAAAAACGATTGGGAATTTGTTCATAGCGTCGCAGATGAGGCCGAATGGAAGCCCGGTCTTCGAAAAATATTTGACTACCGTGACCTCGGCGTTAGGGGTGGGACTGACGGTGATTTCATAGCTCATGTAATCCGCCGCAATGACACCAAAGGCACTGACGGCGTGCAGTCGTGGCATGTCCATGACTGTCAGTTCCAAATGGTTTATGTATTAAATGGTTGGGCAACATTTGAATATGATGGTCAAGGAGAACGCACAATCCGAAAAGGTGATGCGGTTCTCCAAGTTCCAATGATTAAGCATCGTGAGATTGCTTGTTCAGATGACTTTGAAGTTCTGGAAATTGTTTCACCAGCAAGTTTTGAAACGAAAGTTGTCGACCCACCTGTCTAAATATATGGCAAATGCACAATTAATATAGCATGGGAAATGTCGTCACTTGGGCAGCATAACAAAGACACAACCCCAGCCATAAACCCGTCACATTGCGCTGTCAGCGTTGAAGGTGAACCCCTAACACATTACTTCCTAAGCTCGGCCAGCCTTTGCGCTGGCCTTATTTTGTGGCAAGGTTTTTTAAGAAATGGAGGAAGAGATGCCAAAAGGATACATAGTAGTCTCATATAGAGACGCTCCGAATGATGAGAACCTAAGCAAATATGCTCCAAAAGCTCTGGAAGCTATGACAAATGCTGGCGCTAAATTCATAGCTAGGGGCATGCCGGTAGCTACCTTTGAAAATGGTATTCAGCAACGGACAGTCATTGTTGAGTTTGAAAGCACCGATGCAGCGCGAGCCGCTATCACAAGTGATGCTTATCAAGCTGCATTTGCACTACTAGGTGATGTTGAGCGTGACGTCAGAGTGATTGAAGGGCTTGAATGACCCGCAGCTCTTTTGCAAACATATCGCTGCCAAGTTTTTTAATCAGATGGCTGAGGGAAAGGCACCTGCTTATTACGACATCATTTTAAACTACTTCTGAGGCTCGAAAGTATAGTTCTATGAAACAATCATCCGTGGGCAATCAGGGTTCATATAGCGTTTTGCTCAATGAATTTTTAAATGCTTTTGTGGCTTTTCTTTTTGCAGCGTCGGCACCTGTAGCCATCATAATTAGCGTATCCCTCGGTTCAGGCTTGAGCGACAGCGACATTGGCTCTTGGATATTTGCTGTCTTTGTCTTTAATGGGCTTTTAAGCATTGCAATGTCCGTGAGTTACCGGCAGCCACTTGTATTTCTTTGGACTATACCCGGTGCAATATTAGTAGGCACCGCATTGAAGACCCTATCCTTTGAGGAAGTTATTGGGGCATACATCCTAACAGGCGTTCTACTCCTTTGCCTTGGTTTAACTGGTTGGGTCAAAAAAGTTATGAACTGGCTGCCAATGCCAGTTGTGATGGGGATGGTTGCTGGCGTATTTGTGAGTTTTGGACTTGATTGGATAAAAGCCTTTGAAGCTGATTTTTTTCTAGTTTCGGCAATGTCAGCAACCTTCCTTGCATTTACAATACTGTATCGACTGCCTCTCATCCTCCCTCCTCTGATTTATGCGCTCATAGTTGGGGTCATTATAATTTTTGAACGGCAAGGACTAGAGATTGGTGAAGTCGCATTTGCTGCTTCTCTCGTTACACCAAAAACTTACATTCCTGAATTCTCATTATCAGCAACTCTAGAACTAGTCGTACCTCTTGCCGTAACCGTGATTGCGGCTCAGAACGCACAGGGCATTATGGTGCTGAAAAATGTTGGGCATAACCCACCCGTAAATACGATTACATCTTACTGTGGGTTTATGTCCTTATTTACGGCGCTTTATGGTGGCATCTCAACCTGCTTGACAGGCCCAGTGAATGCTATCCTTGTATCAAGCAATAGGCCAGACGCGCATTGGGTTGCTGCCATATTTTTAGGAGTTTTTGCAATTATGTTTGGTCTCACCGCGCCAACAGTAACAAAAATTCTGATTGCAGCCCCACCAGCGTTTCTCGCCACTCTTGCCGGATTAGCTCTATTGAAAACACTTCAAAGCGCATTTTCTGGGGCTTTTAGCTCAAGTCACCCAATGGGAGGATTGATTGCATTTCTCGTAACGTTAGGTGGCATGCCAATGCTCAATATTGGCTCACCTTTTTGGGGCCTCACTTTTGGTGCAATTATTAGCTTTCTGCTGGAAAGAAAATCATCCAGTTAAGAAAAAAGAGCCAATGAGGTTTGAGTAAATTACCTATACCTTGCAAATCCAAGGCGCACTAAAACTAAAGTTTGGGCAGTAACCGGCCAGCCTTTGCGCTGGTCTTTTTTTGTGGCAACATTCTTATGGTAAATTCCATTATAAAAATCTTGGAAGTGAAGCACGACCCCTATGTCTAAGATTATCCAACTTACGGACCCACATTTGTCCAAACCAGGGTTTTCCCTTAAAGGCCTCATCCCTCAGGAACGACTAAAAGCAGCATTCGAGGATATAATGCTACTTCATGGCGATTCAGAAGCCTGCATTATATCGGGAGACCTGACAGATTCTGCCTCACCAGAGGCATTACTGTGGTTAAAAGATTTATTAGTGGATTTTCCAATTCCTACTCATCTGATGATTGGAAACCATGATGATAGGTCAGTTTTTTTCGATATTTTTGACACCTACGCGAAAGACGAAAATGGGTTCCTGCAATACACATTCAACGTAGCCGAGGACCGCTTTCTTTGCTTGGACACCAAAAAAGATGAGCCGGTCCCCTCAGGCGAATATTGCGAAAAACGAATGGCTTGGCTTGATAATGAGTTAAGTAAGAGTAATACGGATACATACATCTTTATGCATCATCCACCCTTTGATGTCGGTGTTCCACATATGGACCGCATTAAGCTGAATGAAGCTGAAGCATTTGGAGATTTAATCTCCAGCCATAAAAATATTCGTCATATCTTCTTTGGGCACGTGCATCGGCCCGTCTTTCTGACTTGGCGCGGTATAACTTGTTCGGCATGCCCTGGAATTAACCATCAGATGCCGTTGGTGGGGAGAGCCGTTTCAACAAAGTTTTCTGTTGAACCTCCAATGTACGCCGTCATCGAAATTGAAAATGGTGAACTCCGGATAAACCTAGATGCGTTTTTAGACCGACATCCGGTGGCTCACTAAACCTGACTAGCCTTTGCGCTGGCCTTATTTTATGGCACGATTTTCAGGTAAATTTTGTTATCAGTTTGAATGGAGAACAGTTTGATGCAACCAACAATAATCTCCTGTGCGGTGACCGGTTCCGCACCAACACCTGAAAAAAATCCTGCGGTACCGGTAACACCAATCGAAATTGCAGAAAGTGCAATTGATGCGGCTAAAGCCGGGGCGGCAATCGTTCATTGCCACGTGCGTGACCCTATTACCACTAGGCCAAGTATGGCCATGAATTTATATAAAGAAGTCACCGAACGGATAAGGGGCTCCGGAGTCGATGTAATACTAAACTTAACGACTGGACCAGGCGCTCGGTTTTCACCTTCCAAACATGACGCCGGAATAGCTTCAAACGACAGTCAAATGTGCATGCCGCTGGAGCGAGTTAAACATGTGATTGAGTTGCGCCCCGATATTTGTTCGCTCGACGTTGTGACTATGAACCGAAGGCGCCACGTTTTTTTAAACCATCCGGAACATCTCAGAGAGATGTCAGCAGCCATTCAAACTGCAGGTGTCAAGCCTGAGTTAGAAGTTTTTGATACCGGCCATATTTTAAACGCCATAAGTTTAATAGAAGATGGGTTTATTGATTCGCCACCATTCTTTCAGTTTTGTCTTGGAATTGATTTTGGCGCGCCCGCTACGGTTGAGGCAGTTGCCATGATGAAAAGCATGTTACCTAGGGGCGCAATTTGGTCTGCATTTGGAATCTCAAGGTTTCAATTTCAAATGGTTGCCGCCGCAGTTCTACTTGGTGGCCATGTCAGAGTTGGTCTTGAGGACAATATTTACCTTGAAAAGGGTGTTCTCGCTTCATCCAATGCAGCATTGGTACAAAAAGCAGCGAGAATCATTGAAGACCTGGGCGGCTCAGTGGCATCCGTTGCCCAAGCGCGCGATTTACTCTCGCTGTAACCCCAACCCCTAGGGCTAATTCAACAAGCATTGCTAACGCACAATCGAAGTCATCAATGCATTAAATTGCACTACGAGCCTTCACGCCGAAATTAACACACCCTTCCCTAAGCTGGGTTTGCCAATAACAATCTCCTGAAGCCTCGATACAGGTATGTCTCAATACTTTTATCTACAAAAGTACAAATGGAAATTGGTGCAGGCATGTCTAAATAAAAGGCCGTTGATTATCATTTTAGAGTGCTAATTCATTAGAAGGCTGAGATTAAAAAAACCACGCGCCATTTTAGTCCTTTCTAAACACGCTGTAATGAGTTACTCCTTAAGAACGCTAAGCGCGTTAATCCTTGTAACCGTTTGTATGAATTCTGAATTTTTGGTTCGGGTCTACGCCACATTCAATCTGGCTATAAAGTCTATTTAGCCAAAGATTTGTAAGTTGTTGAACCTATGCAAGCTAGGAACGCC
>Ga0233451_10004960_pt1 | contig 10956 bp, 9 predicted proteins | sample 011ome_29_FD_183052 | JGI IMG/M metagenome (GOLD analysis project Ga0233451, IMG submission 183052) | Coastal salt marsh microbial communities from the Groves Creek Marsh, Skidaway Island, Georgia - 011504CT (spades assembly) | ecosystem: Environmental > Aquatic > Marine > Intertidal zone > Salt...
CGGTCAGTTTATTAAAAAACTCTTTGGTCCCAGACTTCGCAATAGTCCCAATATTTTGAACCACCTCATCTCGAGACATTCCAATCCCATTATCAGAGATGGAGACTGTTCGTTTTTCTCGATCAACGGAGATGTCTATTTGTAGATCGGAGTCATCGCCCATGAGCGAAGCATCAGTTAGCGCTTCAAATCGAAGCTTATCGCATGCGTCGGACGCGTTTGAAATGAGCTCCCTTAAAAAGATTTCCTTGTTTGAGTACAAGGAGTGAATCATAAGTTTTAGTAGCTGACTGACTTCAGTTTGGAACCCGAGTGTCTCTTTAGAAACAGAATCTGACATTAAATATCACTCCATTAAAATGAATTATGTACTTTGTTGATCAACGAGATGGGGGCAAGAACAGAGAATTCAAGACCTTTAGATCATCTCAAGTAATTTTGTGGCTTCTACGCGGATTTTTTTAAAAACTGCTCCGCCCATAGCAGCGCGATGATAGTTTTTGCGTCCTGAATCTGCGCATTAAGAGATTGTTGCAGTAACACGTTCATCGACACTTTAGAAGTCTCCAGAAACTCTTCGTCATCTAAGTTTTGCTTGGAATACGTCAAATTGCGGGCTAAGTATGCGTGTATCAACTCATCAGAGTACCCAATACATGGCATTAAAGTACCAATAAAGTCCCACCGGCCGGCTTCATAGCCTGTTTCCTCTAACAGTTCTCTTCGCGCTGCCCTTTCCGGGTCTTCTTTTTGATCAATTTTACCAGCCGGGAGCTCGAGCATATGCTCTCTCACGGGATAACGATACTGCCGTTCAACCAACACAGTCCCGTCTTCAAACATTGGGACAATCACTGATGCTCCAGGATGGACTACGTACTCTCGAGTTGAGTCAGCTCCGCTGGGAAGCTTGACTTCATCCTCACGGACTTCGAGCATCTTTCCACCATAGATCAAACGAGAGCTAAGCTGCTTTTCAGTGAAATCTTGAGCCATTAATCAAAATGTTCTGACTGAACTCTCGATTAGGGTTTCACAAAGTGAAAGCAGCCAACCAGGAAATAGACCTAAACCAAGCAACAAAAAGCCATTCACACCGAAAATCGCCATCCCAGTGCGATAAGTAACCGCGCTATTCGATACTTCATTCTCATCAAAGTACATAATTTTTACAACTCTCAAATAATAGAACGCTCCAACAAGCGACGTCATAACGGCAAGTACGGCAAGTCCCACATAACCTAAATCTACAATCGCTTGGATCACGAATAGCTTGGACCAGAAACCTACGGTTGGCGGAATGCCCGCCATAGAAAATAAAATAATCATCAGTAGGAAAGCACACCACGGATTTCTTTGGCTTAATCCACTCAAATCACTCAATTCCTCGGCCTCAAAACCATCTCTGGCTAACAACAAAATGACCCCAAATCCGCCCAAGGCCATCAAAACATATGTTAAAACGTAAAAAAGCGACGCGCTATATCCTGTCATAGAACCCGTCATAAACCCTACCAACAAAAATCCCATATGCGCGATGGTTGAATACGCCAACATGCGCTTAAAATTTGTTTGCGCAATCGCTACCACGTTACCGATTACTAGGGATGCTACCGCCAGAACAGTAAGCATTTGGCTCCATTCCTGATGTAGGGATGGATGACCGAGAGCCTCGGCTAATAAACGCAGTACAAAAGCGAAAGCCGCAATTTTTGGTGCCGTACCGATCAACAAGGTTACTGAAGTCGGTGAGCCTTGATAAACATCGGGCACCCACATATGAAACGGCACAGCTCCCAACTTAAAGCCGATACCCACAATCAAGAAAACCACTCCAAGCCGGAGCAAAGTGGAATCCGCATCATCCGCTAGGACCGAAGCTACGATTGCCTCAATATTTAAATTCCCGGTTGCACCATAAACCATGGACATCCCGTAGAGCAGCATGCCAGAAGCTATAGCCCCTAAGATAAAATACTTTATGGCAGCCTCAGAACTGCGCCCAGAATCACGTTGAAGCGCAACCATCGCATACAAACTTAAACTCAAGAGCTCAAGACCAAGATATAGACTCAAGAAATGATTAGATGAAATCATCACCATCATTCCCAGAGTAGCGAATAATGTGAGCGAAAAGTACTCACCTCGATGAAGCCCACGAGATAACAAATAATTCTTAGAATAAAGAAGGCCAACAGCGATCAGCAAGCATAAGAATGATTTCAATGCTGCGCCAAGCGAGTCTGAAACGATCAGACCATTCATAATCACACGCGGATCCGCATCATAAAAAAACCACGGCAAGATGCTCGTTACCACTAAAACTATCAGTGAAAAGTAAAATGTCACGTCACGCTGCTCTTCACTTAAAAATAAGTCGAGTAGTAAAATGGCGCTCACCCCAATGAGTAGAAAAATCTCCGGTACGAGCGTGTATAAATCTAATAGTTGAAAATCCATGTATGACGTAAATATCTCTTAAACTTAACTATCGCTTCAGTTTTTAGTCACCGAAGCGAGCTCTAATATTGTAGACACCGAAACGCCGATCACATCTGTAAACGGCTTGGGATACAGCCCTACCCCAATAACTAATAAAGCCAAAACAAACAACATAGCGAACTCACGGGCGTTAACATCCTTAAAGCCCGCGACTTTTTCGCTGCTTACATTCCCAAATATTACGCGCTTGTACATCCAAAGCGTGTAAGCAGCCCCCAGTATAAGGGTCATTGCAGCAGCAAATGCAAACCAAAAATTAGTTGCCATTGCGCCCATAATGACTAGGAACTCACCAACAAAACCACTCGTTCCGGGTAACCCTGCGTTCGCCATCGCGAACACTAGAAAAAGTGCGGCAAATATAGGCATCGTATTAACTACTCCACCGTAATCAGCGATTTCTCTCGAATGCAAACGATCATATAAAACGCCCACGCAGAGGAATAGAGCCGCAGAGATAAATCCATGCGAGACCATCTGAATCACTGCCCCTTGCATCCCCTCGGTATTAAATATAAAAATACCTAAAGTAACAAAACCCATATGGGAAATAGATGAGTAAGCAATGAGCTTTTTCATATCTCGCTGGATAAGTGCAACAAAACCAATATAAACGATCGCGATCAAAGATAATCCGATCACAAATGGTGCTAGCTCATGCGCGGCATCCGGCACGATGGGTAAGGACAGTCGCAAAAACCCGTACCCCCCCAGCTTTAACATTACAGCAGCCAGTACCACTGATCCTCCAGTGGGTGCTTCAACGTGCGCATCAGGCAGCCAAGTATGAACTGGCCACATCGGAATCTTTACGGCGAACGCTGCGAAGAGCGCTAAAAATATCAGTATTTGAGCGCTTTGTGGGATCGAGGTCGCATAAAAATCTAGAATTGAAAAACTACCACCACTAGTTCGATACAGATAAATTAGCGCGACCAACGTTAATAACGAACCTGCGAGTGTATAAAGAAAAAATTTGACTGCTGCGTAAACACGATTAGGTCCACCCCACACGCCAATAATAAGAAACATTGGAATGAGTGTTGCCTCAAAGAAAACATAAAACAACATTGCATCGAGCGAGCAAAAGACACCATTGATCATGCCCGAAAGAATTAAGAAAGCGGCATTATAGTGAGAAACTCTCTTTGTAATAACTTCCCAGCCAGCAACAACTACAAATACCGTAGTTACCACGTTGAGCAGAATAAGAATCAGCGATATTCCATCTATACCGAGATGATAATTAATATTGAAGATATCAATCCACGAGGAAAATTCTACAAATTGAAAAGCCTTCTCCGTTCGATCGAACTGCAACCATACTGGAACCACAGCTAGCGCCCCAAGGACAGAGCCCAATAAAGCTAGCCATCTGGAAATTCGCTCTCGACCCTCACTACCAATGACCAGCACAAGGATGCCGAAGACTATAGGCAACCAAACAATAAGTGATAGAGAACCGATGATGTTAGTCAACATGTTTAATTTTTATTTCCCGAAGAGCCAGATTGTGACTAAAGCGAAGGCTCCTAAAATCATTACAAAAGCATAATGAGATACAAAACCTGTTTGCATACGTCGAAGCAGCACCCCCGCTTTACCTACTAACTTTGCTGACCCATTAACTAACAAACCATCAATAACTTTTTGGTCACCGATTCGCCACAACAAACTTCCTAGTGACCTTGATCCCGAGGCGAAGCACCATTCATTTAATTTATCTAAAAAGTACTTCTCCTCAAGTAGTCGTGTGATCGGGGCAAAGACTAAGAGACTCGCTCTCACCCTGGGCGAGTAAAGAAAAACGAACCAGGCGACGATGACTCCAGCCAGCGCTAACCAGAAAGGTAATGTTTGAAATCCGTGTAGTCCCATAGCTAGCCACCCATGAAAATGGTCACCGAATTGCCCAACAACATCATGGGAGGTTAAAACAAATATAACTCCATCAAAATAATCACCAAATAGAATAGGCTCAATAGAGATTGCTCCGCTAAATACCGAAAGAATCGCTAAGACAACCAAGGGCATCCATACAACCATCGGTGATTCGTGGGGCTCATGGTGTTGATGCTCAGATTGGTCATGCTGGGCCGAACCTCCTCGGTATTCACCTTCGAACACCAGAAAATACATCCTAAAGCTATAAAGCGCCGTTATGAAAACTCCAATCAAAACTGCAATATAAGCAAACCCAGAACCCGGAATAGTAGACAGATGAACAGACTCAATGATGCTATCTTTTGAATAAAAACCCGATAGAAATGGAAAACCGATCAATGCCAATGATCCAATTAAGGATACCAACCAAGTGACCGGCATTTTGCGTCTTAACCCACCCATGTATCTCATATCTTGTTGGTGATGCATTCCGATGATCACGGAACCAGCCGCAAGAAAGAGCAATGCTTTAAAAAATGCATGTGTCATTAAATGAAACATTGCAGCAGAATATGCAGACACGCCTAAGGCAACAGTCATGTACCCTAATTGGGACAATGTTGAGTAAGCAACCACCCGCTTAATATCATTTTGCACCAACCCCAAGAGGCCCATGAAAAGAGCCGTTATAGATCCGATGATCAACACAAACGAAAGCGCTGCCTCCGAATACTCAAACAACGGAGACATTCGTGCGACCATAAATATGCCGGCTGTCACCATAGTTGCCGCGTGGATTAATGCAGAGATCGGTGTCGGTCCTTCCATTGAATCAGGCAACCAAACATGGAGCGGAAATTGAGCTGATTTACCCATAGCCCCTACAAACAGACAGATACAAATAACAGTGACTAAAGACCATCCCACCCCATTAAATAACTCGACTTGTTGAGCGGCTAGATTCTCGCTTTGACCAAAAACCGCAGCATAGTCTAGACTGCCCGCGTAATGGAGCACTAACGCAATACCCAATAGAAAGCCAAAGTCGCCAACACGGTTAACAAGAAATGCTTTTAGGTTCGCGTATATCGCAGAATCCTTTTTATACCAAAAACCAATCAGCAAATACGAAACCAAACCAACTGCCTCCCAACCAAAGAATAGCTGAAGAAAGTTATTGCTCATGACCAACATGAGCATGGCAAAAGTAAACAAGGATATATAGCTGAAGAACCTTTGATAGCCAGGATCTTCTTTCATGTACCCAATGGTGTATATGTGCACCATCAGCGACACGCTCGTAACAACAATCATCATGAGCGCAGACAACCGGTCAATCAAAAATCCCACCTCAAAATTGACATCGTTAATCACCGCCCAGGTATAGACCGCACCGTTGAAAACATGACCATCTAAGACATCTTTGAAGACTATTAATGACGCTACTAACGAAACCGTAACGCCTAAAATCGTCACTGTGTGCGCTCCAGAGCGGCCAATCTGCCGGCCAAAAAATCCGGCTAATAGCGCCCCAAATAAAGGCGACAATGCTGCGATGAGATATAAATTCATATTTGTCATAGAGCCATTAGCCTTTCATTGCACCAATGTCATCGACGTTAATAGTTTTAAGATTTCTGAATAAAACCACCAAAATCGCAAGGCCAATTGCTGCCTCCGCTGCCGCCACCGTTAATATAAAAAAGACAAAAACTTGGCCCGATAGGTCACCTAAGTAATGCGAGAAGGCTACGAAGTTAATGTTAACCGCGAGCAACATTAACTCAATAGACATCAGAATAATGATGATATTTTTACGATTCAAAAATATACCGGCAATACTGATAGAGAAAAGAATCGCACCGAGTACCAGGTAATGCGACAAGGTAATCACGAGCGATCCTCTCTACGTCCACCCTCAGTGGGCATTGAAATGATTTTCAACCGATTCTCCCGACTCGCTGAAAACTGCTCATTAGTGCTAACAAGCTTCATATCCTTGCGACGCCTGAGCGTTAAGGCGATCGCCGCTACGATTGCTACGAGCAAAATTACAGCCGCTAACTCAAAAGCATATAAGTACTCTGTGTATAAAAGACGTCCTAACTGAAGCGTATTACCCTCGTTCGTAATAGCCGCCGGAACCTCTGCAGGTTTACTAAACACTACCCGCCCCCCAATCAGAATAATCAATTCAGTCAGGAAAATTCCAGCTACAACTAACGCAGGTAACAAATAATTCCAGTAGCCCTCTCTCATTCGATTCAAATTAATGTCCAACATCATAACAACGAACAGAAACAGAACCATCACCGCACCGACATAAACCAATATGAGGGAAATAGCTAAAAATTCCGCCTCAAGCATTAACCAGATACCTGCTGCCGTAAAAAACGCTAAGACCAAGGACAGCGCTGCGTGAACTGGATTGCGGGAAAATATAACGCTTAACGCAGCGCCAATAAGGACTGCAGCGAATAAATAAAAAGAAAAGTTTTCAAAGCTCATTACGTTTGTATTCTATTTTTATTGACAAAATGATACTTATCGATATTTAGCGTCAGATTTCCTATCCGCCGCGATTTCTTCCTCGTAACGATCACCGACCGCCAGCAACATCTCCTTCGTATAAACCAGGTCCCCTCTTTGCTCTCCGTGGTATTCAAAAACTCGAGTCTCTACAATTGAGTCTACCGGACACGACTCTTCACAAAAGCCGCAAAAAATACATTTTGTGAGGTCGATGTCGTAACGAGTGGTTCGTCGACTCCCGTCGTCGCGTTGCTCCGAGTCAATCGTAATAGCCAAAGCCGGACAGACTGCCTCGCACAATTTACAAGCAATACATCGCTCCTCGCCATTTGGATAACGTCTCAGCGCATGAAGACCTCGAAACCGCGAGCTTTGAGGTGTCTTCTCTTCCGGAAATTGAACCGTTATCTTCGGTGCAAAAAAATACTTTAAAGTGAGCATCAGGCCCTTACCTAACTCTGTAAGTAAAAACGTCTTCGATGCATCACGGATAAATCCAAACATGTTTATCTATCCCTATCTGTTAAAACTACCAAGGCCACCAGTCCATTCTCATTAGAATACCTATGAGAACCAGCCATACAATGGTTACGGGAATGAAAACTTTCCAACCTAAACGCATGATCTGGTCGTATCGGTAACGCGGAAATGTAGCCCGAAACCATAAAAAGAAAAAGAGCATAAACGCGACTTTGGCTGCCAACCATCCAAAACCGTCTGGTATTCCCGGTATGGGTGATAACCACCCACCCAAAAACATGAGTGATGTGAGTGCCGCAATCAAAATCATATTGGCGTATTCGGCTAAAAAGAATACCGCAAAAGTAGTGCCTGAGTATTCCACATGAAAACCAGCAACAATCTCCGACTCACCCTCCGCAACATCAAACGGCGCTCGATTTGTCTCAGCAACACCCGATATGAAATAAACGACAAACATCGGGAATAAAGGAATTAAGTTCCAACCCAATAAGCCCATCCCGGTTCGTTGTGTATCTACGATCGTAGTTAAATTTAAACTACCCGACATCATCAAAACACAAACTAACGCAAAACCCATGGCAATTTCATAGGCTACGATTTGCGCTCCGCTTCTCATCGCGCCGATCAAAGCATATTTCGAATTAGACGCCCACCCAGCAACAATCACCCCATAAACACCCATGGAGGTTATCGCCAAAACATAAAGGAGACCCGCATCAATATTCGATAAAACCAAGCCATCTGCAAATGGCATAACCGCCCACGCCGCCAATGCAGGCATTAATGAAAGCATAGGTGCAACGACAAAAAGAAACTTGTTCGCACCGTTCGGAATAATGATTTCTTTAGTTAAGAGTTTTAGTACATCAGCAAAAGGTTGCAATAAACCCTTTGGACCGACGCGGTTAGGCCCTAACCGCAGTTGGATGAATCCAATCACTTTTCTCTCAGCAAGAGTTAGATAAGCGACACAAAGTGTAACTGGAATTAGTATTGCCAGAACCTTAATTAACGTCCAACTAAAGTACGCGAGTTGGCCGCCAAGGTAGGGCGTTAAGAAGTCAATAATCACGCTACTGCACCAGTTGATTGGATCTTAGAAATGTGGACTGTACCAGTGACACCTCCAATGACTTTGGATGCCTGGCTATTCATCGGCACCCGCACAACGGAAGACATGAGATTCGAATCTACCCTAGCGGGGAGATCAAAATGATTCTCGCCCTGCTCCACTCGCACGACATCTTGATCTAAAATATCAAGCTTACTGGATAGATCCGAGCTTACCCACACAAAATCATGCTTCGCCTCTTTAGTTAATTGCAACGCTGGCGCTCTCCGGACAATCGAATCCACACTGTACATCGGTACATCTGATAGTCGTTCAATTACATCTTGTGTATCACCGCGCCGCTGCATTTGTATTGAGGAAACCTCAAATTTCGCTTGTAATTTACCGGGCAAATTATCCAAATGATCTTTCAATTCAGCACGAACATCTTCGATTGACTGATATTCAAAATCAGTAAAACCAAATAACTTACCGAGAGCAGCAATTAATCTCCATGCCGGCCGGCTCAGCCCCTTCGTTGGTGCGACGGGGCCAAAAGATTGAGCTGTCCCCTCTAAGTTTATGAACGTGCCTGCAGTTTCCGAGAATGGACTAACCGGCAACATAACTGTTGCATAATCAGAGACCTCACCCTTAAATGCGTTCAAGGCTATAACCAACGGAGCCGCTTTTAGTGCCTCCCCGGCCAAACCTGGGAAACAAGAATCCTCACTAACCTCGGCGTGCAACAAAAAGTACGCGTCCAACGAATTTGCCATCATCTCGCCAGCATTAAGCCCATTCGAGCCTGGCAAACTATTAACAACTTCCGCGCCCAACGAATTAGGCCCCTCAGAGAGTAGGCCAACGTTTGCTTCAACCAATTGCCCGAGTAAGTGACTAAGCTGCTCAATTTTGGATCGGTCCGGATGGTTTCGGCACAAGGCCCCAACCAGAATCAGTTTCTGTGCTCCCGACACCAGCATTTTCGCAATCTGGTCAGCGTCATTCTCAACAGAAACATCATCGAGCCCCTCCGGCACCGACCGATCAAGCAAAAGACTCACGGCTTTAACAGCCTGACCTAAAAGCTCTATCATCTGACTAGGTGCTACTAAAAAATCGTTCGCAGATGAAACCAAAGAATCACTTTTCATTGGATTTATAAATGCGAGAGACGCGTTATTTTTTTTAACTGCTTGCCTCATTCTATGGGCAAGTAGTGGTTGCTCTTTACGTATATTGGAACCAATTACCAAAATACGATCGAGATTTTCAACATCCACAACACTCATGCCTAACCATGGCTTATAACCACCCGGGCGCATGTCGTAATCGGTTTGTCTTAACCGATAATCGATGTTTTCTGAACCTAGAGATCGAATTAACTTTTGAAACAAATAAAGCTCTTCAGTGGTCGCCTGCGGCACTGTAAATGCACCAATACGCTCAGGTCTTATGTTCGACGAAACTAATTTTTCTTTAATATGGTCCAGCGCGACAGCCCAGTCCACCTCTTTCCACTGACCATCAATTTTTAGCATGGGAGAGAGCAACCGATCAGGAGCATTCAGACCTTCATAAGAAAAACGATCTCTATCCGAAATCCAACACTCATTGATCTCAGTATTTTCATACGGGACGACCCTAATGACGGTGTCTCCTTTAATCTGGGCAGTTAAATTTGACCCTAGCGCGTCATGAGGACTAACAGTCCTTCGGCGGGCAAGCTCCCAGGTTCGTGCTGCATATCTGAAAGGTTTGGACGTTAAAGCTCCGACTGGACAAACATCAATCATATTTCCCGATAATTCAGAGTCCACCGTAGAACCGACAAATGACATGATTTCTGAATGCTCTCCACGGCCGGCCATTCCAAGCTCCATAACACCAGCAATCTCCTGACCAAATCGAACACAGCGGGTACAGTGGATGCACCGAGACATTTCTGACGCAGACACCAAAGGACCAAGCTCCTTCGTGCTGACAGCCCGCTTTGCTTCATTAAATCTTGAACCTGATCCCCCGTAACCGACCGCTAAATCTTGTAATTGGCACTCCCCTCCTTGATCGCAAATTGGACAATCCAAAGGATGATTGATTAATAAAAACTCCATTACTCCTTTTTGGGCAGTTTTTGCCTGCTCTGACCGGGTATGAACTTTCATATCTTGAGTCGCCGGCGTAGCACAAGCAGGCAAAGGCTTTGGCGCTTTTTCAACCTCAACCAAACACATTCGGCAATTTGCAGCGATAGATAATTTCTTGTGGTAACAAAAATGAGGCACGTGAACACCAAGCTTGTTCGCCGCGTCCATTACGGTACTGCCACTCTCGACCTCTACTTGTTTACCGTCAACCTCCAGAGTAATCATAATGATTCAACCTGACTTTTTTTATGTTTGATAAGGTACTCAAACTCCGGACGAAAGTGCTCTATAAAACTCTTGACCGGTAGGGCGGCCGCATCACCCAGAGCGCAAATAGTCCTTCCCCCAATATTG
>Ga0233451_10004985_pt1 | contig 10929 bp, 10 predicted proteins | sample 011ome_29_FD_183052 | JGI IMG/M metagenome (GOLD analysis project Ga0233451, IMG submission 183052) | Coastal salt marsh microbial communities from the Groves Creek Marsh, Skidaway Island, Georgia - 011504CT (spades assembly) | ecosystem: Environmental > Aquatic > Marine > Intertidal zone >...
AGTTATTAAATTAAATCATGAAGCTTTTGATAGAGCTTTATATTCAGAAGGAGCATTATCAGCTGCATCTTGGCTAATGAAACAAAAACCTGGCTTATATTCTATGAGAGATTTGTTGAATTTCAAATAATGAATGAAATTCAAAGAGCAAAAATCGTATTAAAGATACTAAATAAAACTTATCCTAAAATCGAAGTTCCGTTAAAAAGTAGAAATATTTTTACTCTACTAATTTCTGTTCTATTGTCTGCGCAATGTACAGACGTTAATGTTAATAATGTTACAAAAAATATTTATCCTAAGTATTACAAGCCAGAACATTTTGTAAAATTAGGTAGGAAAAAAATTGAAAATTTAGTTAAAAAAATTGGAATTTTTAGAATTAAAGCAAAAAGTATTTATAATTTGTCAAAAATATTAATCAAAGATTACAATGGAAAGGTACCTGATACATTTGAGGAATTAGAACAATTACCTGGTGTTGGTCATAAAACAGCAAGTGTGGTTATGTCACAAGGTTTTGGTTACCCTGCCTTTCCAGTAGATACTCACATACATAGACTTGCACAAAGGTGGGGTTTGACGAGCGGTAAAAATGTCGTTCAAACAGAGGAAGATTTAAAAAAATTATTTCCCAAAAAAAAATGGAACAAACTTCATTTACAAATAATATATTATGGTAGAGAATTTTGTAAGGCTAGAAGCTGTTATGGAATAAGTTGTAAAATTTGTACTTCTTGTTATCCTAAAAGAAAAAAACCATTTATTGCAAAAAAACCTTCATGAAAATATTAGGAATAGGCAATGCTATCGTTGACGTACTATGCAAAGTAACTGATGATTTTTTAATTCAAAACTCATTAACTAAAAGCACCATGAAATTAGTAGATGAAAAAGAATTTAAACAACTCTTATCAAAACTTAAAGTAGAACAGACTATATCTGGCGGTTCTGTTGCTAATTCTATTGTCGGTCTCTCAAAATTGGGAAATAATGTTGGTTTTATAGGAAAGGTTGCTAAAGACAAATTTGGTCAAGAATATGAAGATGGCTTGCTTAGAGAAAATGTTCAATATTTATACAGTAAAAAAAATGAACCTACTCCAACAGGAGCATGTTTAATATTGATTACCCCTGACTCGGAAAGAACAATGTGTACTTTTTTAGGTATAGCTGGAAAAATAAGTCAAAAAGATATTAATGAAAAGGACATAAAAAATTCAGATTTAATATTCCTAGAAGGATACTTGTGGGATCAAGGCGAACCTAAAAAAGCTTTTGAAAAAGCAATATTAAACTCCAAAAAAACTGCAATGTCCTTATCTGACTTATTTTGTGTAGAAAGACATAAAAAAAATTTTTTTGATCTAGTCAAGAATAAACTAGATATAATTTTTGCAAATGAACAGGAAATATTAACCCTGATTGATGCAAAATCATTTGAGGAGGTGACCTCATTTTGTAAACAAATTGAAAAAAATTTCATAATTACCAGAGGTGAAAAAGGTGCAATATCAATTTTTAAAAATGAAATAGTGGAATGTGCTGCTCTTAAAAATTTAAAAATTATAGATTTAACGGGTGCTGGAGATTTGTTTGCAGCAGGTTTTCTTCATGGTATGATTAACAACTTGTCTACCATGAATTGTTTGGCTAAAGGTACTGAAATGTCGGCAAAAATTATTCAAAAAATTGGTGCAAGATTATAAACTGTCTATTTTATAGCCATTTCTATCACTTTTAATTAACTTGCGATCACCAAAACCTTCAATAAATTTTTTTTTTAGCCTATGTATGTGCGTTTCTACAGTATGTGTTTCAAGATCAATATTATAACCCCAGATTTTTTCTTGTAATTCATTAATCTTAACAAAACTTCCCATATCACTTAGATAGACTAAAATTTTAACCTCCTGTTCTGTTAATTTAATTTTCTTATTCTGATCAAACATTTCTCTTGAATTAATATTTAATAAATATTTTCCAATTTTTAAATTAGATTTTAAGTTATAGTTTTTTTTTATAATTTTGATGCTAATTTTTTCCATCAAGTCCTTAATTTTTATAGGTAAATTTTCTAGGACTAATAGACTAATTGTGGTTTCAATTTTTTTTTTTGAAATAATTATATAATCATTTTTAACTTGTTTTAAATTTTCTAGTTCTGTTTTTTTATTTAAATATTTTATGTCTAAATCTAGGAATTGTTTTATTTCATCTAAAATTTTATAGATATCATTACAATCATATAATACTATTTTTTTATTACTCATGAAATTTAATAATAAATTATTAATCTTAAAAAACAAACATTGTATCTCGATAGATGATTTTCATTTTAAATGTTCAATTGGAAAATTTGGTTTAACAAGCAATAAACGCGAAGGTGACAAAAAAACTCCAAAAGGTATTTATGGATTAGGAGATTTATTCTACAGATCAGATAGAGTTTTAAAGCCAAAAACAAAATTAAATTGTTTAAAAATTAATTCAAAAATGGGATGGTGTGACGATCCAAATGATAAAGAAAATTATAATAAATTGATAGATATCAACCGTTCAAAAAAAAGAGAGAAGCTCTACAGAAAAGATAGTAAATATAATTATCTTATACCAATTTTGTACAATACCTCAAAAAGAACACCATATAAAGGAAGTGCAATATTTATTCATTTAACAAAAAATTATAATCCTACCGCAGGATGTATCGGATTAATAAAAAAGGATTTTTTAATATTGGCACGATTATTAAAAAAAAATACAAAAATTAAGATTAACTAAAGCCTGTTACCAAAAATTTTTGAACCTATTCTTAAAAAAGTTGAATGGTTTTTAACGGCTTTTAAATAATCGGACGACATACCCATACTCAATTGATTATATTTGTATTGTAAATTAAGCGAATATAATTTTTGAAAAAAAATTTCTGCATTCTCTGTAACTGGAGGTAGACACATCAAGCCAATAACATTTAGCCTAAGGTCCTTACAAAAACTTACTAATTCGGGAAGATCATTTGGGTTAATCCCTGATTTTTGATTTTCATCTCCAATGTTAACCTGTAAAAAAATTTTTAAAGACTTATTTTTTTTTAATTGAGAGTCTGAAATTTTTTTTGCCAATTTTTTGCTATCTACCGAATGGATATAATCAAATATTTCAACAGCAAGGTTTACTTTGTTAGTTTGTAGGCTTCCAATTAAATGTAGTTTAATTTCATCATTTTTTTCTTTAATAGCTCTCCATTTAGAATTTGCTTCTTGAACTTTATTTTCACCAAAATGTTTATGTCCATATTCAATTAAAGGATTTATTTTATCTATTGAAAAAGTTTTGCTAACTGCAATTATATTTGGTAAAGACTCTGTTTTACAATTTAACTTTACTTCTTCTTTTATAGTTTCTAAATTTTGAATTGAATAATGCATAAAAGTTATTACCAATATTTTTATTTTATAGATACACTGGATATTAATCAGATTAAATGGATAAAAAGTAATACCACAATAATTTATAGAAATTACCAAGATATTCCTAACATCCAAAAACTATTAGCATTAAAAAGATATTGTAAAAATAAAAATATCATTTTTTTAATATCAAATAATTTAAAATTGGTAGCAAAGTATAAATTTGATGGTCTATATTTACCCTCATTTAATAAAAAACTAATAAAATTTAATAAATATCTTCCAAAAAATAAAATACTTTGTGGATCCGCACACAACTTGAGAGAAATTAGAATAAAAGAAATGCAGGGTGTTCAAAATATTTTTTTAAGTCCAATTTTTCAAACTACAAAAAATAAATCTCATCTTGGAGTTTGTAGATTTAATACTCTTAGTAATATGACAAAAAAAAAAATAACAGCGCTTGGAGGAATTGCCACAAATAACATAAAAAAAATTAAAATGACTAGAGCAATAGGGATAGCTGGTATATCAAATATATCTTATATTTTAAAAATATTATGAAAACAATTAATCTAAAAAATGAAATTTCAATTCTTGTAAATAAATTGCAAAATAAAGATTATGAGTCTGTTATTAATAAGGCTACAATTTTATTAAAAAAATTTCCTCAAAATGATTTTTTATGGAATTTAAAGGGACTGGCTCTACAATCAAGTAAAAAGGTCGATGAGTCAATTGATTGTTTTCAGCAAGCATTAAAAGTTGATTCAAAAAATTTTGCAGCAATAAATAATCTGGGTAATTCCTACAAAAGGAACAATCAATTAGTTATGGCTGAAAAATGCTATGACAAGTGTTTAAAAGAAAATTCGGAAAATTTGAATTCTATTATTAATTTAGCAAATCTAAAAGTAATTCTAAATAAATATGAAGAAGCTATAAAATTATACTTGAAAGCAATCTCAATAAATAACGATGTACCAATTTTTTTTATTAATTTAATTATGGCTTATCAAAGCACAAACCAATTCGATAAATCTTTAGAATTACTCAAAGAATGTCTAGAAAAATTTCCAAATGATACAAAATTTGACAAATTAATGAGCTTCCAAACTTCTTACAATAATAACCATTCGCATTTTTTAAATATGCTAAAAAAAATTAAACAAGAAAATTTAAAAGATGAAAATAAAATTGATTTACACTTTGCTCTCGGCAAAGCTTATGACGATATGAAAATTTTTGATCAAGCTTATGAAAACTTTGAAAAAGGTAATCACCTTAAAAGAAAGATGATGGAATTTAATATTAATGATAAAAAAAAATTATTTGAGGATATTAAAAGTTATTTTTTTGAATATAATTTTTCAAATAAAATCAAAAAAAATTATAGTAAAAATTTCATTTTTATATTTGGATTGCCACGATCAGGCACCACACTTACAGAAAAAATTATATCAAGTCACAAATTAGTGTCTGCAGCGGGAGAGATAAACTATATTAATAATTTTTTTGGCAAATATTTTGTTGATAAAAATAGATTAAATAAAGAAACAATCTCCAATTATCTTCAAAAAGATTTATGTCAAAATTTTATCAATTTCCTAGAACCGTTTGATTTTCAAAATAAAATTATAACTGACAAAAGTCTTAATATTTATTGGTATATTGGTTTTATAAAAATTTTTTTTCCCCAAGCAAAATTTATTCATTGCAAAAGAGACCCGAAAGATAACTGTCTTTCCATCTTTAAAAATCTATTTGAAGATGGTGAAGGTTGGAAATTTAATGAAGAAGAGTTAATTGAATATCATAAATTATATCAAAATATTATGAATTATTGGAATGATAAATTTAAAGATGAAATTTTAAATATAAATTATGAAGATTTAATTAATAATACAAAATCAAAAGTAGAAGAAATATTGAATTTCTGTGATCTTGAATGGGATGAGAACTGCATGCAACACCATAAAAACAAATCACCAATAAAAACTCTAAGTCTTAATCAAGCAAATAAACCTATCTATAAAACTTCTCTAAACTCTGCAGATAATTATAGAAATTTTCTAAGGAAAATTTATAAAAATTTTGGATAAAAAAAAACGGCCCTTAAAAAAGGGCCGTTAATATTTTTAGTCTATCTTAAATTAGAAATTTAAAGATAAAGCAATTTCTGTTCTCTCTTCATTGTAAGTAGTTGAAGTAGAGTTACCACTTTGCTCAGAAGAGTTTAACGTAACTTTAGCAGCTCCCATTGTGTAAGCAGCACCAATTGCGTCAAATTCAGTGTTGTAATCAGTACCACCTGAAGTAGCTAAGTGATCAATTTCATATGTTTGATATGAAAGTGATAGGTTTTCATTTACGTTAAACGCAACACCAAAACCATCTGATTGAGCAGCTAAAGCACCTGCTGCACCACCTGTACTTTCACCTTTTTGGTAACCGATAACAGCTGGTCCCATTGTGTACTTAACATAACCAGTCATTGATTGTTGGTCAGTTGTAGTTGAAGTACCGTCTTTAAGATCAGTTTTACCGTAACCAACACCAACATCTAAACCATCAACTAATGTATTATTAGTTATAGCTATAGAATAGTTTGAACCAGGTGTTACTGCAGTAGCAGCAGAAGCACTCGTAGAACCTTCTGTTGTTCTGGCATCATTTTCTTCTGTGTCATATGCAGCTTTAACTCCAAATCCAGCAATTGTACCTGAGTATGCAAATACGTTTTGTGAACCTGTGAATGCAGTTAGACCCATATCACCAGCACCAGCTAAACCATCGTCAGCTTCTTCCCATGCAGTTGGAAGTACGTTATCAATTGCATCAGCACCGTTACCACCAGTACCTTGGTCGAATTTAAGTACACCCATGTCTCCCATATCTAATTGGAAACTGTTTGAAGCATAAGATCCACCACCAGCTTGAATAGCAGCCATGAAAGATGCTGTCATACCGTTTACATCACCAGAACCTGTAAATACCAAGTTACTGTCAGTACCAAAAGGGTTACCAGTTGATGTTGCAGTTGCAGTATCGTAGCTTTCATTTGTGAAAGTAAGGTTTGCTGAACCTGAAACAGATAGCTCACCTGCGTTAGCACTTACTGCAGCTAGCGAACCAGCCAATGCAGAAAGTCCTATTTTTTTTAGTTTGTTCATAATAATTCTCCTTATTTTTATAATTAATTAATTATGAAAGGCCTTTTTACTGCAAAAATATATAATTATTCTAAAATAATCATTTTTACCTATTATTTTGCCAGATTGTTGCATTTTTATCACAATTATATTGTTTAAAAATCATGTTATTCGTTTATTTATCCTATTTATTTTTAAAACATGAAAAATAAATCTCTAAAGTTTTTAAGCTTGTTCTTTGTTGTACTTTTTCTTAGCCAATGTGGAGGTAATTTTTTTCGAAAAACTGATGCAAGAAAAATTCCTGTACAAGCAGATGAGAGGGTCCAGCAAAACCTGGAACAAGGAAGAAGAATAAGGTTTGGAACTAGTCTGGGTGGTTCTGGAAATTTTGAGTTTGCCTCATCAAATGAAATGTGGAGAGCGACTATTGATATTTTAGATTTTATTCCTCTAAATAATGCTGATTATGGAGGAGGTGTGATCATTACAGACTGGTATAGTAATGACTCAGCCTCTAACGAACAAATAAAAATTATGGTTAGGTTTTTGTCTAATGAGATAAGAGCTGATGGAATTGAAATAACTGTTTATAAAAAAGTTTGTTCACTACAATCCGGGGTTCAGCAATGTTCAAACACTTCTAATGACGGTGAAATTGGTCAGGAGTTAAAAGTTGCAATTCTTAAAAAAGCTGCAATTTATAAAATTGCTTCAGATGAAAAAGCAGCTAAAGAATTCAACAAAGATAGAAGACCTGTTACAAGTAAAAATAGAAATTCTTCAGAAAAGAGAAATTAATCCTTTTATAAATGGATCGTTACAATTTCAAAAAAATTGAATCTAAATGGCAGTCTTTATGGGAAGAGAAAAAAGTTTTTCAAACGAAAATAGATAGAAATAAAAAAAAATTTTATTGCCTTGAAATGTTTCCATACCCATCTGGAAAAATTCATATGGGTCATGTTCGTAATTACACAATAGGTGATGTTCTAGCACGTTATAAAACAATGCAAGGTCATAATGTTTTACATCCCATGGGTTGGGATTCTTTTGGTATGCCAGCAGAAAATGCTGCAAAACAAAATAATTTAGATCCAAAAAAATGGACAGAGGAAAATATTTCCACAATGAAAAATCAATTAAAGCAACTTGGTTTATCAATAGATTGGAATAGAGAAATTTCAACCTGTTCTCCAGATTATTACAAGCATCAGCAGTCTTTTTTTTTAGACCTTTTAGATAAAGGTCTTGTTTACAGAAAAGAAAACTATGTCAATTGGGACCCAGTGGATGAAACAGTTTTAGCTAATGAACAAGTCATAGACGGCAAGGGATGGAGATCTGGAGCGACTGTAGAGAGAAAAAAACTTAATCAATGGTTTTTTAATATTTCAAAATTTTCCTCAGATTTATTAGATGGTTTAGAAAAATTAGATAAATGGCCTAACAAAGTTAAAACAATGCAAAAGAATTGGATTGGAAAATCTTTTGGGTGTGAAATTAGCTTTAAAACTAAATCTACATTACCAATAGATAACATAAAATGTTTCACAACAAGGCCGGATACTTTGTTTGGGCTATCTTTTTTAGCTTTATCAGCAGACCATCCAATATCTGAATTTTTTAAAAATGATCAAGAGTTTATAGAATTTAAAAAAAAAAGTGCAAAAACTGGCACTACTGAAGAGGCATTAGCTAAAGCTGACAAGATAGGTTTTAAAACAAATATTACAGCATTAAATCCGTTGGATGAAAAAATTGAAGTTCCAGTTTATTTTGCAAACTTTGTATTGATGGATTACGGATTTGGTGCAGTTTTTGGATGCCCGGCCCACGATCAAAGAGATTTAGATTTTGCTAATAAATATAATTTAAAAATTACACCTGTTATTATACCACCAGATCAAGATCTAAGTTTTAAAATTACTGATGAGGCCTACACAGGTAACGGTGAATTATACAATTCAAAGTTTTTAAACGGTCTTAAATATCCAGAAAATTCTGTTGAAGAAACTATAAAAATTTTAGAAGAAAAAAAAATTGGAAAAAGAAGGATTAATTTTAGATTAAAAGATTGGGGTATATCAAGACAACGTTATTGGGGTTGTCCAATACCAATAGCATATAATTCTAAGGGAGAAATTGTTAAAATACCAAAAGAGGATTTACCTGTAACTCTACCTGAGAATATAAAATTAAATGTTAAAGGTAACCCTCTTGACCACCAAACACAATGGAAAGAAGTAACTATTAATGGAGAAAAGTGTATTAGAGAAACAGATACTCTAGATACATTTGTCGACTCTTCCTGGTATTATTTAAGATTCTGTTCACCTAATAATGAAATAAAAGGATTTGACTTAGAAGATATTAGATATTGGATGCCTGTCGATCAGTATATTGGGGGTGTTGAACATGCCATACTACACTTGCTTTATTCAAGATTTTTTATGAGGGCCCTTGGAAAAGATGATAAAAAATTTATAGATCTTGAACCTTTTGAAGGTTTGTTTACTCAGGGAATGGTTTGCCACGAAACTTATAAAGATCAAAACAATAAATGGTTATCGCCAGATGAAGTTGAAACAAATAATGGTAAAAACTATTTTGTAAAAGATAAACCATCAGAAAAAGTGAAAGTTGGACCTAGTGAGTCAATGTCAAAATCAAAAAAAAATACAATTGATCCCCAAAAAATGATTAATAATTTTGGTGCTGATGCTGTAAGATTTTTTATTTTATCAGACAGTCCGCCTGAGAAAGATGTACAGTGGTCTGAGCAAGGCATGTCATCAGCTTATAAATTTATTCAAAAATTTTGGCTTCTGCATAATAAAATTTTAAAAATACAAAACAGAAATTTGGAGAATGAAGAAAATAATGATTTTGAAAAATTTACCAACCGAATGATTTATAAGTTACAGAAAAATTTAGATAATTTTCACTATAATGTTGCGATAGCTAACATGCACGAAATTTACAATTATATTTCAAAAATAATTGATAGAAATGTTGATGCAAATAATTTTAAAAAAAATTATATAAAAATATTAAGATCAATTTTTCCAATAATTCCACATTTAGCAAGCGAGTGTCTTGATCAACTCGGTGAAACTAAAAATATTAAATGGCCAGAAATAGATAAAAAATTTCTTGATAATAACCTTAGCAATATTGTTGTTCAAATAAATGGAAAAAAAAGAGATGTTTTAAGTTTGGAAAACAATATTAATGAAGTTGATTTAATTAATAAGATTAAAAATAATGAAAAATTGAAAAATTTTATTGATGGAAAAAAAATAAAAAAAACAATTTATATTCAAAACAAACTGATAAACTTAATTCTATGATAAAAATTAAAACTATAATATTATTTCTTTTTTTATCGGCATGTGGTTATCAGCTAGCTAGTAATGTTGAAAATAGTGATATTTATATAGCCGATTATAATCTGAATGGAGATAAATTTGTAAATAGATTAGTGGGAAAAAATTTTTCAAGAAATAAAAATGTAACTATTAAAAATAAATTCAACGTAAATACATTTTCCGAAGTAGTAAAAACAGTTAATTCAAAAAATAAGGCAGGTGAAAACGTTAGCCTTATGGTAACCGTAAGTATAAAATTTGAAATATTAAAAGATGATGATTTAATTAAAGTGATAGAATTAAAAGACAGCAATACTTATACTTCATCTCAAAATAAATTTGAGCAAAAACAATATGAACGAGTATTAATAGAAAATATGGTAGAAAATATTTTGGTAAAATTTTATCAAAATCTTATTGAAATTGAATGATCTTTAAAAGTTATGAGCTTAATAAAATAAATTTTAGTAACTATAAAATAGTTTTATTTTATGGAGAAAATAAAGGTCTAATCAAAGAGGCTGTAGATAAAATACTTTTGCAAAGTAATTGTGAAAATATATTTAGATATAATGAAAATGAAATCTTAAGTAATTTAGAAATATTCTATAACCAGGTTTTTACATCATCTTTTTTTGAAACAAAAAAAATTTTAATTGTTTCTCAAATTACAAATAAGTTTGAAGAAACTATAAATTCAATGTTAGAAAAAAAAAATGAAGACACAACAATAATCTTGATAGCAGATAAATTGGATAAAAAATCTAAAATACGCTCATTGTGTGAAAAAAATAAAAAAATAATATGTGTCCCTTTTTATCCAGATGACAAAAGAATATTGAATAACTTAATACGTGAGTTTTTTGTAAAAAAAAAAATACTTATATCGCAATCACAAATTAATTTAATACTTACAAGGGTTTTTGATAGAAACCAATTAAATATTGAACTGAATAAAATTGAAGTATTTTTATCAAATAAAACGAAAATAAAAAG
>Ga0233451_10004988_pt1 | contig 10925 bp, 9 predicted proteins | sample 011ome_29_FD_183052 | JGI IMG/M metagenome (GOLD analysis project Ga0233451, IMG submission 183052) | Coastal salt marsh microbial communities from the Groves Creek Marsh, Skidaway Island, Georgia - 011504CT (spades assembly) | ecosystem: Environmental > Aquatic > Marine > Intertidal zone > Salt...
GGAAATAGCGCCAGATTTCAAAGACGGTGACCATGATCAGGGCCAAGGGTCGATCGCCGAAGAAGTTGATCGCCTGAGAGGTCAAACCCATCTGGATTAGCAATGCGTTGGCCGAACCCGAAAACGGATCAAACAGAATGAGCCAGGCAAAAGCCACGGCGATAATCGGGGCTACATAGGGAAACAGAAAGAGGCCTCGCAGAATACCTTGGCCACGGAAAGATTTATTCAGCAGAAGCGCCGCGAATAGACCAACAAGAAGCGCGCCGACGGTGCCAAAGACAGTATAAAAAAGTGTCACCCAAAGTACCTCAAAAAACTCACCGCCGTTGAAGACCCGTTGGAAGTTCTCAAGCGTAAATGTACTGTTGGTCAGGATGTTTGATGACACACCGGTCGTTACAGCAGGGCTGTCTTGCGGGCGCAATTCGTTCTCCAGATAGGCTTGTTCGACCGTGACGGTGATTGTCAGGGTGTCACGAGTGCCCGGTTCCCAGTCGCCCAAGTCACAAGACAGGTCGCGCCTGTCTAGGACGCAGCGAGGGTCGAGCTCTTGTACAACAAGTCCTAGCGGCAGGGTGTCCAAAAAGGTCACGCCTTTTATCGGATGGTCCTGGGATGAATTACGCAGCCGGTAACGGACTGTTGCTTCATCGCCCACGGCGTCATAATCGCCACGGATGTCTTCGCGCAGCACAACTTCGGGCGGGCGCAGATCTGCGAGCTCGACGGGTTTGAAGGAAATCCAGAAGATTGCCAGCAGCGGCAATACAACGACCAGCGATACAGCTGTGATCGTTGGGAACAACAACCCCCACGCCAAACGCGCTTCTCGTTTGCCGAGTGATCCGGTGCCAATGGGGGGGCCGAGATCTGCCATCTGAATTCCTTTTGGGAATGCTATGGTTGAGTTCGGGCACCCTGCTATCGGGGTGCCCGGTATCGCTTTTACTGAACAGCCGCGATGGCAGCGTTCAGCTCAGCAACGGTTGCTGCTGCGTCACGCTCGCCGTCGATGTACTCGCGTACGAAACGGTTGATAACTTGGCTATTGATGATGGCAGAGGCTGCAGAAAGCTGGCCTTCAGCTACGCCCCAGCGCTGTGCCACATCCAAACCTCCAACGATTTCTTCGATCATTGACGCTTCGTAAAGGTCGCCCAACGGTGCCTTACGGTCGACGCCAACATCCAGCGTCGCCCAAAGGTCTGCGTACTCGGTCGGGTTGTCCGCGGTGCCGCGACGGACCGGAAATTTGCCTTCGGGGGCAATTGCCAGCGTTGCGCCATAGCCTTCGGACATAGAGTACTGAACGAACTCCATCGCTGCATCTGTGGACGCGTCAGACGTGATACCGAAGTAGCGCACATCGCCCCATGCCGCACCATCGGGATTGGATGGACCAGCAAAGTTGGTCACAATTCCTGTGGCTGCCGCCAGATCGGAAGAGGTTGGGTCGTCGTTGATCGTGGGCGGAGCGCTGTCACGAAGACCCGCAAGTTCGTCCAGGATGAACGGAGACCAAATAATCATTGCCGCGTTGCCCGAAAAGTAGAGTGTCCGGGACTGATCCCAATACAAATCACCAGGAGGCGAGGCTTTGGCGATGGCTTTGTAGAACTCCAACACCTCGATTGTAGCCGCTTCGTCCAGTGCTCGAACCCCACCACTGTCGACTGGAGACACACCATTGGCAAGGAACACATGCTCAAGAACCTGAGACATGAAGTTTTCGTCAATCTTGGTGGCAGCGACGAAGCCGTACATCTCTGGTGGATTGTGCAGCGCATCGACAGCCGCCAGAACGTTAGCGTAAGAATTTGGTGGCTCGAGACCCTTTTCCGCAAATAAATCAGCGCGATATACTAGCATCTGCGTCCAGCCGTCCACTGGCACGGAGGCATAACCGCCATCAACGGCAACCATGCTCAATGCGCCCTGAGCAAATGTATCGCCGCCTAAAGTTTCGATGGCATCTGTTGCAGCATCGGTGTCCAGAATTCCTGCTTCGGCCCATGGGGCAGCATACTGAAGCGGGTGATAGATCACGTCTGGTAAATCGCCCGCGGCAAAGGCCGCCGTTGCGCGTGTGCCGAGGTCGTTTTCGGTCACCGGAATGACCTCGACAGTGTGACCGGAAGCTGCGGCAAAATCAGCCGCCATGGCTTCTTGACGGGCAAGACGTGCGGGCTGCTCCTCGGTAGTCCAGAATCGTAGTTCATCGGCCGCAAGTCCTGTCGCGGACAAGGCAATTGCCATGGCCGCACCTGAGCGCAATAGTGAGTTTCTTTTGATGGTCATAGTGTCTCCTCCCTTGAGATTTTGGTGGTTCGAATTCTAAAGATTGATGCAAGGTCCCGTTGACCCGCGCCTGACGAAGACCGCATTCGTAGTCTTGCGTAGGTTCTCGGACGGCTCGCCTCGAATACATTCGATCAGCAGGGTCGCCAATTCGACCCCGGCGGCCCGATTGTCGACAGCAAAGGTCGTTAGTGGGGGCTGAGCGTGCGCGCCTTCTTGGATGCCGTCATATCCGACAACTGACAGGTCACGCCCGATTGTGATGCCACGGTCAGCCGCGGCCAAATAAACACCCAAAGCTACCTGATCGACTGCACAGACGATTGCCGTTGGTGGATGCGCCAAATTAAGTAGAAAAGCCGCCGCTTCACGGCCGTCGTCCAAAGTGACCGCATTTTCGCAAATCAGATTGGGATCAACTGCCATACCGGCCTGCGCCATGCCCGCCCGGAATCCCTCGCCTCTCAATTTCGCGTATGAATAGATGGTGCCGCCGTTGATGAACCCGATCCGTCTGTGTCCAAGCTCGGACAAATGCATCACGGCCTCTTGCATTGCATCTTCGCCGCGTATGTCGAACCAGCAGCAACCCTCGGGGTCGGCTTGTCGACCAAATAGGACAAACGGCACCTTAGCGGTGCGCAACAACTCAACGCGTGGATCAAAAACCATAGCTCGCGGCAGGATGAAACCATCCGCCTTGCGTTCCCGTAAAAGCGTACGGAATGTTTCGATCAGGTGTGTCTCACTGTCTGCGGACGCGACTGTCAAAGTATAGCCCTGCGCGGTTGATCCCGCTGATAGCCCAGCAAGGAATTCGGCTAGGAAAGGGCGCTGGGCGTCATGATCGGCAAGCTGCAACACAAACCCAAGTGATCGGGTTCGCCCCGTCTTGATCGCCTGAGCATGGCTGAGCGGCTGATAGTTCATTCGCTCCGCCATCCGCTTTACACGAAGTTGGGTCGCTTCCGAAATGTCTGGATATCCGTTGAGGGCACGCGACACTGTCGATTTGGTCAAATGCAGAGCGTCCGCGACCTCATTAATCGTGACGCGGCCGCGGCTTGGACCTTCTGACAAAACTGTGGGTGCGTGTCCCATGATATTCTCCCTACGACTCACTTTGAGTTCCGAAACCGGTTTCGGCAAGTGCTTTTCAGGGGGTCTCCTGGGATAGGTAATCCGTCGCTACCAGAAAGCGCAGTTTTTAGGCGACAAGTCCCGCCTCCAATTGCAGCAAACGAACTTGGGGTTGATAGCGGACTATCGTCACAGTTCCGCTCAAAGGCCAGTTTGAGCCGTCTCGGTTTGATGCGGTTTCGAAGCTGCCGCGAAGCTGTCTTTCGCTGCGTTTGGCGATCTGGAAATTTGGGCTCCAAGCAGTCATTCGCTGGGGTTTCATTGAATGACCACTTAAGGCAGAAAACTTGCAATAGGTGGCAGAATAGACTGGACTTCGCGGGCGCCATGAGCGGTACTGTATAGACAAGGTGCTCTTGGCATTATGCACGACAGCGAAAAACTTTCCGTATTCCCGGCACTGCCGGGCTTTCCCAGTACAAGCCCCAGAATTCCCTGGGGTTGTCGCTGGAGAGAACAATGACCCTACAAAACGCACGGGTTTTCGAGCCTACCGGACCCAATTCCAAAACCAAATCCAGAATCGTTGCACTGAGTGCAGATCTGGATGCTCTGGCAAGCCTCAAACGCTGCGAACTTGTCGCTAGGTGGCGTGCGACCTTCAACGCCCCTCCGCCAAAACACCTGTCAGCGCCGTTCATGATCAAAGCGATTGGCTTTGAGATGCAATGTAAGGCATTTGGATATAGTTCCAAATCGACAGAACGCCGTCTCAAAGCAATTGCGCATGGCGACGTTGCCAAAACCCGATCGGCGGCATCCATAAAGCCTGGAACCCGCCTGTTGAGGGAATGGAATGGGCGCACCTATCAGGTTGAGGCAACCAAAGAAGGGTATGTACTGGATGGAACAATATATCGATCCTTGTCAGCCATCGCCAAAAAGATAACCGGCGCCCATTGGTCCGGCCCGCGTTTCTTCGGCCTGGCGATATGACCAAGAAAATCCGCTGCGCCATCTACACCCGCAAGTCCTCAGAAGACGGTCTTGAACAGGAGTTCAACTCCCTTCATGTTCAAAGAGAGGCCTGTACCGCCTATATCACCAGCCAGAAGGCAGAGGGCTGGGTGTTGCTGCCGGAGCTCTATGATGACGGCGGACTATCCGGCGCCACACTGAAACGGCCATCATTGCAACGCCTGCTGAGCGAGCTGGACGAAGGTCGCGTTGATCAGATCGTGGTTTACAAGATTGATCGACTGTCGCGATCACTTACTGATTTTGCCAAGATCGTAGATCGGCTGGACCGAGCAGGGGCATCCTTTGTTTCGGTCACCCAGTCTTTCAATACAGCAACAAGTATGGGGCGTCTGACACTCAATATGTTGCTGAGTTTTGCACAGTTTGAACGCGAGGTGACTGCAGAACGCATCCGCGACAAGATAGCCGCTTCAAAACGCAAGGGCCTGTGGATGGGAGGCAGTGTACCGCTTGGCTATGATCCCAATGGAAGAACCCTGACCATAAACGAAGCGGAAGCCATAACGGTTCGCGCAATCTACCGATTGTATTATAGCCACAAGACGATCTTTGAGGTTACAAACAAAGCGAGGCGTCTGGGCTTGCGATCCAAACGCCGAACCACACCATCGGGAGAAATCAAAGGCGGCAATGTAATTGATCGCGGCAACATCTATTATATTCTGACCAATCCGATCTATGCCGGTCGCATCCGTCACAAGAAGCAGGTTTTCGAGGGGCAACATCCTGCGATCATTGATCCGAAAGAATGGGACGAGATACAGCGCAGGTTATCAAACCGTTCAGGGCGGAAACGTGTAGTGAGAGCCGCAGCGCATCCATCACCGCTCGCGGGCAATCTCTTTGATGAGACCGGTGATTGCCTGACGCCCAGTCACAGTGCGAAGAATGGCAAGCGATTCCGATATTACATCTCGCGGCGCCTGGTGACCGGCAAGAGCAAGAAGCATCCGGATGCCTGGCGCCTCCCGGCGCCGCGACTTGAGGCGTCTATCGCACGCGTCGTTCATAACCATCTGTCTGATCCGCGGATCCTGCCCAAGCTGTTAGGTGAAATTGACGCCACAGATGTAGATCAGTTGCAGGCAAAGACCAAGCTGCTCGCTGATACCGTTGCGCCGCATCAAAGCGCATCAAAATGGAGTGCTCTGATATCTTCGGCAACTATATCTCCTGGCAAACTGATCGTTCATCTGAACAGTGAAGCAATCGCCGACAGCCTTGAAGTACGCGAAGATCGAATCGACAGAGCTCATCTACGGCTCGAGGCTGCCTTCCAACTGCGCCGCAAAGGTGTTGAGACCAAGATCATCCTTGGCGGTGAACCAGCAGAAGTAGATGAGGTTCTAGTTCGCAATATTGTCAAAGCCAGAAACTGGTTTGAAGCGATCAAACGCGGTGAGACTTTTGCCAAGATTGCCAAGCGCGAAGGCACATCAAAACGCCGCATCCAGGATGTTGTTGATCTGGCGTTTCTGGCGCCGGACATTTTGCAGCAGGTCATCGCCGGAACTCTGCCGCTGCCGGCTGCAACTGACGTTCTGATTAAACGGGGCGTTCCGGGGCGGTGGACCGAACAACGGCTTCTGCTCAAAGAGAATCTGGCTCACTCAAACGCTACCTAGGCGACCCAATCCTCAAACTCGTACCGTGGAAATGCAAAACAGAGACGAAGGCCTGATATCGGCCGGTAATGCGTTGCAGTTGGAGTCTCACGCAAAAATCAATAGTGGTAAGACTATGAACTTGCGTGACAAACGTAAGGACAACGCGCGAGCCTCAAATTTTGGGAAGTACGTGGCTGGGGTGGTAGGATTCGAACCTACGGTACACGCTACCAAAAAGCGTTGCCTTACCGCTTGGCTACACCCCAACTGCGAGGGTGTTTACGATGCTCTGGCGCGGTGATCAAGGCAAAAAAGCGGAGGAGAATCGCTTTATTCGTGATCCGGGGCGGGCTCGCCCCAAGCTAGGTTTTCTTGAAAGACGGTTTTAAAAAAGTGACTTTGCTGATTTTGCTGGGTTTCACGCGCTGTTTGCCGACTTATGTGCTTCTGGCGCTAAGGCCGGTGGGTTACCTTGATAAAAGATCTCCTTACCTTGGCATTAGAATCGCTTACAAGACGGGAGATGAGTGTTTTCGTGCCTCTCTGCGCGCTTTTTCAGGTTCAGGGCCAGAAATCCTGTCGGCATAGCCCACTTACACGCAAACTTGGAATATAAGGGTTGATATTATCGCTCAAGCAACATTTACTACACCAGCCAATAAAAAAACCGATAGGGAGATAGGTATGAAAGATAAGTTCATTGATCTACAAACGCGTAAATTGATGACCGGTAGCATTGATCGTCGCAAATTTATGATGTCAGTGTTGGCAACCGGTCTGACGGTCCCAGCTGCTCTGAGCTTGGCCAATCGTGCAGAAGCGGCCACTCCAAAAAGCGGCGGCTTATTCAGAATGGGGATCGCGCATGGCTCAACCACGGACACGTTGGATTCAGGAACCTCTGAAAATCACTTCACGCTTGTGAATGGTTATACATTCGGCAACCATTTGACCGAAGTTGGTAATGATGGTCAATTGATTGGAGAGTTGGCCGAGAGCTACGAATCTGCCGATGGTCAAACATGGGTGTTCAACCTGCGTCAGGGTGTTGAATTCCACAATGGCAAAACCATGACATCCGAAGATGTGCTTGCTTCTTTCAACCACCATATGGGCGAGGATTCGACCTCTGCAGCAAAAGGCTTGCTGACTGCGGTTAAATCATTGAAAGCCGATGGTAAGAATCGGGTGATTTTTGAATTGGAAAGTCCAAATGCTGACTTCCCCTTCATTGTAAGTGATTATCACATTTCAATTCGCCCCGCCGGTGACATGACCTCAGGTATCGGCACTGGTGGCTATATCGTTCAATCTTTTGAGCCTGGTGTGAAATCTGTTTTGAAGCGCAACCCGAATTATTGGAAAGAGGGCCGCGCGCATTTTGATGAAGTGGAATTGATTTCCATCATCGATCCAACCGCGCGTCAGACAGCCTTGATGAATGGTGATATTGATGCGATGGATCGCGTTGATCTGAAAACGATCAATCTTTTCAAGCGCAATCCAAATATCAACATCATGGAGAAAACAGGCACGGCGCATTACACTTTCCCAATGCGTTTGAGCGTAGATCCTTTTGACAATTATGACCTGAGAATGGCTCTGAAACATTCGATCAAGCGTCAAGAGCTGGTTGACAAGGTGTTGCTTGGCTACGGCGCGGTGGGCAATGACCACCCGATTTCAACTGCGAACCGTTATCACAATTCAGACATGCCACAGCGTGAGTTTGATGCAGATAAGGCGGCGTTCCATTATAAGAAATCAGGCCATTCGGGCAAAATTCCTTTGTCAACTTCAGATGCTGCCTTCGCAGGTGCTGTTGATGCAGCACAATTGATTGCGAACTCTGCCGCAGAGGCCGGGATCGAAATCGAAGTCGTGCGCGAGCCTAAAGACGGTTACTGGTCAAACGTTTGGAACAACGATGCCAAAGGCTGGTGTGCCTGCTATTGGGGCGGTCGTCCGACCGAAGATTGGATGTTTTCTGCCGCCTATACCAATGACACTGAATGGAACGATACGGCTTGGAAAGGCACGGACGGATCCAAGAAGTTCAACGCATTGGTTAAAGAGGCCCGTGCCGAGCTTGATGATAACAAGCGCAGAGAGCTGTATTACGAATGTCAGAACCTTATCAGCGATGATGGCGGCGCAATCGTACCGCTGTTCAACAGTTATGTCAGCGCGAATAGCAAAGCGATTGCAACTGAAGATAATGTTGCTGCAAACTGGGATAGCGATGGCGCAAAATGCGTTGAGCGCTGGTGGTTCGCGTAAGTATAATCAAAATCTCAGGCCAGATATTTCTGGCCTGAGCATTCTTTTTTAGGACGGAAATCTTGCATCCTGTATTGAAAACGGTCCTCGGGCGTCTGGCCATGGGCTTCGTCACGTTGTTTGTTGTCTCCATTATCATTTTTTCTTCAATGGAGCTTTTACCAGGCGATTTCGGACAAGCGGTTCTGGGCCAAGCAGCCACGGAAGAGACGGTGGCCGCTTTTCGGCGCGAGCTTGGATTGGACCAGCCTGCCATCATGCGCTATGGGCAATGGGTGGCGGCCGCCCTTCAGGGCGATTTGGGCACTTCTTTTTCGGGTCGCAACGCCTCTGGCGTTGACCGCTCGCGCGAAGTGATCGATTTGGTGGCTCCACGGCTTCAAAATACGCTATTCTTGGCTTCGGTTGCGGCGCTGATTGCCGTACCACTGGCCCTAATCTTGGGCATTACAACTGCGCTTTATCGCAATTCGTTTTTTGATCGTTCGGTCAATATGGCCACGCTGACGACCATCTCGTTTCCCGAATTTTTTGTTGCGTATATCTTGATTTTGTTTCTGTCCTCGCTTTATCCTATCTTCCCATCGCTTGCGAATGTAGATGCCGATACGCAATTTGGAGAGCGCTTGTTCAGGGCGGCTTTGCCTGCATTAACGCTGACTTTGGTGATCGTTGCGCATATGATGCGGATGACGCGGGCGGCAATCATCAACTTGTTGGCCAGCCCCTATATTCAAATGGCGCGCCTATCGGGGGCCTCTCCAAGCGAAGTGATTTTGAAGCATGCTTTGCCAAATGCTTGGGCGCCCATCGCGACAGTGATTGCGTTCAACCTGGCGTATTTGGTGGTTGGGGTGGTCGTGGTAGAAGTTGTGTTTGTATATCCCGGCATTGGCCAATTGATGGTTGATGCCGTGGCCAGTCGGGACATCCCGGTTGTTCAGGGCTGTGCGTTGATCTTCGCATTAACTTATATTTTGTTAAACCTGCTTGCCGATATCATCGGTATTGTAACCAACCCAAGATTGTTGCATCCAAAATGAGCCAAGAACCTAATACATATTCGGCTTTGGGTGAGGTCGGCGCTGTCAGCGAGAAACGATCGCTTTGGCAACGCCTGATGCTTGATCTGCGCAAAGCACCGATGACAGCCCGTTTTGGAATGATCGTCATTCTGGGGTATATTATATTGGCGGTGTTCGCGCCGATTTTATCGCCTTATGGAGAGGCCGAGGTTTTTTCCGAACCCTATGCCGCTTGGAGCGCTGAGCATGTTTTTGGCACGGATCAGATTGGCCGCGATATCTTCTCACGGATGATTTTTGGGGCACGAAATACAGTTGGTATTGCGGTCGCCACCACGCTTTTGGCGTTTATAATCGGTGGCTCTCTGGGCCTTGCAGCTGCGATCAATCAAAGCTGGTTGGATCAATTTCTCAGCCGCGCGGTCGATGTGTTGATGGCCATTCCTAGCCTGATTTTCGCATTGGTTTTATTATCCATTTTTGGGTCAACGGTTACCAACTTGATCCTTATTATCGCGGTTTTGGACAGCACGCGGGTGTTTCGTTTGACCAGGGCAGTATCCTTAAATGTTGTGGTGATGGATTATGTTGAGGCCGCTCGCCTGCGCGGTGAGGGCCTATGGTGGATTATGCGCCGAGAAATCTTGCCCAATATTATGCCGCCTCTGATCGCTGAATTTGGGTTGCGGTTTTGCTTCGTGTTTCTCACCATCGCGGCGTTGTCTTTTCTAGGGGTGGGAATTCAACCTCCAACCGCAGATTGGGGATCCATGGTGCGCGAAAACGCCTCGCTAATTATGTTCGCCCAATATGATATCAAAGCGGGTTTAACTCCATTGCTGCCAGCAGCAGCGATAGCGTTGCTTACCGTGGCGATTAATTTTGTGGTTGATTGGTTCTTGCATAAAACAAGCGGGCTGCGTGATGAGCAATAAAACCAAAAAAGGCGATGTGCTGCTTGAGATAAAGGGTTTGGAAATCCAAGGATTTTCAGACGAAAAATGGCATGACATCGTAAAAGGTGTTGATCTGAAGTTGCATCGGGGTGAGGTACTGGGCCTGATCGGGGAATCCGGGGCGGGCAAGTCAACCTTGGGCCTGGCTGCGATGGGCTATACCCAGCCGGGATGCCGCATCACGGGGGGTGAAATTCTTTTTGACGGGTCTGATCTTGCGCAGCTGTCTGAAAGCGAAAAGCGCGGGCTTTGGGGCAACCGAATGACCTATGTTGCGCAATCTGCCGCCGCCTCCTTCAACCCTGCGCATCGCTTGCTTGAGCAAACAACCGCCTCGACCATTCGCGCGAAGATTAAGCCGCGCGAGGAAGCACATTCAGACGCGAAAACCTTATATGCGGCGTTAAATTTACCCGATCCTGATCATATTGGGGATCGATATCCGCATCAGGTTTCCGGCGGTCAATTGCAGCGCGTAATGACGGCTATGGCGATGTCGCCGCGCCCCGATTTGATCGTGTTTGACGAACCGACAACGGCGCTGGACGTCACCACGCAAGTGGAAGTTTTATCTTCGATGCGGGCGATTGTTGAAGAGTTTAACACCGCCGCTATTTACATCACGCATGATTTGG
>Ga0233451_10004990_pt1 | contig 10919 bp, 9 predicted proteins | sample 011ome_29_FD_183052 | JGI IMG/M metagenome (GOLD analysis project Ga0233451, IMG submission 183052) | Coastal salt marsh microbial communities from the Groves Creek Marsh, Skidaway Island, Georgia - 011504CT (spades assembly) | ecosystem: Environmental > Aquatic > Marine > Intertidal zone > Salt...
TTCTTGGATCACCCGAGCGCTATTAGTCCTGGAGGTGGGGTAATCATCCCGCGAGTTGATGGGGTAATCGGTGTGATTCACGGGCACAGTGACCCAGTCCTCCACCATCTGAAACTCATAGCGCAGTTTCCCCTGGGACCAGAAGTCGCTCCACTGGGTTATTTTCTCGAGCTGCGGCTCGAAAAATTCGTCTGCAGTGAGATCGGGGGCCGGCGCATCATCAAAGGCGACCATGGCAGCGATGATGTTCACCTCCCCTTGGATAGGCAGGGTGCTTTTTGACACCGGGAAACCCACTGCCTGTCGAGCCTGGGAGTTGCCTCCTGCGCCTTGGCGGGCATCGGGCACCTTGCACACCTCCGCAGCAGAGGGAGACGGAGCCTGAGTCCAGTCGGGGGGAACTCGAACCTCCTCGACGACAATCGGTTCAGGAACAGGAGTGATGGTGTCCTCTGCCGCCACCTCGACAACCGGGGGTGGCTCAGCTACGCAACCCGAGAGGATGACGAAGCCTGCGAGGAGGAGCGAGCTGACCGAGTTCCTAGTCATCGGCAACTCTTTCGATCAGCACGTAATCCATCTCGTCGTCGGAAAATTCCAGGGAAATCTTCACCCCGGAATGGGTGACACTCATTCCCTCCTTGACGATCACGCCGCTGACGTCATTGGGGATGCATTCGCTAACACCTGCTCCGTCTGGATAGAGGTAGTAGGCCCATTTCGGCATTGCCGGGTCATTGCCGCAGTCATTGGGGAGGTGGTCGGTCTGGATCCCATCAGCATCGACCTCATAGACCAGCAACCCTGAGTTCTCGGGATACCACCACCTGGAATAGCCAATGGGCCTTCGGGACTCCACCACCAGGACCTTGTAGTCCACCGTCCTGATAGCGATCATTTTGCGCTCACCGCCATAGACCTCAATGGGTGTGAGCATCACACGCTCTGGTTCACTCAGTGTTTCGATATCGGCGCAATGGACTTGGGAGTCTTCGTACCACTCAAAGAGGAAAGCTTCCCAGGCAGCAATAACACCCGAATACTCGCCAGAGCCCACCGGGTAGGCGCCCTGCCCGATTCCGGTCTTCCAGCCATTTCCGGGGGCGTGACCGTTCATCCCCTGCCAATGCATGATGTCGTGGAGGAAGTAGGACCACGCAAACTCCTTCTTCATCTCGAAGGTGAGGCTGCCGGAATCAGTCGTATGGGAAATTCCTCCTCCCTGGACCGAAAACACCTGAGTGCCCTGAGGTGTGGAGAATGCTGCATCACGATCACTGATGGTCTGCTTAAACGCGTGCATTTCAGGAGTCCAATAGATAAACAGGGTGTCAGCTGCCGCGTAATCGAGGTCATCGGGAAGTGCCGCCACCACTTCTCGAATGATGGTCGTCATCCGACCCTTCTGCTCTCGATTGAACGCCTCCTGGTCGTACTCGTTATCAGGAGCACCAGGGTCTATCGGATAGTCGGCGTGGTTGAGAGGAACCTCGACCCAACCCGGCACAACCTGAAATTCATAACGGAAGTTCCCTTGCGAGAAGAACTCGCTCCACTCAGTCATAAAGGCTGCGTGGGTCTCTAAGAAATCATCCGGCAGTTCATCCGAAGGAGGTGCGTCATCAAAGGCGACTTTGGCGAGGATGATGTTGGCCGTCCCCAGTCCTGGAATTTCGCGTTCCGTCCGCGGGAACCCGACATTGTCCCGGCCGATGATGTCTCCACGTCGCTGGCCTCGGTGGAGGTCTCTGACCGAGTCTGGCCGGGGGTCACGCAGTTTGCATCGCGCAAAGTCAGCAGTAGAGACCGATTGCTCCCAAGTAGGAGGAATCCGTGGCTCTTCAATCACGTCGGGTTCGGGCGCTGGGGCCTTAGCCACCTCGGCGGCCTCCTCCACGACCTCAACGGGCTGAGCGCAAGAGGCTAGAAGCAGGCTCCCCACTAGCAGTACCGCTGCAGAGGTCACACGTCGGAATGATCCTGACATTTCCCCAGCTAACCGGATTGTCAGCGATGAAACAACGATGTGGCGCACCCCAGGTGCTCCCGACTCTCAGGTGTTGCGTGATCGAAGGATTTCTCTGACATATCTGATGGCACCTGTCGACCACAGCGCCCACGCCACCAATATGGGCTGGAAGAACAGGCGGGTGAATCGTGCCTCATCGGTGTCGAGGCCAAAGGCACTAATCCCTTCGACGTATTGGTTGATGTTGCCCGGGAAGATGGCAATAAAGAAGAGGGCAGCAGCAAGTCCCGCCCACGGAACCAAAGCTCCGGCCGAGGCAATCCCTATCCCGAGCAAGATCTCAACAATCCCCGACGCGAAAACAACGAAGTCCGGGTCGAGTGGTAACCAGACGGGCACCTGGGCCTGAAACTCGATTCTGGAAAATGTGAGGTGTCCAATTCCCGCATACACCAGTGCTATGCCCAAGGAGAGCCGAGCAATCAGTCTCAGAATTCTCATCTCTCCCGCTTCGCTCGAAAGTGTGGACCTGACGGGAATTGAACCCGTGACCTCTTCATTGCGAACGAAGCGCGCTACCAACTGCGCCACAGGCCCGTGAATGACACAGAGTAACACCGAGAGCAGTGTCAGTCACTCCTACTAGGGTCGTTGCATGGATCCTCTTCGTATCGGAATTCTCGGCGCCTCACGCATTGCCCCGAACGCTCTCTTTGCTCCGGCCTCCCACACCGGAGACCATCTTGTAGCGGTCGCTGCAAGAGACACAGCGAAAGCTGAGGCCTATGCCGCCACTCACGGAATCTCTCGAGTACTCGAGAATTATCAGTCCGTGATTGATGACCCTGAGGTTGAGGTCATCTATAACCCGCTCGCGAACGGCCTTCACGCCCCGTGGAATATCGAAGCCATGACAGCAGGCAAGCATGTGCTGAGCGAGAAGCCCTCGGCCAGCACAGCGGCGGAGGCACAAAGAGTTCGTGACGTCCAGGCCGACAGTGGAGCCATCTTCATGGAAGCCTTCCATTACCGCTATCACCCCGTCATGGACCGCATGATCGAACTTGCCACGTCGGGAGAGATTGGCTCCCTGACTCATGTTGACATTGTCATGGGCTTCCCGCTCACTCGTCCCGAAGACCCCCGATGGAATTTTGACGTTGCCGGCGGCTCGCTCATGGATGTGGGATGCTATGCCGTCCACGCGCTGCGAACCCTCTCCACTGCACTCGAGGGAACACTTGCCGTCGCTTCAGGGTCAGCGGTCCCCCACGAGGCGGATGACCGCGTCGACGCCGAGCTCACGGCAGATCTCACACTGGCTGACGGGGTCACCGGTCACTTCCACTCGAGCTTCCTCTTGCCCACGATGACCTTCACTCTTCTTCTGGAGGGCTCTGATGGATCAGCCCTCGCCCATAACTTCTGCCAACCAGCACTGGATAATCGCATCACCATCACACGGGGCGATGACGTGTCCATCGAAGAGCACGGTAATCGCAGCAGTTACACCTACCAACTGGAAGCTTTTGCTCGCCATGTCAGGGAAGGTGCACCGATTCACTCCGACGCTGAGGATGCTCTTGCGCAAGCAATCGTGATCGACGCCTGCTACGAAGCCGCCGGATTGCCTCTGAGGCCGGAGACGACTCTTTCCTAAACAGCCCGCCTACGGCGGAGAACCTCATCGATGTTGAGCTTCTCGAGTCTCTTCGCGGGAGCTTCTTCGCGCGATTCCAGCTGAGACACCACCGCGAGACCCTCACCTGCGAAGTCCTCGGGACGGTTTTCCAGTGCTTTGGCGCGGGCTGCGCGCACGAGTTCATCGTGGCTTGGCAAAGGAGTCGCTTCTGTCACCACTTTGTTTGCCAAGGGCTGGGGCAAGGCTGGGGGTCGCCACGCCGTTTCCGCTGACACAGGGACATGAACAGGGGCACTTGCACGCGCATCTGAAACAGCACCCGCCTCAGCTTTCGTCACCCGGTTCAGGCGACCGAGAATCGCAAACGAGAGGGTGCTGAGGGTGCTGGATGCCCAAATTACCTGCAAGGGCCAAGCAGCCAGGTACGCGGTGACAGCCGAGGTAACCCCCAGGAGTAAGAGCAAGGAAAATACCTGCTTGGTGCGTCGACGGCGCTCAGCGGTGGTCAAGACTGGCGAGGACATCACTCGGAGCTGGCGTTGTGCTTCGCGCTCCTTGCGGGCAATGGAGCGTGCTTCGAGCTCAGCCTTGATTTCCGCTGATACTTCAGACGTGTTAGCCAAGAGGCGCAGTGTTTGGCCCAAACGGGCTGCGTTTCGCTCAGTTGCGTAGTACTCACTGCGCTTGAGCCACAGGGGAACGAGATACACCAACCACAGGGCGGCTGCCAGAAGCAGCAGCAGGGTTGTGCCAGACGTTTCCACGGGCTCTAGGGTATGAGCTTTGGTGTCGAAAACCCCGGATTGGCGCGCGATGCTTAGCGCGGGGGAAGAGACAGCGGGTTTCTGGCTTTCACCCAGTCCAGCTCAGGAATAGCGGCCACGCCCGGGGGAACGGCGCCCTTCTCATATCGAGCAAGCACCCCGGAGGGCACCTCTTCCACGACTAAAGCGAAACAGAAGTGGTCCGCCCACTTGCCATCAATGTGGATATACCGACGACGGAAACCTTCGTAGCGAAAACCCAGCTTCTCGACAACCCGCAGGGATGACGTGTTCTCCGGTCGAATACAGATCTCCATCCGGTGGAGACCCTTTTCGAAGAACAGATAATCAGTCGCCATCGCCACTGCCACCGGGGTAATCCCACGACCAGCCACCTTCTCGACCACCCAATACCCGAGGGTTGCGGAGGAGAGCGAACCATAGGTGATCTGCGAGACATTGAGCTGTCCCACTAACTCGTGGTCGTGCATCAGGACCAGCGGCAGGGCGCTGCCCTGCTTCGCGGCCTGGAGAAGGCCGCGAATACTGGACTTCGCGTCAAAGCTATTCGGTCGAATCAGTGGAGTAGTGGCTTCCCAGGGGCCGAGCCATCCCCTGTTGTCGCCGAGCGCCTTCTCCATCGCTTTCGCATCTCTCAGGCGAACACCGCGGAGCGTCACCAATCGGTGCTCGAGCGTGGGGAGAGCCGCCATTAGACGGAGCTAGTGAAGGTCTTCAACCAGGCGACAAAATCTGGTCCTAGATCATCTCTCGACGCCGCCACCTGAACAATAGCTTTGAGGTAATCCAGGCGATCGCCGGTGTCATAGCGGCGACCGGTAAACACCACTCCATACACTCCGCCGGCAACCCCGGACGAGGCCAGGGAGTTGAGCGCATCCGTCAGCTGGATTTCACCACCGGAACCGGGCTCTGTTGCCTCCAGGATCGGGAAAATATCGGGCTGGAGCACATAGCGGCCAATGACGGCCAGGTGGGAGGGAGCATCCTTCGGGTCTGGCTTCTCCACCAGTCCCGTAATGTGGACCACATCAGGAGCATCGGTCGCCTCCACCGTTGCAATGCCATAGAGGTGGGTCTGGCTGGGCTCGACCTCCATGAGTGCCACGACACTGGCGAAGTTCTGGTCATGGACCTCAATCATCCGCTCCAGCAAGACGTCCCTGGGATCAATCAGGTCATCACCGAGCAAGACAGCGAAAGGCTCCTGCCCCACATGCATTTGGGAGCGGAGCACTGCGTGCCCAAGGCCTCGGGGGTCAAGTTGGCGCACGTAGTGCATGTTGGCGAGGTTCGTGGAGTGCAAGATCTCTTGAAGGCGACGTTTGTCACCTTTCTTTTCGAGCTGAGCTTCGATTTCTGTTGCCCGGTCGAAGTGGTTCTCCAGAGCATTCTTGTTGCGCCCCGTAATCATCAACACATCGTGGAGACCGGCATTGACCGCCTCTTCCACCACATATTGAATCGCTGGCTTGTCGACAACCGGAAGCATCTCTTTAGGCATCGCCTTGGTGGCAGGCAAAAAGCGAGTGCCAAGGCCGGCCGCGGGGATTACTGCTTTGCTGATGGGCATCCCCATATCGTACTGCCGAGCCTTACACTGGGGTAATGGCGGAGCCCGCACATCCCAGCAAGGCCGCTTTGCGCGCGGAAATCCGCGAAAGACGCCGCATCATGACGCCGCTCGAGCGTGAACTCGCCGCCGACAAGCTTCTCACCAACATGAAGTTCATTGTTGATCAGCACGTCGCAGGACGTGTTGCCTGCTATCTCGCTGGACAGGATGAACCCCCCACCCGGGCTTTCGTGGAGTGGGCCAGCGGTGAGGGCATTGCTGTTCTCGTCCCTGCTGCTCGCGAGGACGGACTCATGGACTGGGTGCTCTATGAGACCGGTGATGAGCTCATCCAAGACCACCTCGGTATCGATGTCCCGGAGAACACCGTCTATGGCCCGATTGTCTTAAGCCAGGTGGACCTCATCTTTGTCCCCGCTGCGTCAGTGGCGAAGGATGGCATGCGTTTGGGATGGGGGCGTGGGTATTTTGATCGGGCCCTGGGCTCACTGCAGAATGAAGCCCCCACCTACGCAGTGCTGTATGACCACGAAGTGGTCGAGGACGTCCCGCGCGAGGTGCACGACCAACCTGTTAAGGGTGTCGTGACACCGGAGCGTATTATGACGTTTGCCTAACCTCGACTAAGGAATCCCATGCCTACGTACTCTTACCGCTGCACTGCGTGCGATGTCGCCTTCGACATTGTGCAGGATTTCGCGGACGAGTCACTGACCACGTGTGAAGGGTGTGGTGGAAAGTTGCGGAAGCTTTTCTCCGCAGTGGGTGTGACCTTCCAAGGCTCCGGCTTCTACCGCACAGATTCTCGTGCTGAGGCGAAGAAGTCGTCCTCCGCCACCACCGAGAAAAAAGCAGCACCGAAGAAGGAGTCCTCCAGTACTCCAGCGGCCACCACGACCTAGTAGTGAGGTGGCTTGTCCGCCTTCAGGCGGTCATCGTTCTCTCGTGAATCGTGGGGGCCTTCGTGGTCGGGTTCCTCCCCTTGACCCTCAGAAGGTTCCGTCCGAACACGACGAGGGCCCACCTTTTTCACCTCGGGCGGGCTCGCGTCTTCGGACTTATTCGCCATCAGAGTGAGACGGGGCGTCAGTCTGGGCGCCCACCAACACGCCAATCCGCTCCGCTACGGCATCGGGAGTGGTGAAGAGCTCCAGGGCAAAAGCTCGGACATAGTGCCAGCCGGAGCGAGCAAGGGCTGCGGGCCGTGCGCGCAGTGCTTCTCGGACCGGCATGGACATGAGGGACTGATCCGTGTCCAGGGCAATGCAATAGCCGCCGTAATGGGCAACAAGTGGGATAACTCCTCGGTAACCGAGATCGACACTCATCCCCATCGCTTCCAGGCGCTTGGCAAGGTCCACCAGAAGTGGGTCAGGGTCAGAGTGTGACTCAGGCGTCAACTGTGGTGACTCGAGGAGATGCAGTACATCACCCAACGCTCTGGTCGTCGGGCTCAGGCGCTCATCGCGCAGGTCCTCCAGCGCAACACAACTCAACACCCGCAGGTGGCGCCTCGCACTGGTGAAGACCCCTGCGAGCAGGCGCTCCCCGCCCTCTTTCGAAAGCGGACCAAGGTCACTCACCACGCGACCATGCGGAGTTCGTCCATACCCGAGCGAGAAAATCACGCGGTCCCTGGTGAAACCGCGGGCTTGATCAAGTGTGGCCACCACGAAAGGCTCGGTGGAGTCAGAGGTCATAAAGCTCGCCAACTCACTGCGCGTCTGAGCTGCCACAGACACCGCTTCGTGGACTCGGCTCGCGTGCTTCGCGCTCGCCGTCAACACCATGAGGGACTCGCTGGGTCTGGTCACGACGTGATCAATCACGTGGTCCACCACGGCGTTGACCTCAGCATCAACGCCTTCGACAAGGCCGCTCTGGGGGTCTGGCATCCCATGGCCATCCTCCAGGTGGTCAACAACTAAGGAGGGGTGGCCCAGGTAGCTTCCTGCCCACGGCATGGTCTTCTGGAGCCCGCCATAGAACGCCGTGTTGACCACGCGCGCGAGTTCATCACCACTCGCCCGATAGCTCCTCGTCAACGACAGGGTAGGCACAAGGGGAGCAAGTGCGGCGTAGAGCGAATCTTCGTGGAGAGAATCACCATCTCGGGCAGTGTTTTCCCGCTCATCTCGGACCCCCAGGGTGAAATCAGTGGGGGTTTGAGATACCGGGTCGCCCACAGCAACCACCTGGGGAGCTCGGCGAAGTGCTCCCACTGATTCAGCAACGCTGAGTGCACCGGCATCCATCACGACCACCACATCGAAGCGGAGCGAGTCGGGCATGCGATGCACGCTGTAGGGGGTGGCAATCCAGACCGGGGCGAGGGCTTTCGTGAGGTGCGGAGCAAGCGCGGTCAGACTGTGCACACTTGCGGTCTGGTTCGTGAGGATCTTCTTCAGGTCCTTGGCTTCCTCGGGCCAATCCATCAAGCCCAGTGACCACCGCTCAGCTAACTGCCACGCGAGGTGTTGAGCATTGCCTCCAGCGTGAGCCTCATCCACAAGGCGGAAATCCGCTTCGAGCCGCACGAGGACGTCCTTATCGGAACCCAGCAGTGCTTCCTCTTTCTCGAGGATTGTCTCCAAAGCTCCACGCCACCAGGCCAGCTCCAATTCGGCAGCAACCGCGTCGCCCTCAATGTGGCGCGTGGCCAGGTCCTCCACCAGCGGACCTAGATGCATCTGCTCAAGGTGGTCTTGAACCTCCCGTCGACGCTCCAAGGTTTGCAATATTTCGGACTCCTGTGCCAGCTCCTCCAACAGGGTCAACATCTGCAGGGAGGGCATGTCGGCGAGGCGCTCCCCTTTGCCGGTCCGACCGAGCACGCGGTCTAGCTCCTGCAGGTCCTGCTCAATCTGGGTGATCAGCACGTGCACATCCGCAAGGCCGGCAGGGACACTGGGTGGGTGACCGGTGTCGACATAGCGGTTCCACAGCTCTCGCTGAGATTGAATCTTGACCAGGGATTCGTGCAGGTCAGGAACTGAGACGCCCGGGCGCACGTGCTCTTTAGCCAGGCCCTTCAAACGCTGACGCTGGAGTCTAGGCATTGTCTTGGCAAGCTCTTTGGGCCCAGTTGCTGTGATCAAGTCTTTGAGAGAGCGATCAAAAACACTGGGCTGGAAGCGATCCAGTGTGTCTCGCATATCCATCAGCAGGTGGACAAAGACACCCATCTGACCGATCGTGGTCACTGAGGGGAGCGGTGTCTGCTCCAACAGCGGTGGGAACTTCTCGAGCAGCCTCGGCACAGCCTCGGTGGCAAGTCGGCGCGCACGCTCTTGCGACTTTCGTGCGTCCTCCACACTCTCGAAAGCCACCCCGTACCAGGGACTATCTGCTGGACCGTATTTGAACTCCCCCAATTCGGCAGCACGGCGCAACAGCTCCGCCGCTTGGCCAAGCCCTGGAGACAACGCCACGAGGGCTTCGGAATCGAGGCGTGCGGTGGTTTCCGGTGGGTTCTCACGCAGTGAGAGAGTGCCCAGGCGAGTAAAGCACTCGAGTGCGCTCACACCCAGATCCGCATCTTTCTTGGCTAGTGCCTCGCGGTATTTGAGAATCACCTTCCGCAAGCGCTCATACGCTTGATCCACTTGACCGAGGGAGGGCTTTTTGGCCTTCTCATTACGCCCAATGGACGCAATGATGTCTCTCGCGGGCTTGGAGAGCTCCACCGCCATTCCCTGAAGTCCCACCTGGGCGAGGCGATCTTTGATCGCATCGCTGGTGGCAGTGCGCGGTGTGACCAGGAGAACTCTCTTGTGCTTCGACACCAGTGCACCCAACGCGTTGACAACTGTTTGGGTCGCTCCTGTTCCGGGCAGCGCCCGAATGACCAAAGAATTTCCCGCGACAATGTTCTGGACGATGGCGTCCTGTTCGCTGTCGGAATCCACAATTGAGCGGTCAGTGTCTGCGGGTTTCGAGTCGGGATGAACGATCTCCACGGGAACCCGCGAGTTCCGAAGCTCCTGGATAGCGTGGTCATTCCCACCGAGCGCGTCGAGGATCGGGTGCTGAAGGTTCTTCGCGTCATCGAGCATGGGGTCGGAGAGCTCCGCGAAGCTCGAAATCACCAACCTGGCGTGGACGGTGACATCACCGCGGTGAGCGGTGAGGTCGCGCAGGCGATCCAGTGCAGGGTTCGGTTTAAAAGCGCCACCATCATCAGTGAGCGCCACGAATGCGGCAGCATCAAGGCTAACTTGGAGCTGATCCGCAAAGGCCCTCTGAATTCCAGGGTTCAATCGAACACGGGAGCGCTTGAGGGTGATTTCAATGTCCGCACCTCGGCGCCGCACACGCACCGGGCGCATGAGCAGCGGACCACGGTAGTCCACACCCTCGTGGGACCACTCAACGAGGCCAATGCCGAGCTCGAGAGACTCAATCCCGCGAGCATGCTTAAGCTCGAGAGCGTGGTCCACCAGCCGCAGTGCGGCTTTGTGGGCAGGTCGCCTGGCAACGTCATCCCGGATGAGGTTGGCAAGCAGGGTGGGGGAACCGGCCAGGAACCTGGCCAGTCCGCCGGGGTGCCCACGGGAAATATCGACCCGGTTCTCGGGGTAATCCTGGAAATGAATCAGGGGGCTTGGCCCGCCCAGCTGGGCGATGTCTGACCACCAGCCCTCCCAGGCCATGGCGGCGTGGTTCACGGGTGTTGTGTCAGGGTCTCCCACACTGACTTGGTGCGCTAAATCACTCGACCACCAGGGTTGGCCATCGAGTGAGGAGCCCGGAGCATCCGGGGCGTCGTAATTATCGGCACGCCACACCCCTCAAAACTAGGACTTTGCAGGGTTTTTGGGGGTTATCCCACGCCGGCTCGTACGAGTCGCCCTCGAGCTAAGGATGCCCATATTTTCCTCACTCTGTTGCCCAATCCTCGAGTCTCAGGAGAGGTATGTGGTCAAAGTGGCGAGTGTTGTGGGTCAC
>Ga0233451_10004991_pt1 | contig 10919 bp, 10 predicted proteins | sample 011ome_29_FD_183052 | JGI IMG/M metagenome (GOLD analysis project Ga0233451, IMG submission 183052) | Coastal salt marsh microbial communities from the Groves Creek Marsh, Skidaway Island, Georgia - 011504CT (spades assembly) | ecosystem: Environmental > Aquatic > Marine > Intertidal zone >...
ACGCCAGCCCGATGCCGGAGGTCGCCCCGGTGATGAGTGCGGTGCCCATGTGAATCTCCTCGGGATCGTCGCAAAAGCCACGCGGGACTCTCGCGCATCAGGCGTCAGACCCCCATCCTTGCCTACGCTGACCCCGTGAGGACGGGACGCCTGATCGCCGGCTTGGCCGCAGTGCTGCTCCCCGCGACCCTCCTTCTCGCTCCCGCCGCCTCGGCGGCCGAGGCCTCCCCACGCGTCGTCAACGGCCGCGAGCCAGCCCAGGGCGAGGTCGCGAGCGTGGTCTACGTGCGGGCCGGAGGCTCTCTGTGCAGCGGCACCCTCGTCGACTCGATCCACGTGATCACCGCCGGGCACTGCGTGGCCTCCGGACCGGGGGCCACCAAGAGCCCCGCGTCCTTCACCGTGGGCTGGAATCCCACGGGGCAACTCCCTCCCACGGTGTGGGCTGGCGTGTCCCAGGTCGCTCTCCACCCGGACTACGACACGACCACCTTCGTCAACGACATCGCCGTGCTCACGCTCGCCAGTCCCCTCGTGGGCGCGACGCCGATGGCGCTCGCGACGCCGGCGCTCGCGCGCAGCGCACTGGGCGCCGGCGCCACGGTGCAGGCGGCAGGCTTCGGCTACACCTCGGCGCGCGGACCGCTCGCGTCACGTGCCCTCGTCGGTGATCTCACCGTCGTCCCCAATCGCGTCTGCCGCGAGGATGCGCTGACCTACCAGGTTGGCGAGGTGTCCTTCGTCGGGCTCGACATCGACACCTCCACGGCGGTCTGCGCGATCGGGGTGCAACCGGCGAGCGCCCTCATCATCGACACGTGCCAGGGCGACTCGGGTGGTCCGCTCTTCACCACCACGGGCACGGGGCAGCGCCTGCTCGGTCTGGTGAGCGTCGGCGTCGGCTGTGCGGGCTTCGACGATCGCGGTGCCGAGCTCACGCAGAAGACCCCCGGCGTCTACACCCGCATCACTCCCTACCTGGGCTGGCTCGCCGAGCTCGGTGTCCGCGCGGCACCGCCCGCGCCGCAGATCACCGCGCAGCCCTCCGGTGCCGATGGCATCGCCGTGTCCTTCACCCCGCGTGACGCGACCCCCGTGGTGGGCTACCGGGCCGTGGCCACGGGAGGCGACGGCACGACCGCGCAGTGCCTCGCCACGGCAGCCGTGCCCACCTGCACCATCACGGGCCTCATCGCCGCAACGACGTACACGGTCGTGGGCTACGCACTCGGAGCGCAGGGAGAGTCGGCAGCATCCGATCCCATGAGCGCTCGTGCCGGCGTGCCCACCGTGCGTCCGGGCAAGCCGCGCATCGAGAGCGCGAAGGCCACCCCCGCGCGACGTCTTGCGATCACGGTGGGCCGCATCGATCCAGCCGGATGGACCTCGACCTTCGTCATCTGCAGTGCCGGGGACCGCTCCTACCGCGCGGACGTCGTCGACGGCCGGGCTGTCCTGACGCTTCCGACCGGGGCGACGTACCGCTGCTACGCGAAGAGCACCAACGATGCGGGCGGCACACGCTCCAGGCCCGTCCGGATCGAGATCTGACGTGCGCCGCCTCGCGCCCGTCGCACTCCTCGCCGGTCTCGCGACGCTCGCTGCCCTCCCCGCCCCGGCACTCGCGATAGGTGATGTCGCACCGCGCGTCGTCAACGGCGAGCCGGGGCCCTCGGCGGACTTCGACTCGCTGGTGGCCCTGGGAGATCGCGGGCGCTACGAGGCGCTCGGCATGGACCGCGCGCAGTTCTGCGGAGGCACGCTCACGTCCTCGACGCTGGTGATCACGGCGGCACACTGCGTCGTCGACGTCACCGCACGCGACCTGGTCATCGGATCCTTCCCCGATGGTGACCTCGCCAGCGAGTCCGGGCGCGTTGTCGAGGTCGCCGCGATCAAGATCCATCCGCGCTACAGCCGCGCGACGCAGGCCAATGACATCGCGGTGCTCACGCTCAAGGAGCCGATGCTCGGCGTACCCACCCTCACCCCGGCGACCGCGGCCGAGGCCGAGACGCTCACCGCTCCCCGGGCACCCGCCACCGTCGCGGGCTGGGGAGCGATCAACCACCGGCAGCCCTGGCGCTTCACCTCGACATATCGGATCGGCCAGCTCGTCGTCTTCCCCACGAGTTCCTGCGGCGAGGGCGACACCTTCGTGATCGACGGGGTGACCTTCCGTGGCTACGGGCCGGGCTCGGTCGACTCCAAGGTCATGCTCTGCGCCGAGGGGGTGCGGGCAGGCACCCCCGTCGACAGCTGCGTGGGCGACTCGGGCGGCCCGCTCGTAGGCGGCGTCGGGGATGCGCGCCGCCTCATCGGCATCGTGAGCTGGGGACTCGACGAGTGCGCCACGCGCTTCGGACCGGGTGTCTACTCGCGCGTCTCGGCGTTCACCCGCTTCCTCAAGGACGCCGGCGTGCCCTTCACTCCCGAGCCGACCGACGTCCCGCTGCCCCCGCGCATCACCGGAGTGACGACGACGTCGACGAGCATGACCGTGACCGTGACTCCTGCGAGCGGAGGACTGCAGCCGGACGAGTACGCCGTGTCCGCCCGCGATCCCGCCGGTCGAGTCACGTCATGCTCCGTCGCGGCACCGCCGCGGCCCGAGACCGCGCAGTGCTCCATTGCGGATCTCACACCCGGCACCGCGTACGCCGTCTCCGCCATCGCCATCGCGGGGGACATGCCCTCGGCATCCAGCGCCGAGCGCACGGTGACACCCGCGGGCCTGCCCGCCAAGCCCCGCATCGTCGCGACCGAGGTCGAGCGCGGCGGCTACGCCGGGTTCGTCGTGACCAGCATCCGCGGCAACGGCTCGCCCATCATCCGCAAGGTGGTGCGCTGCTCCGCGAGCGGCTACCGCACGAGGACCGCCCCGATCGTCGCCGAGGGTCTCGCCCTCGTCTCCGGCCTGCGCCGCGGCACGACCTACACGTGTGTGGCCATCGTGGCCAATGAGTTCGGTGCCCAGCAGTCCGACAAGGTCCGTGTCAGAGCGCGCTAGCGACCACTAGGCTCGCGCCATGCTGGCCGCCTACTACGAGCAGCGAGGCAACTCCGACGTCCTGCAGGTCGGGGAGATCGCGACCCCCGGTCCGGGCGTGGGCGAGGTGCGCGTGCGCCTGCAGGTGGCCGCCGTCAATCCCACCGACTGGAAGTCGCGTGCGCATGTGGCACCCATGGACTTCGCGCTGCAGGTGCCGGGACAGGACGGTGCCGGTGTGATCGAGGCCGTCGGTCCCGGCGTGGACATCGGACGCATCGGCGAGCGCGTGTGGGTCTACCACGCGGCGTTCCAGCGTCAGTACGGCACGGCGGCGCAGTTCACCGTCGTCCCCGCGCGGCAGGCGGTCCCCATCCCCGACGGCATCGACACCGACCAGGCCGCAGCCCTCGGGATCCCCTATCTCACGGCCTACGGCTGCCTCTTCGCCGATGGCCCGCTCGACGGCCAGACCGTGCTCGTGCACGGCGGGGCCGGTGCGGTCGGTCACGCGGCCGTGCAGCTCGCCCGACGCGCGGGCGCGCACGTGATCGCCACCGTGAGCACCGCGGCCAAGGGCGAGATCGCCGCGGATGCGGGCGCGCACGTGGTGGTCGACTACACCGCCGACGGGGCGCTCGACGCCATCCGCTCGGCCGCCCGAGCGGGCGTGGATCGCGTCATCGAGGTCGACCTCACGCGCAATCTCGATCTCGACCTCGCAGTGATCGTGTCCGGCGGAGTCATCGTGACCTACGCCGCTGACGCTGCCGATCCCGCGATCCCGGTGCGCACGCTCATGACACGCAACGCCAGCCTGCGCTTCGCCCTGGTCTACGGCTTCCCCGCACCGCTGCTCGCGGCGGGTGTCGCCGAGGTGACCGCGGCACTCGAGGCGGGCGATCTCACCCCGCTGCCCGTCGTGCGCTTCCCGCTCTCGGATGTCGCTGCCGCGCACGACGCGGTGCAGTCGCGCACGCCCGCGAAGGTGCTCATCGACGTGCCCTGACGGGCGAGGATGCCGCTGCCCCGACGGTCAGCGGCCTTCGGCATCCAGCTCGGCCAGCAGGTCGACACGGCGCTCGTGCCGACCGCCTTCGAAGTCCGTGGCCAGGAAGACATCGAGCGCGTGCTCGGCCTCGGCCACCGCGGTGACGCGACCGCCGAAGCATGCGACGTTGGCATCGTTGTGACGACGCGTCATCTCCGCGTCCTCGGCGGTGCGCAGGACCGCGGCGCGGACTCCGGGGATCTTGTTGGCCGCCATGCAAATGCCCAGCCCGCTGCCGCACACCGCGACGCCGCGATCGGCATCGCCCGACGCGACCTCGCGCGCGACCGCCGCACCGAAGACGGGGTAGTCGCAGGAGGCATCCGTATCAGTGCCCACGTCGATGAGCTCGTGGCCCGCACTGTGCAGCCACTGGCGCAGGGCCTCCTTGAGCTCGAAGCCCGCGTGATCGCTTCCGATGACGATCCTCATGCGTCCCCACCCCTTCGCTCGCGCGCGACTGCCGTGCGCCAGCGGTCCTGCCGCTCGGCGATGAGCGGGCTGCCCGCAGGCTCCACGATGCCACGGGCATCGAGCGCCACGGGCGGCATCGCCTCGCCCAGTGCCGTCGCGGCCAGCCGCGTGGCCCCGACGACCGTGGCGTCGGCTACCGACGCCGGGCGCAGGGCGATGCCGAGTGCATCCGCGAGGAGTGCGACGTACGCCGCGTCTCGGCTCCCGCCCCCGAGCGTGGTGAGCGGCGCCGCCGGCGCGGCACCCGAGTCGACGATGGCCGCGTAGCCCGCCGCGACGGTATAGGCCATGCCCTCGAGCACCGAGCGGAGGACCGCTTCGCGCGTGGTCGACAGCGCAAGACCCTGCCACGAGGCACGCAGGTCCGGATCCAGGTAGGGGCTCCGCTCGCCCGCGACGAAGGGCAGGAAGAGAGGGTCGTCCGCGCGCACGCCCGCGGCAAGGGCGCCCTGCGCGTCGTCGATCGTCGCGCCCAGCCACGCGAGCGCGCGCTCCAGCGCCAGGCCACCGCTCTGCATCGCGGCGAGGCGGTAGTACGCCGCACCGATCGGACCGACGGTGGCGAAGGTGTGCGTGCGGAGGGTGTCGTCGGGATCCGGAGTCGCGAGGATGCTGCTGAGTTGGGCACCCGTGCCGAGCGCGAGAGCACCGGACCCGGGCTCGAGGCCGAGCCCGTGGATGCCGCAGGCCGCATCCGCGCCCCCCGTGGCCACGGGCGTGCCCGCGAGCGCGGTGTCGGTGCGCATCACGGTGCCGGCGAGGGCATCGGATGCCTCCACGGGTGCGAGGAGTTCGGGGCGCACGCGGCAGGCATCGAGCGCCTCGGGACTCCATGCCCCCGTGACGAGGTCGTAGAGGAGGGTGCCGCTGGCATCTGACGGATCGGTGGCGACCTCGCCGGTGAGCTGCAGGCGCAGCCAATCCTTGGGCTGCAGGGCCCAGCGTGCCCGCGCGAGCGCACCGGGCTCGTGCTCGGCCAGCCAGGCGAGGGTCACTCCCGCGAATCCCGGGAACGGCGCGGATCCCAGGCGGGCGAGCTGCTCGCGACCGAGTGCGTCGGCGATCCGTCGAGCCTGGGGCCCACTGCGCGTGTCCGCCCAGGTGATCGCCGAGCGCACGGGAGTGCCATCGGCCTCGCACAGCACGACACCGTGCATCTGACCGCTGAGCCCGATCGCATCCACGGGACCCTCCACGCGGCCGAGTGCCTCGTCGGCGGCCTCGAGGGATGCGGTGAGCCAGGCCTGCGGATCGGTCTCCGCCCATCCCGGCTGAGCGGAGTCGACGGCATAGGGACGCACGGCGGAGGAGAGGACATCGCCGTCACCGGAGACGACTGCCACCTTGACCGACTGGGTCCCCAGGTCGATACCGACGACGCGACGCATGGGCACATCCTGCCGCGCTAGCCTCGCTCCCGTGTCCGCGGTCGTCTGCATCGGCAGTCTCAACGTGGATCTCGTCGTGCGGCTGACCCGGATGCCCGACACGGGCGAGACCGTGACGGGCCACGCCCTCGAGCGGCACCTCGGAGGCAAGGGGCTCAACCAGGCCCTCGCCGCAGCGCGCGCGGGCGGCGATGTCGCCCTCATCGGCGCGGTCGGATCGGATGACGGCGGCACATGGATGCGCACGGAGCTCGCCGCCGAGGGGATCGACCTGCGGGGGGTCGCCGACGTCGAGGGCCCGAGCGGCACGGCACTCATCGAGGTCGACGCGCGCGGCGCCAACCGGATCGTCGTCATCCCTGGAGCCAATGGCTGGCTCACCGCCGACTACGCCGCCGCGCAGGTGCGCGACCTGGGGGCGGGTCGGATCGCACTCGCTCCGCTCGAGGTGCCGCCGGTCGCCGTGCTCGGTGCGCTGCGCGAGGCGCGCGCATCCGGGATGCGCACGATCCTCAACACCGCACCCGTGCCCGCGGAGGGGCTGCCCGCGGGGATCCTCGACGTCACGGACATCGTCGTGGCCAACGAGCACGAGGCGAGCATCATCACCGGGCGTGCCGTCGACGGCATCGAGTCGGCGTACGCCGCAGCGCGCGCCCTGCGCGATCTCGGGGCGGGGAGCGCCATCATCACGCTCGGAGCGGAGGGTGCCGCGTGGTCGACACCTGACGGCGACGGGCACACGCCGGCCTATCGCGTGACACCGATCGACACGGTCGCCGCGGGCGATGCCTTCTGCGGCGTACTCGCTGCCTCGCTCGCCGACGACCTGCCCTGGGAGGCCGCGCTCCAGCGGGCCAGCGCGGCCGGCGCGCTCGCCACCACCGTCGCGGGTGCGGCACCCTCGCTGCCCTCGGCCGACGCCATCCACCGACTCATGGAGGACGCATGATCTGGCACCCGCAGCTTGCCTCGCTGCTCGCTCGCTTCCGGCATGCCAATGCCATCGCCGTGCTGGACGCACCGTTCCCGTCCTACCCGGATGTGGAGACCGTCGATCTCATCGTGCGCCGCGGACTGCCCACCATCCCCGACCTCGTCGACCTCATCCTCGCCGAGCACGAGGTGAGCAGCGTCGTCATGGCGCAGGAGTTCCGCGAGCATGTCGACGCGGCGACGCAGGCGGACTACCTCGCGCACCTCGGTGAGCTGCCGGTGGAGTGGATCCCCCACGTCGACTTCAAGGCGGAGGTGGGTCGCTGCCTCGGCATCGTGCACACGGGCGATCCCGTGCCCTACAGCAACGTGATCCTGCGCTGGGGATGACATGAAGCGCACGCTGGTGCCGCGGATGGAGCCCTACGCCACCTCCATCTTCGGCGAGATGTCCACCATTGCCGCGGAGACCGGCGCCATCAACCTCGGCCAGGGCTTCCCCGACACCGACGGGCCCGAGGAGATCAAGCTGGTCGCGCGCGCCGCGATCGCCGAGGGGAAGGGCAATCAATACCCGCCCGTGCACGGCCTGCCCGACCTGAGGGCTGCGATCGCCGAGCACCAGGAGCGCTTCTACGGCCTGCGCGTGGACCCGGCGACCGACGTCGTCGTCACCACGGGCGCCTCCGAAGCCATCCAGTCCGCGCTCCTCGCACTGTGCGACTCCGGTGACGAGGTCGTGGTCTTCGAACCATGGTTCGACATCTATGCCGTGGGCATCGCCCTCGCCAATGCCACGCGCGTGAGCGTGCCGCTGCGCCCCCCGGCGTTCCGTCCGGATATCGACGCACTGCGTGCCGCCATCACCGATCGGACGCGGCTGCTGCTGCTCAACTCGCCGCACAATCCCACCGGCGTGGTCTTCACACGCGAGGAGCTGCAGGAGATCGCCGATCTCGCGATCGAGCGCGATCTCATCGTCATCTCCGACGAGGCCTACGAGCATCTCTGGTACGACGGGTATCCGCACGTGCCGATCGCCACGCTGCCGGGGATGGCCGAGCGCACGGTGACGATCGGGAGCGCGGGGAAGTCCTTCTCCTTCACCGGGTGGAAGGTCGGCTGGGCCACGGGTCCGACGGATCTCATCCGCGCCGTGCGCGCCGTGCGCCAGCACCTGTCCTTCGTCTCTGGCGGCCCCTTCCAATACGCGATCGCGCATGCGCTGCGGATGCCGGACAGCTACTTCGAGGACTTCCGCCACGGCCTGCAGTCCCAGCGCGACATCCTCACCACCGGCCTGCGCGAGCTCGGCTTCAGCGCCGTGGAGTCGGAAGGCACCTACTTCCTCACCACCGATCTGGGCCCGCTGTCGGACTACCCCGATGCGCTCACGGCGGCCCGCGAGCTCCCGCACCGCGCGGGGGTCGTCGCGATCCCGCTCCAGGTCTTCTGCGATCACGCGGGGGTCGGGGAGAGTTCGCTCCGCTGGGCATACTGCAAGCGGCCCGAGGTGCTCCGCCAGGCCCTCGACCGGCTTGCCGCCCTGCGATAGGGCACCATGGTCCGATGCCGCAGATCGAGTACGTGACGCTTGCCCACCACGCCGAGGCCGTCAACGGCCTGCTCTACCTGCAGGGTGCGGGGTGCACCGACCTGGAGCAGCCGATCGACGGCGAGGGCAACCTCGGCATGCTCCACATGGGCATCGGCGTGAGCATTTCCATCGGCTGGAACGAGACCAACCGCACCTACCCGCTCACCATCAGCGTCGAGCATGAGGACGGCGAGCAGCTCTTCGCGGTCGAGGGCAGCGTCGAGGCCGGTCGCCCCGCGGGCGCGACCCCCGGCGCGGATCTGCGCAGCGTCCTGGCTGTGAGCGGCGAGGTGCAGTTCGGCCGCCCCGGCGGCTACGTCGTGCGCGCCTACATCGGCGACGACGAGGGCGGCAGCGCGCGCAACGTGTCCTTCCGCGTGCACTTCCCCGGCGCCGTGCAGGCACCCCCGGCGGCCGGTCCCGCCGACTTCTCACTCTGACGGGGGCGTCGGCTCCACGGGATCGACCGGGTCCACCGGATCGATCGGCTCAGCGGGCTGCGGGGGCGCGACGGCGTACTCGCCCGTGAGGGCATCCCAGGTGAGCATGCCCTCGACGGGACTCACGATCCACAGCGTCTCGAGCTTCACCTCCTTGCCCAGACCACCGCACTCCAGCGCGTGTGCGGGCTTGGCCACGCGCCATGAGGGGAAGGTCTCGACCGGAGTCACCGACATGCGCATGTAGTGGCCGGAGCGGCACGAGCCGTAGAGGTAGAGCCCGGTCTCCTCGTGGATGGCCGCGGGCTCCCAGGCGGTCGTGCGCTCCAGCGGCAGCCAGCCCTCGGCGAGCTGCCAGCGCTGGTACCACTGCCGGTCGTAGTTGGTGCGTCCCACATCGCTGACGTGCAGCACCGACTCGGTGTCGTCAACGGGCAGGGGGATGGTGACGGAGCGCTCCAGGCTCGTGCGTCGATAGGACGTCTCGACCCGATACGTGTCGGCATCGCCCACGCGCGCGTACTCCGCGGTGAAGGGTCGTCGCCAGGTGGCGCCGATGCCGTGGAACGTCGAGTGCGCCTGCGCCGAGTGCGCCCACTTCCACCGCGGTCCGCGTGAGCGGTCGAAGACCCCGCGATCGGAGAAGACCGGCACGCCCTGCGCAAACCAGGTGAGCGCACCGCGATCCTCGTGGCCATGCTGCGCCGGACGCGGGCCGAAGCGCAGGACGTAGTGCGTCGCGGTGTCGTCCCAGGACGAGCGATTCGCCGCCCAGCCGAGGTCAGCGCAGTAGAGGCGCGTGGGGAGATCGGTCCCGTCATCGAGACCGAGGTCGGCGCGCGTGACCTTCTCGGACTTGCCCGTCCCGATTGCCTCGAGCAGTCCGTCGGGTCGCGTGAGCTTCCAGGTCGCGAGCGCCGCCTGGCGCACGACGGCACCCATGTCGACTCCGGCGTCGAGTTCGGCACCCACCTGCGCGAGGGAACGCCGCCAGAGATTGACGTTGAGGCGGTGGTACGACGTGGACTGCTCCGCGGTCATGCCGCACGCGTCGAAGACAGTCGAGGCATCGGCCTCGAAGCGTCGGATCGCGGGCTCGCGCCACTCGGGACGGTCGAAGACGCGCGCGGCCTCGAGCAGGGCGACGTTGGCGAGCGTGCCCTGGTTGTGCGGCTTGTTGACCGGGGCGCCGCGATAGCGGTACGGGTCGAGGTTCGCAGCGACAAGGTGGTCCATGATCGGGCCGAGGCGCTCATCCCCCGTCGCGGCAAACGCGCAGGCCACCACGCCCATGCGCAGGCGGATGATGCCGGCGGTCCAGCCCGTCTCCTTGAGCGCTTCGGACCCGGCCAGATATCCGGGATCGGGAACGGCTGCCTCGCGCTCGAGCAGGAGATCGACCACGGGTGCGCCGGTGCGCAGCCCGGGGATGAGCCACGACATGGAGTGGAAGCTCGTCGCGAAGGCGGGATCGGCGGAATCCCACATGCGCCACTGCGCGGACTCCCCGCGCACGGGGAGCATGCGCGAGTCGAGGGTGATGACCCCCTCGTTGGCGAGACGCGACAGATCCGAGCCCCACTGGCGAGCGTTCGCCTGCTCCTCGGCGCAGATACGCGGCAACTCACCCGTCCGCGCGGCCTGCGCGGGCACGGACACGATGAGAGATGCGACGAGGGCTGCGCACGACCCCGCGATCAGGGAGCGCTTCATGACGAGGGCTCACCGGGTGATGTCGGCGCCACCGTGAGCGTCGTCGTGATGCGTGCGCCGTCGCGATCACCGGGGACCCGGCACTGCATGTCCCAGGCGTCGACGGCGGTGCGCCACGCGGTGAAGGCTTCCACGCGCACGGGCTTGAGCTTGGGGCAGTCGATCGTGAGAGCCAGACCGGCGGCTTCATTCACCGCACCGGTCGCCGTCGGCTCCCATCCGGGAGCGAGCTGCCAATGCTGGATCCAGTCCTTCGCGCCGGTGCCGAGATCGCGGACGAGGAGGCGCGTGGGGCCGACCTTGATCTCGCGGGTCCGCGTGATCCCTGCCT
>Ga0233451_10005009_pt1 | contig 10883 bp, 9 predicted proteins | sample 011ome_29_FD_183052 | JGI IMG/M metagenome (GOLD analysis project Ga0233451, IMG submission 183052) | Coastal salt marsh microbial communities from the Groves Creek Marsh, Skidaway Island, Georgia - 011504CT (spades assembly) | ecosystem: Environmental > Aquatic > Marine > Intertidal zone > Salt...
GCTTCCTGTGAATGTTGCAACGAGTGATTTCACCGAAAGCGATTTTCGTGAAGCGCAATCCGCCGGTAAGAGGATTTACGCCCGGAGCATCTTTTTACAAGGGGTATTAACGGCCCTCCACCCTGACTTACCCTCCGCAGTAGTGGGCTTGCACGGATTCGTTCGCGAGTTCCAGCTGTTGGCGGAAAAATGGCAGATGTCGCCCGCTCAAGCAGCGGTCGCATTTGCCAAGTCACAAGACGGAATCAGCGGAATAGTTGTGGGGGCAAACTCGGCCACTAATGTCATAGAGATTTCCGAAGCTTTTTCCTTACACGTTGAACCGGCGTTTATTGACGAGTGTCGAAACCTACCGCGACCAGATCCTTCAATTACCGACCCCAGAAATTGGTCGAATCGCTAGGCTCTCCGCAATCTGTCACTAGTTGAGCTCAGCAACTGTCTTTTCAAGGGCCCTCACTTGATTTCGCAGGCCTGACAAGGACCACTCATTAGTGCGGAACGCGAGAATCTTTCTCTGGAGTTTTTCCGCAACTGGTGTAGTTCCCGGAGCAAATAGTTCTGACGCCGGTCGAGTAAGAAATTGTTCGCGACCGAGAAGGGAAATATTTTGAAAAGCTGGCTCCTGATACCCCAGCGCCCAAGCGGCGTATATTCCTTTCCCGCCGTGCTTGCGGAAAGTCCGGGTGAAGGTCTCCCACGAAACATCGTCCCTTTCCAGCGTCGCCCCCATAGCCCAATAGCTCGAGGCGACTTGTGGGTAATGGCGTTGAGGCTTGAGCCACGGCGTCGACGTGATTACCTCCTCTATCGCTCGCGCGGCTCTTAAGCGTGGAGCAAGCAGTTCTGCAGCCCGGGTGACTTGGCCCAAGACGACAGCCGCCGTGATTTCTGGCATGCGGTAATTCCACCCTAGGGACTCGTGCCTAAGGTAGGCGGGGTTCTGAATTACGCTCTTGGGGATTTTGCGGGTTGACGAGTTCCGTACGGCTGCGTAACCGAGGGTTTGGACCAGTCGGGCTTCTTCTGCAAGGAGAGAATCATTCGTACAGACCATCCCACCTTCTCCTGCAGAAAGATGTTTAGACGCCTGGAAGGAGTAGCTGGAAAAAGTACCGAAGCTACCTAGTGGCCTTCCCTCATAGGTAGACCCTAGGGCCTCTGCGTTGTCTTCGATGAGAGGTATAGGGCCAGCGACTTCCAACAGCCGAGAGTAATCTGGTGACCCTCCATAAAGCGCAACGGTCATTATCGCTTTTGTCCGAGAGGTGATGAGTGATCGCACCGACTCTGGGTCGATCTGCCAGGTGTCACGGTCGACATCAGCAAAAATCGGAGTGGCGTTCGACTGGAGCACCGAAAAACATGTGGCGGACATTGTCAGCGAAGGGACGATGACTTCGTCTCCTGCTCCAACGCCGAGGGCTTCGAGAGCAATATGAAGTGTTGCTGTGCCATTCACGCAACCGATGGAGTGTTCCACTCCCAGTAATTCCGAAAACGCTTGTTCTGCCCTGGCAAGCATTCCGACGGATTTACTGGACCGAAATTCTGATTCTAGAACTTCGCGAACGAGCCGAGCCTCTAATCTGCCTACTCTTTTCATCTCAGTTACACCGATTCTGCTGAGGTTACGAGGTTAACAGCCCTCAGCGTAGTGAGGTAATCGAAGGAACCCCCAAGATTTGCAATCTGCTCCGCGACGAGAGTTGCAAACGTGATGTCGTCCTCGTAGTCCACTGTCAATCGGGCTGTTCCCCTCAAATCGGGAACCAAGAGAAGGTCACGAACAAACTCTGGCTGACGTGTCATTTCGATGGTGACATGCTCAAGGTTCTCTGGTGTGGGGTAGATCAGCCTGCTTTTCGCTAAGGCATGAGAGGTGAAAACTTCTATGTCCATGCCGAGCGGTATGGGGTTCGTTCCAATCGAGACATAGTCAGCGTTGGAGGCTTCCAATAGATCAAAGCCTTGGGTATATAACGCTGGGTCTTTGAACGGGTCGTCGGCGGTCACGCGCGCGATAGAACAAGTGCCGAACGGTTCTGCAGCTTGAATAAATCGGGACTGCACATCGTCTGACGAGCCGCGAACGATGTCAATCGAGGAGCCATAGGTCCCCGACACGTGCTCGATGAGCTTGTCATCTGCCTCTCGGACGGTTGTCGCGAGAATTACTCTGTCGACTCCTTCAATCGCTAGCGTCCGATCCAAGACCATCGACACAAGGCTCTGTGAGCGGATGAGAGCGAGACCTTTCCCGGATCTCCGTTGTGACTCGAGCCGAGCCTGCACTATAACTATTCGAGGGACAGACTCAGAAGCCATCCAGCTGCCTCAATTCCTGGGTATTGCGCTGAACAAAGCGGTCGTTGCGCGTGAAAAACGCGTTGCCACAAGACTACTCTTGACCATGGGCACGATGTGGAGTCGGCTCCTCCGACACCGTTACCACCAATATTTCTTGTGAAAGCGAGCAATCCACTTGTTAAAGAAGATGCTGCGGTCTCTTCTGGAGTTGCGGGTGATGTCGTGGGCTCGAGTGGGAATTTTCCTCAGCGAGGCTGCTCGAGAGCGCAAGCGTTTGCGCAGCGTGGCGGAGACTTTGGGGTTACCAGTTCTTGGTTCCAATACCATTCGGACCCTAAGAGCTCTCAAGCCTCATGCAACGACAGCGTTTATTCTCGGCACCGGGGCGAGCGCAGCAGAGCTGAGTGATCAAGAACTGGAATACATTCAGTCTCAGTTTTCTATCGGAGTGAATCAGTGGATTTTGCACCCTTTGATTCCTGACGTTTATGCCTACGAGGTCGATCCAGACGTGCGTTTACTGCAGGCGTTGGATAGGCCCGAGGTGAGAGATAAGGCACCTCACCTTTTATTCCTTAAGCCTTCGAGGCCTGAAGATTTGGCGAACGTTTCCCATATCCCCGAGTTCATGCTCAAAAGGTCTTTCTTATACAGCCGTGTGAATATGTGGACGAGGAAAAGCGCCAACATAGCCGACGACTTCAATGCGATTTCTTGTCTCTCATCGTTGCAGATGAATTCCGATGTTCTTCTAGATAATGGGGCTAGTGTTGCAAGGCTGATTGCTCTATGCCAGCTCTTCGACTATCGGGAAATTGTGTTGGTTGGAGTTGACCTTCATTCAACTGAGTATTTCTGGCACCGTGACCCAGCCTTGTTAGACGGTGTCGATTTGAAGGACCCAATCACGAACCAATCCGGCGCACTGCATGAAACGTTGCAGGCCACCAATCGGCCTTTTCCCATCGATACATATGTCGGCCGGGTGTTGCCCAAATTCTTGGCACGCGGCAGGACACTAGTGGTTGAGAGCAAGTCGTCATTACTCGCAAACTCAATACCGGTCTTTGATTGGGGCGATATCTTTCCGAGTTGTCACGATTAACCCGAGCGTCAAGCATCTTCCGCTAACTCGCCTCGTAGTGACTTCTCCCTAGGTATGAAGATCCTCATGAACATTCGTTTTCGGCAAAATATCACCTGTGTTTCCACTCCGTATGTGGTCCGGAGAGCTTAGGCCACAGGCCTTGAGCCCGCCCCGAATCGCGCACTGTTGAGCAGTTATTATCCTGAATTGACTGTGCCTAGCTATCGAGCGAAGCAATTTTGCAACCTGCGCATCTGGAAGCATCGATGCAACCCTAGGGGTCGTAACGTTTCACTCTCTTTGCGATGTCAGAATACGATTCGCGCTGTCGGGCCATGGGAGCTCTGGGTACGGCGAAAGTTAGCGGGTGAAATTGGAGCGACTTCCAGCGTATGTCGATCGATGCGATTCGCGGTGATATTCCCGCAGCGAGGAGTTGCTCACTTTTGGAAAAATTCTCTCGCACAGCCTTGGCTGCCGCACGTCCGACCACGTAGCACGCCGTCGTTTGGATGTTGTTGCCGATCGCCATAGTGGAGGAAACGGGTAATCGAGGCCCACGTAATCTGTACGCTAAGCACAACACGTCAACCAGCTGAGAACTCTCAAACTCGTCGATAATCGCAGCGATTTCCTTTGGACTCCCAACGAACTCCACATCGTCTTCGCAAATGATTGTTACGTCTTCGGACGAATTCAGAAACTGCGTGAGAGCATCGACGTGGGATTTTGCGCATCCGAGGGAGCCATTTGAGTCCGGCGTCGCAATAATTCTCACGGGCCTCACAAAGTCAAACTTACTCAGTTCTGACTCGAATTCTCGACGCCTGTCACTTCGTTCCGGCAAATTAATATACTGAAGCAGTATTCGTTCGCTTCCAAGGAAGCGTGAAGTTGGTCGATGCATGTCGCGGTCAAGCCCCCGAAGCAGACGGGGGAGCCTTGCTGAAACGATTGGCGCCCAAACAACAAACCTCAACAACCCAAAGAAGTGCTCGAGCACTAAGAATGCTCTGCGATGGACAGCGAGAGCGAAGTGCTTTGTGATACTCCATAACCTGATCTCCAAGGGGAACATCAGCTTTTCCTCCGGTCTTGCTAGATAAAGATGCGACCGATGCTCGGTCGGCGGGGGTCGAGCCTATCGCTATCCTCTTTCTTATGAAAAGAAGAGTAAACGCATTCTTTCGATGGGCGTATGACGTTGGCTTGGAAGCTTGGTTTTTGCTCACGATGTTTTCTCATCGTCTTAGCAAAGACAATGAGTCTCTCGTCGTAAGTATGACGTCTTACCCGGCTCGAATTGATGGATCCTGGGTGTCCCTCGAAAGCATCTTCAGGCAGCGTTTCAAGAACTTCAAGTTGGTTCTTACCCTTGCTGAATCACAGTTCCCTGGCAAGAAACTCCCGTTGAAAATCCGCCTATTGGTGCGAAAAGGCCTGTCAATTCTCTGGGTGAAGGAAGACAATCGCAGTTGGGACCATCTTTGGCCCGCGTATTCGCTCTATAGAGGAGCGTCTGTGATAACCGTGGATGATGACAAAGTTTTCCCCCCGACTCTAGTCGGCGATCTGGTGCGAGCCTCTGAGCAGAACCCAGGAGCGATAATCGGTTCTCGTGGATGGGAAATGAAGCTGGTCGGAAAGAACTTAGGTTTCAAAACGGGCTGGGTCAGGGCCACTTCCTCGACCGAATCTGACGCACTGTTCATGCCGCCGGGGAACGGCTCTCTTTATCCGCCGGGTTCGCTTGCGGACATTGCTGGAGATACAGATCTTATGAAAAAGCTTTGCCCGAGAGCTGATGATGTTTGGTACTGGGCTGCTGCGCGGCTAAATGGGACAGCCAGTTTCTGTTTGGGGTTACCCGCTCATCGACCTGTTCGGGCACAGTCCTCTACGCCGGCACTCGCAGACGAAGATCCTGGAACTGCAGAATTTGGGAGTGTAATCGCCCATTTTGACCTGCTCGACGATATCTCCTCACATTTACTTTGATAGGCAAAGACTTCACCGAACTCCTTTGTCCTTCAGAACGTTCAAAACCCGAATCCATGTTTCGCCGCCTTCTCGACTTCAGTTTTTCTGGACAGTGGGTTGGAAACTTCTCCGGATCTTGGCTCAGCGTTGTTTTACCGCAAGAGTTATTCACTCGATGCTCGACCAAGTGTCGTTCGGCCAGGTAGTGAGACTTTGAATATTTCGTAAATGCCGCGACACTGTTCCGTTGATCTGGCCGGGCCCGACTCTCAGATCTTGAGGGTGCGGGGCTGACCCTAGTATTTTAGAAGGCAACCTCAATACCTCTGACAACAAATCGCTGATTTGAAAGAACCTAGCGCAGCGTTTCAGAGAGCAACTTGAATGCCTGCACTGGCCATCGTTGCTGGAGCAAAATTGTAGAGTCAGAGCGCCAGTCGTAATCGCTCTTCCAACTGGGGCCGCGAGGAATAAATTCAGGAAATTTCGCCTCTCTCTGCACATATCGTGATCGGGAGCTACTCATGAATTAGCCTTAAGAAATGCTCCGGTTCGAACAGCGCTATCTTCTTTTTAGGGTCGCTTGCGAGCAGTATTCACCCTGGCTCTGAGCCTCTGCCATTGATCGGCTCGTAGGTCCTTGTTCTGAGCGAGAAAAAAGAGCTGGCGGGCGACACGTCGGAAGACTCCTAAGAAATACTTTGCTGTGGGAGGCACAACCACCGTTCTTTTGGAGTAATTAACTCGAGCGAGGACTCTAGAGACATACCTTGCGGTGAGTTTATGGTGAACCTTCGAGTGGACGTGAAGTACTCGAATCTGAAACCATTCGTCTTCGGATTTGTTGCGCCCGTGTAACTTCCAGCTTTGCCGAGAGAATTTGAATTCCAAAGCTGCCAACTCATGATGAAACGGAACCAGAAATCTATGATTCTGGATTAGGTTAGAGGTGCCCCTGCCGCCAGTATTTGCGGGGTCCATTCCAAAAACCCAGCGCCCGAGTGCCGCGCCGTCAACGATTGATCGGGCACCGCTTGAGTAAACAGGCCAAGAGTCGGAGTCCTTCCGGAAAAACCATTCGGCGGTTGGAAGAGCATGAAATTGGCCGTTCTTGCCGTCGTGTGGAAGTAAGCCAAGGAGATGCATTTCATTCCCGGCAGAAGCGTCGGGTAATCCGAGGCAAGCGTGCTTCAAGAAGTGCTCGCATAGATTTGAGAGGCTTTCAAGATTATTCATGTAAACAAGAGACCCGAGACCGCGGTCCGAAGTTTCTCGCGGGAAAAAAAATCCCGCCAACCCCGCTGTCTTGATTTCAATCTCAAGCTCGTTGAGATGTAAAAACACGCAATCAAGCTCTCCGTGAAAACAGTGTGTGATGCCCCGGCTACTCATGAAGTCCCGGAGGATAAAGAAGCGCTCTACAGTGTGGAACCAAAATCCATTTCGGAATGCTCTCGGAAGGTTCGACTCTCTTTGGAAATCATCAAAATCCTTTCGCTGGTAGAAGTCTGCGATCTTAAACCAGGAGACCTCTGGAGCTCCTGAGAGGGGCTCCAGGTTTGTAAGTACAACAACTGGAACCTGCGCTGTTCGCGCCGCTAATCGCAGTGAGTGCTTCACGTACTTCGGCCATCGAAGTCCTTGAAAAACAAAAATCAAGGGACTTGAGCTGGTCACGTTCTGCATTTCCCTCCACAACTCGCAGTACCCTTCGCTAACTCGCCAAAGTGTATCTTGTGGGAATGCATAGTTTGGATCGAGCAATCGTAGTGACCACGTTTGAAGCGAGGTTTGACAGCGCCTATGACCTGATAAGACTGCTTCGAGAGTCGGGAGTCGACGAACCGATATTCGTGGTCATAAACGGCAACTTCCCAGCCGGGTCTCATTCACCCAACGTCCGGGGAGACTTTCTGCGTCGGGTGGTTGCTCTTGATGCAGTGAATCCGATCTGCCTCGGAAGTGGCAGAGGTTTAGCATACGTCCTCAACGCGGCTCTAAAACTTACTCATGCCAACTATGTCGCGGTTTTCGCAGACGACTGCAATTTTCCTTCCAAAGAAGTGAAGGGTGTTGTAAGCGATTTATTCGAAGACTTGCGCTCTGCTGACCTCGTCATTCTCAACAACGACATGGGCAATTTCGGGGTCTCGCGAAAGTGTCTGATGGAGGTTGGATGGTTCAATGAGCTTCTTGTTGGCATCGGCTGGGAGGACACTGATTTCATCTGGCGAACCCGGATGAGAGGATCTCAAGCTGTCGTTTTTCGCACTGACTCTAGAGTTCAGAACACAGGTTCTCAGGTAGGGTTTGAAAATGTGGTGGGAGAAAAAGTTGGGTCCAAGTACTCTCTGGTCAATCGGATTTTTATGAGAGAGCTCCTTTGGGACTTTAACCGAAGCGGGAAGAGTGCCGGAGAACCAGGCAAACTCGGCCTTTCTTTTCCATCGTCCTCCGAGCCGAAGAGGAGGAAGAGGGCTTCGCTGAACCCAATGCCCCTAGAGGGTTTTGCGGAAGAGGTGTGGAACCTGAACAGTGAACAAGATAACGCTCGAATTCTGAGTGAGCTCAAGAAAGTTTTCAAACGCATTCGTAGCAGGTCAGTTTGGCTATGACATGAAGGTTTACACGGGCGGTACTTTCGATTTGTTCCACGCCGGACATGTCAATTTTTTGCGGCAGAGTTCTCATTTTGGGAGAGTGGTCGTTTCTCTGAACACAGATGAATTTATCGTCAGTTACAAAGGAAAACCGCCAACATTGACCTATGAAGAGCGAGCAGATGTTTTGCTGGGCTGCAAGTATGTGGAGGACGTCGTTCCAAATTCCGGGGGGCATGATTCAAAACCTGCGATTTTGAGCGTCGGCCCTGACCTAATTTCCATAGGAAGCGATTGGGCAACTCGAGATTACTACTCTCAAATGGGGTTCGATCAGGCTTGGTTGGACAGACAGGGGATAATGCTGCTCTACATCCCTTACACGGAGGGGATATCGACAACCGAGACGAAGAAAAGGATTTTGGGGATCAAGAACTTCTAAAGCCGGGTGTCGAGAATCCTCCACCGTGCGTGTCACTTCCAAGTTGAACCTCGGGTCTGCCGGCCGAAGAGACCCTTGGAGTGCTCAGGTCCGAATCCGCAAAGCTGCAGCGTGGATTGCTTTGCTGTCCCAGTTGATTATTTTGAAACGGCTGATTCGACCAGAGGTTTCTGATACAGCCAGCAAGGAGTATCCATATAGCGGTCTCAACATTCGACCGTGAACTTGGCGCGAGTGATTGCATCATGGAAAGCGCCTGGAAACTGCTGGAGGATTGGAAGAGGGCTTGGGAACGCTCTCTAAAACCAACCGAAGCGCATTGTCTGCTACTCTCGCGAAGTGGTCTTTTCTGGCTTAAAGAGTGGGAAATTGAGGCTCCATCCACACATTACTCCTGGGTGGTCGGGCCAGTCGGAAGCGGCTGAACGGCTTGTTTTGACTGGCTTCTCGAACTTGGAACTGGAGTTTCTGCCTACCTCGCCTGTCGAAGCTTGCATTGCGTTTGACTCAGGTATAGACGAAAAATTTTTGGATTGTAGGGAGTCCCAGGAAAAAGTGGCGGTGCTCTGGGAGCCGAGGGAAATAAATGAGAACGGTTTTGAATCTCTGCAACAAAACATTGGCGACATTAATTTGCTGCTGACCCATGACGAAGACCTGTTGGAGATGTTTCCCGCGAAGGCCGATTTCTTGCCGATTGGAGGAAGTTATCTTACCAAGACAGATCGATTGCGTACTAAGAAGAGACAGTTAGTGTCAATTTCAGCCTCTAAGAAGAGGTGGTTGCCAGGACATAGGCTCCGGCACGACGTGATATCTAAGTTCCAAGGTTTTGGGCTTCATTTGTATGGAACCGCTTACAGGAAATACCGGTCTCCTGCTACACCGCATAGCAAGTTCATGTTCTCAATTGTCATCGAAAACGTGTGGGAAGAACGTTTCTTCACAGAGAAGTTGCTCCACGCAATGCTCTTCAGAACTGTTCCAATCTATTGGGGGTCCCCAAAGTTGCCAAAAATTTTTGATGAGGCGGGGGTCATTCGATTCGAAAGCTTAGATGAGCTGGGTGTAATCCTCACGAGCCTCAGCAAGGGACTTTACGAAGGCATGTTGCCGGCCGTTCTTGCAAACCAGAAAGCCGCGCTCGAGTATTCATCATGTGAACTAAACATTCAAAGAGTCGTAGCCAACCGCTATAGCATCGAAAGGCTCGCTAAGGTCTCCGCTCAGACATTCTTTGCGAAGCCTGAAAAACTGTTCGCCGGTCGTTCGCGCTTCGCGCCTCAGTCATGACAACTCGGATTACTTCTTCTCGAGCAGTGAAATTGATTTCTAAAGCTGGGTCGGGAAACCACGACATTTTTAGGCGAGTTCAGCGAACTCTTGAAACTAGCAGAGTTTCCAGAATTTCGAAGCCCGCACGTCAGCCTCGATCATTGGACGCATCCAGATTCCCGTTTGTCGATTCTTTCCTGCGGATCGGGATTGACTAGTTCCGGTTCTTGCACCGCTCTCCGCGCCATGTAGCCTTTGTAGAATGCAAATGATTGATCCGAAGCCTCGTTCCCGCGCCGTCACAGACGGCATTGAAGCCACAACGTCAAGAGGCATGCTCCGTGCTGTTGGGATGGGGGATGACGACTGGGAAAAGCCTCAGGTAGGCATTGCCAGCTCTTGGAACGAAATAACGCCATGCAATCTGTCGCTCGGGCGCCTTGCGCAGGGAGCTAAAGAGGGTGTTCATGCTAGTGGCGGTTATCCGTTGCAGTTCGGAACGATCTCGGTTTCTGACGGCATTTCCATGGGTCACGAAGGTATGCACTTCTCTCTGGTCAGTCGCGAAGTCATCGCCGACTCAGTCGAGACAGTTATGCAGGCTGAGCGTCTCGATGGCTCCGTATTGTTGGCTGGGTGTGACAAATCAATCCCTGGAATGCTGATGGCGGCCGCCCGCCTTGACCTAGCCTCGGTCTTTCTTTATGCAGGGTCGATTGCGCCTGGTTGGGTAAAGCTCTCTGATGGCACCGAGAAGGAAATCACCATTATTGACTCTTTCGAAGCCGTCGGTGCTGTTCAGGCGGGAAAGATGTCTGTCGAAGACGCCAAGCGAATTGAATGTGCGTTTGCTCCGGGCGAGGGAACTTGTGGCGGTATGTATACGGCCAACACCATGGCCAGCGTTGCTGAGGCGCTCGGAATGAGCCTTCCTGGTTCAGCAAGCCCGGCCTCAGCGGACCGTCGTCGCGACTACTACGCTCACAAGTCCGGAGAAGCAGTCGTGGGAATGCTAAAGCGCGGACATACCGCAAGAGACATCCTGACCATGGAAGCGTTTGAAAATGCCATTGCTGTGGGTATGGCTCTCGGTGGGTCCACCAACATCGTCCTTCACTTGCTGGCCATCGCCAACGAGGCGGAGGTGCCTCTCACGCTTGCGGACTTCAACAGAATTGGGGACAAAGTC
>Ga0233451_10005016_pt1 | contig 10874 bp, 9 predicted proteins | sample 011ome_29_FD_183052 | JGI IMG/M metagenome (GOLD analysis project Ga0233451, IMG submission 183052) | Coastal salt marsh microbial communities from the Groves Creek Marsh, Skidaway Island, Georgia - 011504CT (spades assembly) | ecosystem: Environmental > Aquatic > Marine > Intertidal zone > Salt...
TAGCGTCTTATTTGAAAAAATCAAACCTTACCGAATTGATGAGAATTAAAGATGAACAAGCCAATGTTAAATTCTACATACGTCCTGGAAGAACCGATTCTCAGGTTAAAGAACTCCTAATGTTTGTCAATGGATTTGATGTAAAGTCAATGGATTTAAATCTTAATATCAATGGTGAAGATCGTAACATCGAAAGTGTATTGCTTTCCATTGTAGGCGATATCGATTTAGATAAGATCAGTTCCCTTATTGCGAAGATGAACCTTCCAGAGGAACTTAATCAAGTAAGTCAATAACGATGAAACGATTTTTAAACGCTGTAGGATTGATACTGATCGTTGCTATGAGTTTCATTTCTTGTAATTCTAACAAAAGCGTTCAGCAATACTTCTTGGAGAAACAATCATCTCCCGATTTTATTTCGCTGACCTTACCTGCTAGTATATTGAATATTGCAGTAGATTCCTTAGCAGCAGAAGAGCAGGATGCAGTTAATTCTCTTAAAAAATTGAATGTATTGGTGTATCACTCCCCAGAAGGTGCCTCGGATCGTTTTACTAAAGAGGAAGAAGAAGTAACAGCAGTTCTTAATAATTCTAAGTATCAAGATCTCATAAGCGCACATACTCCTATGGGTTCTGGAACTATTATGTTTTTGGGTGCTGAATCTACTATCGATGAATTTTTAGCTTTTGGTTCAGATTTAAAACAAAACTTTATACTCATTAGAGTATTGGGTGACAATATGAATCCAAAACATATAAAACCTTTTATTGCAGCACTTCAACAAAGTGATATTAATGAAGAGGAGTTACTTGCTTTACTGGCAGGTTTAAAACCCAAACAAGAGCTCATCAAAAAACAACTTTAAAAAAGTTTAGCGTACTAAATCCCTGTATAAGAGCTTGGAGTAATTACTTTAAGCTCTTTTTTTATGTCATCAGAGACCTCAAGAGTGTCAATGAAATTTGAAATGCTTTCTGCGTTGATCTTTTCGTTAGTTCTAGTAAGTCCCTTTAGAGCTTCATAAGGATTTGGATAAGCTTCTCTCCTAAGAATAGTTTGAATCGCTTCAGCAACTACAGCCCAGTTATTTTCAAGGTCCTGAGCTATTTTATCTTCATTTAAGAGCAATTTATTGAGCCCTTTTAGCGTTGATTGAAATGAAAGAATAGTATGCGCTAACGGCACCCCAATGGCTCTAAGTACTGTAGAGTCTGTTAAATCTCTTTGTAATCTAGAAACAGGGAGTTTAGCGGCTAAATGTTCGAAAAGTGCATTTGCAATACCAAGGTTTCCTTCCGAGTTTTCAAAATCAATAGGATTCACTTTATGTGGCATTGCAGAAGAACCAACTTCTCCTTCTTTAATTTTTTGTTTGAAATAATCCATGGAAACATAGGTCCAAATATCTCGATCTAGGTCGATAAGGATAGTATTTATTCTCTTTAATAAATCAAAGAGAGACGCCATATGGTCATAATGTTCAATTTGAGTTGTTGGAAAGGAGTGATACAATCCTAATTTTCCTTCAACAAAATCGGTTCCGAATTTCTTCCAATCAGTCGTTGGGTAAGCTACATGATGAGCATTGTAATTTCCTGTTGCTCCTCCAAATTTTGCAGCATGAGCTATTGCACCAAGTTGCTTGAATTGTTCCTTGATTCTTGTAACAAACACATTAAGTTCTTTTCCTAAACGAGTAGGAGAAGCAGGTTGTCCGTGTGTCCTTGCAAGCAGAGGAATATGATCCCAGTCTGCTGATAGTCCCTCTAAAGTACGCAACAATTCTTCTAAATGAGGCGTATAAACATCGATGATCGCTTCTTTTAATGAAAGTGGAATAGCAGTATTATTGACATCTTGAGAGGTTAGTCCAAAGTGAATAAATTCCTTGTATTCGTGTAGGTTTAACTCATCAAACTTCTTCTTAATAAAGTATTCTACCGCTTTTACATCATGATTAGTTACCTTCTCAATTTCTTTAATGGCAATTGCATCTTGATCAGTAAAGTGTTTATAAATTCCTCTTAGGTCATTAAATAAAGATGAATCAAAAGATGATAATTGTTTCAAAGGAAGTTCACATAGCGCAATAAAATACTCGATTTCAACACGAACTCGGTACTTGATTAGAGCAGCTTCTGAAAAATAATTTCCTAATGATTCAACTTTTGAACGGTATCTTCCATCGATTGGTGAGATGGCATTTAATGAGCTTAACGACATAATTCTTTGATTAGAGCTGCAAAGATAATAAAACCTATAGCCTTAATTCAATTTTTTTAATCGTTTTAAAACTGTTCGTGCTCTTGCCTTGTATGCAGCACTTTGAGTAGGGTAGTGAAGTTCAATGATATCGATTAGATTTGGTTTAATCCATTCTTCTAAAGTGATAAGCCTGGATAGGTTTTCCATAGCATGTACTTTTACGGCAACTCGATAAGGCGCTGTAAACCAAATGAAATTACAATGAACCATATGGAGCTTATACCTTTGAGGAATTAAGTCAAATCGACTTTTTAACATAGGAATTTTTAAAATGATACTACATATTTTTGCGATAGATCTTAGATTGGAATCCTCGTGTGTTTCAGGAAGTGATTTTATGAATAGTTCTACATATTCACATAGCGATAACGGATGGATTACTAGTGCTTGCTCAATAGTCCAAATCGCTTGAAGTGCCAGCTTGTGATTACTTGAAGTTGCAATTCTGATGAGCTCTTCAAAAAATAATGGCTGTTCTAATAAAAGAACAGCCATGTGTTGTCTTGATTTTAAGCGCGCATTTACCGCTTCTAAATGAAGTTGAAAGGTAAGATCCATGAATTATTCACTAAGCAAAACTAGACTATAGGGAGAATCGATTTCAACAGTTCCATTTTTGACCACAGCACTGTTGCCAGAATAAGCATCCGTAACTAGAACACCGTCCGCAAATACAGAGCCAACAGTAATTGATTTGATACCGATAGATAAATCCAGTCCAATTACAACCTTGTCTTGGTTGAGAATTCGACTAAAACTATAGGGTGATTCAGATAACATCTGATGATGACCTGCTCCAATCGCTGGATGATTCGCTCTAAATTTTCCAACTTTTTGCCAATGAACAAGATTTTCCTGAATAGCAATGTCATTTTCAATATCCTCCCAATTCATTAAAGATCTTAAGTTTGCATCACCAATAGCACCAGCTACCTTAAGAGGTCTATTAGATTCATCCCCGTAATATACTTGTGAGGCTCCTGGAGTAAGTAATAATACATTAGCGGCTCTAAAACTTTTAGCACGTGTGCTATCATATGGATGTGCTTCATCGTGAGAGGATAGGAAATTAAGAACAGAATAACCTTTTAATTCGTTATGAAGTATGTCGTTGTATTTTGAAAAAATTTCTTCATAAGGTTGATCTGCTTCATTTTTTAATCCAAAATTGATCAAACTATTAAATCCAGCATTGTTGTAATAGTCAACAATTTTATCACCAAAATCATAAGAAAGTCCATTAGAAATTGTGTAACCAGATACCTCTCCTGTCATGTAAAACGGCGTCTGATCAAGTACTTTTGAAGGGTTTTCTTCTTTCCATGTAGCGAACGCTTGATCAGCTTGTTCTCGAAGCATTACCCATACATTTTCTGAAGCATGTTTAGCGGTATCTACTCGATACCCATCAATACCTAATTCACGAACATAATCAGTTAGCCATTTAACAAGGTAGGCGTTTGGAGTTCTTTTATAACCAGTTTTAGAAAAATAAGATTCAAGTTCTTTAAGTTCTTGTTCATACCTTCCCTCTGCCTTCCATTTAGATATAAGTGCTTCAGGAAGGGCAACTTCTTGATTACTCTCTGTTAAAATATCTGGTAGGTTCTCAACTAATGTACAAGCTGTTGTCATTTCGTAGTTGGAGTAATCACAAGCGGGTTCAGTTCTAACCCAATCAGAGGGCCATACGGGATCTATTGCTGTTACAGGTCCTGTATGATTAGCAACAACGTCTAATATAATACGTATTCCCTTTTGATGAGCAGTTTCAACAAGTTCTTGTAAATCATTAAAGTCTCCAAAGTTAGGATCGATTGAAGTCCAATCTTTAGCCCAATACCCATGATATCCATAGGTTAAACCTGTGCCTTCATCTGTTGCATCATGAATCTGTTCCACAACAGGAGTAAACCAGATTGCATTAATTCCTAGATTAGTAAAATAACCTTCATTTATTTTTTTTGTAATCCCTTTAAGATCGCCACCTTCAAATCCTCTTAATACGGCAGCTTCTTTTGTTCTTTCAAAATTTAAATCGTTTGTATGATCAGCGTTATAAAAGCGATCTGGTAACAAAAAATAGATCGTAGCAGAATTCCATGAAAAAGAGGTGGTTCTAACTTCATTTACCTGGTTAACTTCCTTGCAGCCAACAACAGTCAATAAGGCTAACACTAGAATAGATATGCGTTTCATATAAATAGTTTAGTTTGGTGTAAATTTAAAAAATAAAAGTAAATTAGTTTCTATTCAAGACCTTGTATTCCTCGTAACATTCACTAATTGCATCTAAAATTTGAAGATCATTTGCGGTTTGTATAAACGATTTGGAATAATTACAATTACTTAAGATATCATTGATATCTATTTTTTCAATTTGAAGAAGAGCTTCCAGCGTTTCACGATCAAATTTTGATGCTAATAAATTTCTGATAGCGTCGTCTTCTTTCATGTTGCGTAATTTACGCATCTGTTTAGGCTTTTTGCCAAATAAGTTTCTAAGTAAATCTGCAGGATTCAAAATGGCGCCTAAAACTTTTGAAACAGCTGAAGGTTTTCTACTTCCAGCTTCATATCCGACCGAAAGTCCAGAGATACTATATTGAAATGCTTCATCAATAGGAAGTCGTTTGACATCAATTTCTAAATAGCCTGTAAGTTGATAGGGTTTGATAACTACCTCTTCAAGGGCATAGGCTAATTCGGTTAGTCCAAAGGATGCATTTTGAAATTTAAGCATATCCTGAGTAACTCTAACCTTGATGGTTTTAAAACCTAAATAAGAGAAAAATAAGGTGTCATTAACGGTAGCGGGAATCTCGAAGCTACCGTCTTTTTTAGAAATCGTACCTTTAATTTTAGTTAAATTAATGATGTGGACGTTTTCTAATGGCTTATCATCTTGCTCACTTTTTACACTAGCCTTTAAATAGACATCAGCAGTTTGAGCATAAGAAATAAAGCTAAAAAGTACCAGTAGTGCGAATCCAATTTTTTTCATCGCACTAAAGATATTGTACTTTACAGTATTATAACAGAAATTATAAGATTTTTAACTAAACCCTTTTCTTTTAGATCTACCTTTAGGTTTTGATTTAAAATTTGTTGGATTCTTCGATTTGCCTTTTGAATCAGAAAATCTTCTCGATGGTTTAGTATCATTAAATTTTTTGCCACGATCTTTTTTTCTTCCTCTTCGACTTGATCCATCTTCTGGTTTTGAAGAAACCTCAACATTGACAAATCTACCATCTATTTTAAGATCGGTAAATACCTCTAATATTTTTGGCATCATCTCCGGATCCGTATTAAAGAACGAGAAATTATCTTTTACATCAACTTTGTAAACATCATCTTTTGAAAGATCAGTAAGTTCACGAATAAAATCTTTTAAACTACCCCACGTATATCCATCTCTACTTCCTACATTGATGAAATAACGAATAGAGTTGGGATTTACATTTGATTCTCCAGAAGACTCAGGAGAAGAAATATCTTTTGTTTTATTATAATAGTCAAAGAAACGAGTGAACTCAACCGAAACAATTTTCTTGATGAGTTCTTCACGATCTAACCCATTTAAAACTTCATTGATTTTGGGTAAATACTCATCAACTTGATGATTGATTTCTGTTTCTTTTAACTTATGAGCAAGATGAAAAAGTTGTTTTTCACAAATTTCAATTCCTGTAGGAATCGGTTTTTTGATAAACTCTTTTTTAATGATTTTTTGAATCGTATGAATCTTTCGTTCTTCAGATTTAGTAACAATAACCATCGAAACACCTTCTTTACCAGCACGTCCAGTTCTTCCTGAACGGTGTGTATAGGTTTCTATTTCATCGGGAAGTTGGTAGTTAATCACATGTGTAATATCATCAACATCGATTCCACGAGCTGCTACATCAGTAGCTACTAACATATGGATTTGTTTTTTTCTAAAAGCACTCATCACTAAATCACGTTGATTTTGACTTAGATCTCCATGTAGTGCACCAGCATTGTATCCATCTTCAATTAATTTTTCAGCAACACGTTGTGTATCTCTCTTTGTTCTACAAAATACTACAGAGAAGATTTCCGGGTTCGCATCAGCCAAACGCTTGAGCACAGGATATCGATCTCTTCCGGAAGCAATATAATATTCATGGGTTACCGTTGAAGCCCCTTGGTTTTTAGAACCAACAGTGATTTCTTCAGGATTGTTCATGAATTTTTTAGCAATTATTGATACCTCTTTGGGCATCGTTGCAGAAAATAACCAAGTATTTTTTTCTTTAGGAGTATTGGAGAGGATGTCTTGAATATCTTCAAAAAATCCCATATTTAGCATTTCATCCGCTTCATCGAGAACACAGAAATCAATTTTTCTAATGTCTACCATATTACGACCAATCATGTCTTTCATTCTTCCAGGAGTGGCAACAATGATTTGTGCTCCTCGCTTAATTTGATTGGCTTGTTCACTAATACTAGCACCACCGTATATAGCAACGGTATTTAATCCTTTAATATATTTTGCGTAGTTCTTGATTTCATTAGTGATTTGTAAACAAAGTTCTCTTGTTGGAGATAAAATCAATCCCTGAGTAAATTTTTTTGTTGAATCAATTTTTTGAATCAGAGGAAAACCAAAGGCAGCTGTTTTACCTGTCCCAGTTTGAGCAAGAGCCACTAAATCAGTTTCTTTAGATAATAAAATTGGAATTGCTTTTTCTTGAACTTCAGAAGGCTCTTTAAAGCCCATATCAGAAATAGCGTTAAGTAAGGACTCATCTAGTCCTAAATCTTGGAATTTTTGCATTTTTTGAGTTTTTTCGCAAATATGTCTGTTGCATAGAGCGAAATCCTATTTAACTCAGCGCAACACATGCTATACCAGCGGCGTTATAAAGGTGCAAAGATACGCATTTGTTTTGCTTATCCTATTAAAAAGTAGAATATCAACTAATTAGGAGTGTTTAAAAAGGATAAAAGAGCTGCTGTAGCTTTTGCTCTGTGAGAAATTGAATTTTTAGTGGCACTATCTAATTCAGCAAAGGTCATGTCGTAGTTATGAGGGATAAAGACAGGATCATAACCAAAACCATTTGATCCACGGATATCATGGCTAATCGTTCCATGGATTTCACCGCTAAATAGATAGTGATCTCTTTTAGTGATGAGGCTTATGACAGTTTTGAAATAGGCCGAACGATCTTGAATTCCTTCTAATTTTTTTAATAACAGCGCTACATTTTCTTTGTCTATTGCCTTTGGACCTGCAAATCGAGCAGAGTACACTCCTGGATCACCATTTAAGGCGTTTACAAATAATCCTGTATCATCTGCAAAACAAGGATGTCCAGTAGCTTTATAAACTGCTTCTGCTTTCAACCGTGCATTTCCTTCTAGGGTATCCTCTGTTTCCTCTATGGTTTGATTAAATCCACACGCTTCTAATGATATTATTTTTAAATCTGAAGAAGTGATCTTTCGTATTTCATCTAATTTATGGAGGTTGTTTGTCGCAAATACCAAAATGGAGGAGTCTAAAGACATATAGGTAACGTTTAAATAGCCATTTAAAATTGAAAAATAGCTAATTAAAAAGCATTTAACTAGTAAAAGAATAAAAAATAATCCTTTTTGTGAATAAAAAAATAATTTAACAAATTCATTAGTGTTAAACAATAATATGACTGAATAATCAGTGATTAATTTGTAAATTTGCGACTACAAATAATAGTATTGTGAGTAAAAAATATGTATTTGATTTTGATAGTACGCTAACTAGTGTGGAGGCACTTGATGTACTAGCAGAAATAACTTTAGAAAACAATCCAAATCGAGATGAAATTGTTAAAGAAATTCAGGATATTACCAATTTAGGTATTGATGGAGATATTTCTTTTACAGAATCGTTAGAACGAAGAATTTCGTTACTTAAAGCGAATCAAGATGATTTGGATGAATTGGTGAGAAGACTTGAAAAGAAAATTTCAAAGTCCATCAAGGAAAATAAAGAATTTTTCGAAAAACATTCTGAAGATATCTATGTTATTTCTTGTGGTTTTAAAGAATTTATTGACCCCATAGTTGCTGCCTACAATATCCCTTCAAATAAGGTTTATGCCAATACTTTTGAGTTCGATTCTCAGGGGTATATCTCTGGTTTTGATGCTGCTAATGTGTTGTCTACTCACAATGGAAAAATTGAATGTTTAAAAAATCTTAACTTGAATGGCGAAGTTCAAGTTATTGGAGATGGTTACAGTGATTACGTCATGCGTGAAGCTGGAATTGCTGATAAATTTTTTGCCTATACGGAAAACGTCGAGCGTGAAAAAGCAGTTAAAAATGCAGATCACGTTACACCGACTATTGATGAATTTTTATACCTAAATAAATTGCCTAGAAAAATTTCATACCCCAAACACAGAATTAAGATTCTTCTTTTAGAGAATGTACATCCAGATGCTTTTGATAATTTAAAGTCAGACGGATTTTCTGTTGAACTGATAAAAACGAGTTTAAGTGAAGAAGAATTGATTAAGAAAATCAAGGGAGTTCACGTAATTGGAATTCGTTCTAAGACGCAAATCACTCAAAAGGTATTAGAAGCCGCAGATAAGTTAATGGTTATTGGTGCGTTTTGTATTGGTACCACTCAAATAAATTTACAGGCAGCAAAGGAACATGGAGTAGTAGTCTTTAATGCCCCTTATTCCAATACCCGTTCTGTAGTAGAATTGGCCATTGGAGAAATAGTTATGTTAGCACGCTCTATCTTTCCTAGATCTACGGAGATCCATAATGGTCAGTGGAACAAAACAGCTTCTGGATCTCAAGAAGTTAGAGGTAAAAATTTAGGTATTATTGGTTATGGCAATATTGGAAAACAACTTTCGGTACTTGCAGAATCCATTGGAATGCATGTTTACTTCTTTGATGTAGATGAACAATTAGCATTAGGTAATGCCACTAAATGTTCCAGTATTGAGGAGGTTCTATCCTTAGCCGATTTTGTATCGCTTCATGTGGATGATAATAAAGCTAATACAAATCTTTTCAATGCTGAGCGCTTCGCTCAAATGAAAAAAGGGTCTGTTTTTATCAATTTAGCACGCGGATTTGTAGTAGATATCTCTGCCTTAGTTGATGCTTTAAAGAGTGGACATATTAAGGGAGCTGCCGTCGATGTTTTTCCTGAGGAACCAGCTGCCAATGGTGATTTTTATACGGAATTAAAAGGATTAGAAAATGTGATTTTGACGCCTCATATCGGGGGAAGTACTCTCGAAGCTCAGCGTGATATTGCTGATTTTGTTCCGAACAAGATTATGGGTTATATCAACTCTGGAAATACGGTTGATGCTGTAAACTTTCCCAATATTAGATTGCCTAAACAAGAAAATAAACACCGTTTCTTACACATTCATAAGAATGTTCCGGGTATTATGGCAAAGGTTAATAAAGTATTGGCTAAATACGAGCTCAATATTTCAGGTCAATTCTTGTCTACTGATCCAGATGTTGGCTATGTCATTGTTGAAGTAGATAAAGAATACAATCAAGAGGTGATACAAGCGTTGAAAGCGATTGAACATACCATTAAGTTCAGAGTATTGTACTAGAAGAAGTTAGGCTTTATTGATGGTGATAAGGTTCGTTTTTTAGAATACTAAAACCTCGATAGAGTTGCTCAACTACAAATAAACGAATCATTTGATGTGAAAAAGTCATCTTGGAAAAACTAATTTTCGAGATGGCTTTTTTTCTTATGTCTTCACTAAAGCCATAGGGACCACCAATAATAAGTACTAATTGTTTGCATCCACTATTCATTTTTTTTTGTAAAAACTCTGAAAATCCTACAGAGGTATATTCTTTTCCATTTTCATCTAGAATAATCACATGATCAGTAGGCTTTAATTCTTTTAAAATAAGTTCGCCTTCCTTTTTTTTCTGTTGTTCTTCAGAGAGATTCTTAACATTTTTAAGATCAGGAATAATACATAATTCAAATCGAATATAATGTTGCAGTCTATCGATATAATTGGTGATTAATTCTTGAAGTTGTTTGCTATCAGTTTTACCAATAGCGATTAATTTTATTGTCATAAGCTTATTTTCAGTACTAAATTACAAAACTATAGCAAAGGTGCTCATTAGTTTTATTAATTTAGCTTAAGAGAAGAAAACTATGTCAAAAGTTGTAGAGGAACAATTAAGTCGAATCCCTGTCATTAATATAATTGTCAGTATCTTGAAGAAACCCAAGCTTAAAGCGCTCAAGGGTATGTCTATCTATGATTTATTAGAGATGTATGTATTGGGTATTGTTAATGGTGCGCTTGGTACTAGGGCTTCTGCAATTGCATTTAGTGTGTTTTTAGCCTTATTTCCACTAATAATTTTCATCCTAACGCTAGTTCCATATATCATTCCCTATGTTCAAGTTGGCTCCGGGGATCTTGATGCAGAGATATTAACCTTTATTGAGTCTTTTTTACCCACATCTACGGGTGAGTATTTTGGAGATATCTTTCTTCAAATAAAAAATCAGAAACATGGGGGGTTAATGTCTTCCTCGTTTATCTTGTCAATTTTCTTAATGG
>Ga0233451_10005021_pt1 | contig 10867 bp, 5 predicted proteins | sample 011ome_29_FD_183052 | JGI IMG/M metagenome (GOLD analysis project Ga0233451, IMG submission 183052) | Coastal salt marsh microbial communities from the Groves Creek Marsh, Skidaway Island, Georgia - 011504CT (spades assembly) | ecosystem: Environmental > Aquatic > Marine > Intertidal zone > Salt...
TATTTCCTCCTCCGTTTACTCTTCGTCTTCGTTGTCTCGTTTCTCTTCTTCTTCTTCGACGCGTTCAACAGAATCTTCACGACTTCCAATCCTTCCTTTGCAATCTCGTCGTTTTCGACGGTTTCTACCACGATGACCACGATACGGGGATTTGTTGTTGTTGGTGTTGTTGTTGGTGTTCTCGTCCGCATCGCGTTCTCGTTATCTTCTTTGTCTTCATCTTTGTCTTTGTCTTCTTCTTCTTCTTCTTGGATGATTTCCCCTAATTTTCGTAGCGGGGAAATGCGTCTGCGTGATGATGATGATGACGTTCGCGACGATGAAGAAGAAGAGAATAAATCGACGAGCTTTTGCGCGACAATCTCCGCGACTGGGCCGCAATACGCGACGTCAATTTCGTCGATTTCGTTTTTCAGACCGACGCAAAATGAATCTGAGCGAGTCGCTTTCGTTGTCGTTTCCATCATCGTCAATTAAAATCTATCCTCTATTGTGTAGTCTTTTTGTGCTAAAAACCCCTAAAAATGTGCCGCTCAACGACGCTCCTTTTCTCTCTCTTCTCGGATGTCCAGAACTGCGGGATATGCGTTTTTTAACAGTCTCAAACTCTCTAAAGTCAACTCGAAGGAATGGACGGTATCTACGCCAGGCACGTCGTCAAAGTAGTGGTATTTCACGTCGTCTTTGTCCAAGCTTTTGTCTTTACTATTACTCCCGCTCTTGGACCCGTTGTTGTCTTTTTTCCAGGCGCTAAAGCCGTAGAGCGTGACTTTGTCGCACTGCTGAGCGGCGGCGACGATGGCGAACCATCCGGAATTTGGTTTGCACGATTCCTCTTGGTTCATGGCGTTGGAGATGGAAATCGCGCCTCTGCGTTTGCGCCAATTTTCCTTCGCGTCCTTGGCTCTTTGCGCGGTTAACGCGCAGTTCGGCGTCTGTTCGCCTCTCTCGGCGGCTTCCGAGAGCGCGTCTTTACTCACCGAGTTCCAAAGCGCGTTGGCGCGAACGATAAAATCTGGAGAGAGCAAAGACGTCATCGGAGGCTTAAACCGACGGAGAATGAGTTGGATGAATTTTCTTCGCCACGCCATGCTCAAGGTGGTCTCGTAGAGGACTAACCGACTGTTTTCCGGCTTTTTCATCTTCTTGAGCATTTCGCGTCTGCGCCAGTTCGGGTCGGTTAAATCGATATCTTCCTCTTGCTTAAAAATGAGCGGCTCAGCGTGACATCCTTTCATTCGACACTTGATTAACGTGCCCAAACAAACTTTCGCGTCGCACACGTCTGGATCGTTAATCCGTAACGTCCTGGCGTCGTTGAATCCTAGGCGTTGCGCGTGGTGCATGTTCACGATGTCGTGCGTCGTTCGGCTGCCGACGTGCTTGGAGAATTTCTTCACTGGCGGGTAATTGATTCGGAAGACGCCGTCGTGTTGATCAATCTCTTCGCCGTATTCGTGTTTCAACATCAATCCTGAGTTGGCCACGACCGCACACGTTTTATACGGACGTTTCTTTGAAATCGTTTCGGATTGCGGTAAAAGCTTGACGAGCATCGGGTGGAAGAAGAATCTCCAAATGGCGTCGTTTCCGTTCGGTCCAGGGGCGACCGTAGTCACGTACGCGCGTTTGCGTTCTCCAGCACCAACGTTTCCGACGCACTCGAACGTATCTTTCGTAATTTCCAAGTTGACCAGTTGCGGATCGACTTTCAAAGCGGTGGCGTTTGGGAGCGGCCATCGCAAACGCATCGGGCTACTCGCCGATTTCGCCGTTTTCGCGTCGTCGTGCGCTTTGTGCGCGGCGACGAACCGTTCCGCGTACCCGTACGCGTCCGTGAGTTGGTCTACTAAACACTTCGTTTCGATGGCTGCTTTGTTGTTGCCAAAAATCACGTCCGCGTCTGCATCCAACGCGGCTTTGTTATTCGTAAAGAATAAATCCTTCCCTCCTCCTCCGTCGGATGAAGAAGATGAAGAAGAAGAAGAAGAAGAAGAAGAAGAGCAATCGCATCTCATCGTTTGCGGTTTCACCATGCAGTTGTTTACCTCTTCTGGTTTTGCAAAACCAAGGGATTCAATCATCTTCTCTCTGGACATCAAATCTACGTTCTTTTCTAATTTAAAGCACCGACCGAAATTTCTCGAGTGCGCGAACGTGCGCGTGCGTTGACACTCGTCGCCTGTCGCGCTTCCAGGTATTCGGACACACGCACCCCAATCCGACCATTCGCCGATAATACCAGCTGCGAATAATTGTTCCGACCGACGTTCGCTAATCATCGCTACTTCTGCTTTATCTAAAACCATCGCCGACGAGATCGATTGCGGCGACAAACCTTCGGTTAAATCTATGTTTTCTAAATTCTCGTCGTCGTTCATGTCCGAGTTACTCGTCGCGCGTTCCGCGTTCTTCAACTCCTCGACGGCCCCATGAATAGAGCTCTCTGCCGCGTTCTGTCTATCTTTAGCCGTTCTCGCGAGTTCTTCTAATTTGCCAAAAGAGGACGCAAATTCGGAATCAGGTTTATACTGCGCGGCCGGAGGCGGTCTCGTGCTCACTCTCGCCTGGACAATCGCCGCGTGCATCTCGTGCGCCAAATGTCTCAAAACGTCGTCTTTCGCCACATCCGCGGTTAAGCCCCTGTCCCCTTTTGCTTTCATGTACGCGTCTAACTTCTCTCTCGCTACGTCTACGTCGAATCGCTTCCCTCTCGCCTGCCTCTTCAAACTCGCAAACACATCCGACATGGAAATTTTCGTCAATCTATACCCAGCTTTCGCGAACATCTCAAATCGCGTGTGCGCGTCTTCAAACGTCGTCGCGCCTTCATTTATCGATCGAACGGCTTCTAAAACTTCCGCCGCCCACGTTGTCGCAGATATGATCACCTCATTGTTGTTTTTACTTCTACTACTACCATCGCCGTCTGCGTCGTCGTTGTTGTTGTTATTGTTCGATACCGCGGCAATATCCACCGCGTCTTCGTCTTCGCTACTCGACGTAAAACTACTGCTCTCCGCATCTTGGCTCCCACTCCCCATCACCATCGCTTTGTTGTTGTTGTTGTTGTTGTTGTTGTTGTTGTTGTTGTTGTTGTTGTCATTGCTTCTATTTATCATCTCTCGTCTATTATCTTTAGTACTCTCACTCCTCGCGCCTCCTCCTTCACCTAAAAACGACGTTTTTGCCCTTTTGGTGGCAGCACTACCTGTAGTCACATCACCATTTTCATCATCATCATCATAAATATTATTATCAGTATTCGTTCGTTTCAATCGAGAGGAAGAACCACCAACAACGCGAAGGTGATATTGAGGACGATGATGCAGCATATCGTAATCCAAATGCACGTTCAAATGCGCGTGCAATTGCACCCACCGAACGGCAATAAACAAACCCCAAGAGACGACGATCAACGCGAAGAATTTAATTCTCATTTCACGCGAGGTTTTATTGGAAAGTCTGTCTCGGGTCGTTTACGTCTTTATCGTCGTCGTCGGATACGGAAAGGATTATATTTATGAAGAAACAGACGACGAGAGAAAAGAGAAGAAAACTTAATTGAACGAATTTAACAAAATACTACTCGATGAACGAATACTCTTTTCAATCACACATCATCATCCATTCTCCGTCTGTTATTGTCATCTCTTGAGTCTCTTTGGTTTCTCTTTCCCTTGCCTTTTCGGCAAGACTTCATCGAACGCTCGATGGAAACCACCCTTTTTTTCATCATCATCCTCTTGTCGTTCGTCCATCGTCCACGCCGAGCGCAAGATTTTAACCACCGTGTCGATGTTCAGAACGTCGTGCGTTTGGTCCGGTCGCAACGTTTTTACGGGCAATTTGCGACTTTGAACGCCTAAGGATGACGCTTTCTTTTTGCTCGTTTTCATTCCTCTGGTTTTTAGATCGACGATGCCACCGACGACGAAGATATTGGATGGGTCTCGCAGTTCGGAAAGCGAGAGCGGAGTTTCCGCGTCCGGCGAGAGGTAGATGACGTTGTTTTTGGTTTGACCTTCTTCTTGGCAGGCGACGACGTCGCACTCTTCGGCGGGGTCTGGGAGCATTTCGACGTGCTTGCTCCACGTGTCCGCGTTGAAGAAAGTTTCGGATTCGTATTTGATGTCGCCGGCGAACGAGGCGAAAGTTACTCGCAAATCGCCTTTGCTTTTTTTACCGACGGAGGTTATTTCGCAGAGTTGCTTCGCTACAGATCTTAAAGCTCTGGCGGAGTCGTGTTCGTACGATAAATCGACGATGACTTTTAACGCGTTTGGATTACTTCGTGCGATTTCAATGACTTTCTCATCTTCTTCTTTCTCATCGTTGTTCTTCCTCATCGCCGCGCGCTTCCTCGCGTTCGCTTGGCGAATCTCATCGAAAAGTAACGCTTCCTCGACGGTAAACCAAACGTGCTCGTCCGATACTTTGATGATGGTATCGTCGTCGTAACTAAAACTTATTGCGATGAACATTTTTCCTCGCCTGTCCAACGCTATTTGACTGACGTTTTCGTAACCAAGCTTAATCATCTCCTCGCCAATTGGAACGCCCGATATAAACGCGTGCGTGCGAGCGAGCGGTTTGAGTGTTTCCAACGCCAACTGTAAATGCGACGTCGTCGACGACGAAGAAGAACGACGTTCATCCCCTGGCGGTGGTGCGACAAAATCAACGTTACGACCAAACGGAAGGTTCGAGACGACGACTGTTTTACTCGGGTCGGATGTAAACGAGGTTCGGATAAACGCGTTCGCTTGTTGAAATCTCGGGAAAGGACTTCCCGAGGACGAGGCCTGCTCCGAAGGTACCGCCTGCGCGCCGGAAGCGGCACCAAAAAACCAACGCGCATTTCTTTGACTCTTTTCAATCAAATGTCCCGTCGCGTCGCTCCCGATGACGTTTCCAAATCCGAGCTGTTTCGCCGCGACGCACAGCGTGCCGGATCCGCAGAACGGATCCAAGAATGTAATCTCGGAAAGTTTCGTCGACGATTTTGGACTCGCTAACGTCGCCGCGACGGTATTCACTAAAGCTCTCGCGACTTCAAATCGCGTCCCGCTGCTATAATTGGCCGGTTTTTGCGCCCACGCCAAAGAGGATTTCACCACCGAGTGTGCTTCGCTCGTATCTGGCGCGTAGGAAGCGAGCGCAAACGTATACGCCGTTTCCGTTTCTAAAATAACAAAGCGCAAAGCGTGCTCCTTCGCTCGAACGACGTCTGGTTCGCGCGGGTCAACTCCAGCAAACGTCGCCCGAACGCCGTATTTATACCCAACATCAGCAGGCGATAACTGTTTCACTCGTTTCGTACAAAATTGCAACAGCTCGTCCGACGGTTTCCTTTGACTTTCTTCTCTTCGTTGAAATCTCGCCACGGTTTCGTAAATCAAAGCGATTGGCGGATTATAATCTTCTCCTTCCATTTCCATTCCCGGAAGAACCCCTTCGCTGCACGTCTTCTCTAACCTCTCCGCGAACGTCTCCCAACTCGTCTCGCTAAAAATCGGCTCGACTTTCGCCCGGAGCGACGCCGCGTTTCGCGTGAACGCGGAACCGTGCGAATCTTGAGCCATGAACAAACCAATCGAAAGCTGGTCGAAGAATACGAAATCATCTTCAACGTAGTCGTTTTTGTTGTCTTCTTTTCCTTCATCATCATCTGAAGTATTCATCCCGCCGGTGGTACTACACGCCATGGTTTCCATCGCGTACAAGTTGTACAAATTCTCGTTCTTCAGCGTCACGTACAAGCTTCTTCGCTTTCGTTGTCTTCTCCTCTCGTTTTTGTCCTCATCATCGCGCGCAGAAAGACGACGATGACTTCGACGCACTTCCTCGAACGCCGTTCGTTCTCTCTCAACGAGCGACAAACCTTCTTCAGATATTCCTCGTAAACTTCGCCGTCGTAATTCGTCTAAAACGGATTCAAAGTACTCGCACTTACGCGACGTTTTCCTCATCGGTACCGGAGGGAATCGCCCGAGCTTGGACGATTTCGACGACGCTTTGATACCGAGAGGTGTTGGAATGCTCCTGGGCGTCGTTTTTGCGCTCATCGTCCTCCTCGCGAGCGCGCACATCATCCGTATCTCATTCGTGCATTTCCTCAAAGTTGTGACGCGCGATAGAAACAAAAGGTTTGACTCACATCATCATCGATCGCACCGAGAAAGGAAAGAAGAAGAAGGAGCGCAAAAGACCTGCGGAAGACGACGACGACGTAAACGAGGCGTCGACCCGATGGAAGAAAAAGACAACGACAACAACGACAACGTCAAAGTAAACGCGATGCTTTTACGCGCGATGAAACATCTCGAATCGAACAGAAACGACGGCGTGGATGTCCAAACGATGATGATCGAAACGACGACGACTTTGAACGCGAAAAGAGGAGGAAATCATCGTCTGCGGGCGAGGAAAGGCACTGTTGTTGATTCGTCCTCGTATTCTGCGTTCGCGTCTCAGAGCGCATCGAAGAAGACGAGCACGAAATCTCTCTCAAAAGTGACCTTGAACGAGTTGAAGCAAAGAGCGAGAAACGCGAGGGAAGGATACGCGTTGAGCGAAAAAGCAATCCTCGCGGGAGGCGATCGAGAGACTAAGTTCGGGTATTGCTTGATGTATTTGAACGCGATACAGAAATCGGTGAACGAGATGTGCTTGGGAGGGGTAGATTTTGAGGATGCGCGGCGGCGTCGGCGGCGGTATCCGTGGGAAGCGTTCGACGAGCCGGACGAGGAGGACGATTTGGAGAAGAAGAGAGTAAAGCGGAAGAAACAAAACGAGGAACGAGAGAGAGAGAAGAAGTTAAAGAAGAAGAAGGAGGAGACTACATTGAATGGTAAGGAAGCGCGAGGAGGAGGAGTGATGATGAAAGTAGTAGAAGAAGAAGAAGACGCGAAGGCGTTGGCGCCGTTGACGACGATGGCAAACGCGAAATCTCCGAGAAAGAGAGGCGCAGAAGGAGGAGAAGAAAACGTCGTCGTCGACGAGGAGAGGACGACGACGAACAAGAAACCATCGACGATGGCGGTTAAAAGCATCAAACCGGGACGGTACCCGGGCGAATACTGTCAACTCTGCGGCGAACACGAGCACATGGTCCACGTGAAGTACGAGAGCCAAGTTTTAGGGGAAGGTAAGTTGGTGTGTTACGGTTGCCTCGTTAAGGAGAAGAAAGAGTTGGAGAAGAAGCAGAGAGAGTTGACGAGCGCAAAGGAGAGACAAAAACGGAAAGAATTGACGAAAGCGGCGAGGAGGAAAAGAGATGAAACGATCACGGTAACGAGTCCGACGACGACTCCGAATACTACTACTACGCATTCATACTCCTCGCCGGTATCGGGGGCGCCGAACGCCGTCGCGCTCCCGCAGCAGCAACAATCATCGTCGTCGCCAATTTCCGAAGCCGACGTTCTCGTCGTCGACGGCGATACGGTTACCCCCACCGCTACTGCGCGTACTACAGATGTTGCTCTTCATACCGCGGAAAAAATTGAAGCCATTCACGATATTTCCATCGTTTGCGACCGGTGCGGTAAGGACAACTTCAGAGCAGCCGGAGAATTAGAACGCCACAAAACGACGCAGTGTATCATAGCAAAGACGAGTGAGGTGATAATAAGTGACTCGCTGATTGAAACAGCAGTAACGACGACGACGACGTCCGAAAATGAAAATGAAGCCAAACAAGGCGAACGCGACGGCGAGAACGTCGGTAAAATTATCGTCGCCAACGCCATCGCGAACATAATCTCGGAGGAAGGAGAAGCAAACGAAAAGCAGCAGCAAGATGATACGAGGGAAATCCGAGAAGAAGCTTTTGTTGAAAGATCGAGAGAAGAAAATCTATCGAGAGAAGAGGTCAAGAACGAAGAATCGATTGACGACGAAGAAGAACGCGGCAAAGAGGAAACAACTGTTTTTGTTGATGTAAATACCGCAGCAGATGTTCCGCGCAAAGGTTGCCAGTCGTCGTCGCACAAAAGCGAAAAAAGAAGAGAGTTACCGCTCGCAGAGATTTTGCACATAGCAAAAGATGGCTTTCCATTCACGAAGCATGCGTCGTCGGGTAATATATCACCCCCATCTGTCGTCATTAGCGACAGTGTTCATGAGAACACACTCAACACCATCGAACCGGCAAATCTGGAACAAGAAGAACGACGCAGAAAAGCGCCTGTTTCTCCTCTGGATGAAAACAAAGAAGATAAAAAAAAACGACTCGCGGGCCCGTCGATGAAAGAGTCCGATGAAAGAGTTCGAGAGATGAAAGAGTGGAGGACGGAAAACGTGCACGCTCTGCATCACGGATACTAAAAGAGAACTTGTAATAATAAAATCAAACAATGCGGCGCTTAAAAAGAACGTAGAGATATGTTCTTCAGCTTCTATATAATTGTGTAAGGAGTTAAAAATCAATCTCAGAATCTGGATTTTGGACGCTTAACCCGCTCCTCGGCGTCGTCGGTAAACTCATTGGCGTTTCGTTTCCGTGCGTTGTCGCGTTCGTCGCGTTATCTTCCGTCATCCCAGATTGACTGTACGTCGATCCGGGACCGCCGGTCGATAAAGTCCTGTGCGGCGCTTTCCCGAGGCCGGTCGGGATATCCAAACTCTCTCTTTGCGACCCGGACTCGCTCGAAGGCTCTCCTTTTTCCTTCTTCTTTTTGTTGTTGTTGTTGTTGTTATTATTATTATTATTAGTATTATGACTACTACTATTCTCTTTGCTGTGCGCCGCATACGCCCCGCGTTGCCAACTCGTGATAAAATCCCCTCGACTGCCGTGCCCCGCGCCTCGACTTCCCGGAGGGCCTACGCTCCCGTCCCTCGTCGTACTCGTCCCGCTTCTCGTGCTCCTCGGAGAGGAACTCAAATACGCCGCCCTGGCGGAATACGTCGACGAATATCCATCTTCGCTTTGCTCCGAATCACTCGTCGCCGCAAAATTCCCACCCTGTAAGCGATTCAGTTTACGTTCCAGCAGAACGTTTTGTTGCAACAGCTTCTGTATCTGCGCTTGAAGCTTGTTCACGATATTCTCCTCCTCGGTTTCCAGCGAGTGTTCGATGGCGACTTTTTCCCGTCTCAGTTTCTCTCCTTCCCCGTGTAATCTCTGTATTTTCTCTCTCAACCGTTCTCGCTCTTTCGCCAACGTTTTCTTCTCCTTCGCGAGTTGATCCACTTGTCGTTGTAAACGGTTCCCGACAAACTCCGTCTCGCTTTCCAACTGTCTCTCCAACTCAACTTTTTCCCGCATCACTTCGTCCAACTTCTTCTGCAACGCGTTCGAGATGTGTTCCTCTTCCTGGTCTATTTGTACCAACAGTTTATTCTTCTCCGCGTTCATCGTTTCGATTTTTCGCATGAGTGCGTTCGCGATTAACTCCTCTTCCTTTTCCATCTCCGAGACGACTTTCGTCGTCTGCGCTTTAATCGCGACGTTCTCCTCGAGCAATTTCGCGTTTTTTTCCTTCTCGCTTCGTAACTCGACCGCGAGTTTTTCCAACTGCGCTTGGAGTTCAATCACGTCCACCATTACTGAGTCTCTTCGTACGCGCGTGTGCGTGTAGTCTCTCTGAGTCGTGCGCTCGAGGAAGAGTGCGTGTCTTATAAAACCTGTGTGAGAGGAGGAGTGTATTCAAAGTGCGGAATAACCCAAAAAATCATGAAAGAAGAGAAAGCACAGAGAGAGAGAGAGTTAAGCATATATACTTTTAAGAACACCTCTGTCTGAAAAGAATTCGAGCAGAGAATAAAGGTAAAATGACGACGATGCGTCTTTTTAACGCGTAAACGCGAACACGAGCGCTATTTGTTTTATTATATAATATTTATCGCGATGTGGATTAAAATTTCTAGAAGCGCTATTATAATAACATGGTGGTGGTGGGTTTCATCGCGACGGTCTCCTGTTGTTGTTGTTGTTGTTGTTGTTTGGAGTGTTGTTGTTGTTGTTGTTTGGAGGTTGCGCGTTCGCTAAACCTTGCGCGAACGCTTGGAGGCCGAAAGCGAGGAGAGGCGCCAAATCGTCGCCCCGAGTGTTCGGCGGCGGCAAAGTACTACTACTCGTCGCGCCCGCGTGACCTCCTAAAACCTCGCTTCGTCCTTCGCTGATCGCATCCGCGTCTTCGGCAAATACCGTTTGGCCTCTCGTGTTTCTCATTCTGTTTTCCATGACTTTGAGCATTGGCGTAATCGCTCGACCAAAGGGCGTATTCAAGACTTCGTTCGGTAAGTGAACGATGTGTTCGGGAATCTTCTTCCCGACTAAAAACTCGCAACACTCGTCCGAGAAGTTGTTGCAATTGTGTTCCAACAAATTATACGTGCCAACGTTAAACCGTGGGTGTATTTCGTCCAGAAACGTTTGGAATAACTCCTCGTCGACTTGCGTCTCGCCCATTTTTAAGATCTGTTTCGGAACGCCAAACTGCGTCTGCTTTGGAATTCCAACTTGCATTCCGTGGCCAAACCAGTACTCTTTCCCGAAAATATGCACGGACGTGTGCCACACGCCGTCGATTTTCTTCCCAAGGAGTTGCTCGGAAAGCGCAGAGGCTAAGCCGTCGCTGTTTTAATGATGATAATGCGTGCAAAGAGAGAGAGGTGTGAGTCTATCTAAAGAGAGAGAGAAGAAAACGAAACGTCGCGGAATGTGAAAGCAAGCGCGCACCTCAAATCGTACACGAACAGTTCAACCGCCACAAACTTTAAGTGCGAAGAGGAGGTCATTTAGTACTACTACGCGCGTGTGTGTATATTTATATATTTATCGCGTGCGTGTTATCGTGCGCGTTTATTAAAAAGTGTTCTTTAATGACGAAAAGAAGAGAAGTTTACTTTTCTCTCA
>Ga0233451_10005049_pt1 | contig 10833 bp, 11 predicted proteins | sample 011ome_29_FD_183052 | JGI IMG/M metagenome (GOLD analysis project Ga0233451, IMG submission 183052) | Coastal salt marsh microbial communities from the Groves Creek Marsh, Skidaway Island, Georgia - 011504CT (spades assembly) | ecosystem: Environmental > Aquatic > Marine > Intertidal zone >...
AATCTTCATTTCGTGTTTCAATCATACAAGAATATTTGTTTCTTAGTTCTTTGTCTTCTACGTATACATAAAGTGTTTTCATTGTTATACTATTTAAGATGTGTTTAAGTTTTTATTATATTGTTATAATGTGATTAAGTCATTTATGTTAGCATATGTCTTACGGATGTTTGTATTGGATTTGGGACTGATTCATTATTTTTAAAATAATCATCATTGGTTTTTTCAATTTTATCAATTTCATTTAGTTCATTAATGATTTCTTTTATAATTTCCATTTTATCTAAATGATTTGAGTTATCATCATCATCATTATTATATAAGTATTTTTTTTCTAATATTATTTTAATTAACGAAAGCAAACTACTTAATACTTTATCATAATCATAAGGTGATAAATCATTAGGTGATACATCATTAGGTGATACATCATTATCATTAGGTGATATATTGTTTTTAATATTAAAAAAAGCCGTTCCATTCACGATTTGATTTCCATTTAACGAAACATAATAAAAATCATTTACATATTGAACTAATCTACCTTGACTAGGTTTATCTTCTATACAACTGCCCCCATTTTGATTAGCAGTATCAACCGCAACTACTTGTTCTACATGATGTTCTTCTACCACAGAATATAAATCTATTTTATTAATTTTATTCAGAATAGAGTCAATATGTTTTATTATTTCTATATATTTAATTATTTTAGAATCGTCATCGTATTTTAAATATTTATTTTTGACAATTATATCTAATAAAATACTAATTTTATCTAAAATATCATGATAATTATAAGGTTTTATATTATCTTTTTTTGTATTTTTTGTATTTTTTCCATTAGATAATTCAATATTATCATTATTATCATTATTGATACTTTTTATAAAGTATATGTCTCCTTCTGCTATTACCATTCTACCTTTAGTTAATTCTTTAGTTAAGTCGTTAGGACATCTTTTCAACGTGTTTCTCGGTTTATTCAATGTCTTCGCCGTGGCAACTTTCGCCGCTACATTCTTATACATTTTCGATACCTGACCTATCGATTTATTCACAAAACTCTTCGCCGTCTTTTTATAACTAGCACCTCCACGAATACTCCGTCTTTTTCTCCGAAAATTTTTTCTAGTTGGCATTATATATATATGAATATAATTTAAAAATACTATGATTATATTAACAATGAAGTGTCTTTTATTATGGTTTCTATCATGTGCTTATTCGTTAGACAATATGGGCAAGGTATATCCGTCACCAGTTGGATATATCAAACCTCGTCCACCTACACTTAGATGCTTGACCTTTCGCCCACGACCTTTTCAAGAACCTCGTAAAAAGTTTTTTGTCGATATCGACGGAACTATTTGTAATACATACAAAAATGATTATTTTATTTCTACACCTAAAAATAATGTAATTGAATATTTTAATCGTTTATACGACGAGGGAAATGAAATCCATTATTGGACAGCCCGTGGGACAAACACAGGAAAAATATGGGATAAGGTTACATTACAACAATTAAAACATTGGAAATGTAAATATGATACTATTAATATTGGAAAACCACATTATGATTATTGGGTAGATGATAAAGCGATTAATGTAATTGACCTGCCTATTTCTAAATAATTTTATTTGTCTCCAGTTTTATTGTTATAAAAGATTTTCTTAAATTTATTTTTCTAAATTTTTATTTACCTCCCTCTCTCTCCGGCCTTTTGTTTTGAAAACCACGATTTTTAGAGTAGTTTATATGGTGTCAATTTTTGAAAAAAGGTCATTATGTCTTACCATATCATTATTTATAAATAAAAACTACTCTCACTATTTTTATATATTATTTATAAATGAAAACGAGTAATACTTTTTATAGTCAAATTATATAATTGTTATTGACTTACAACGAATAAGTAAGTATTAAACCACGAAAAACCACGAAAAACTACATTATAAGTTGTTTGCGTTTATGCAATAAAAGTTGTTTTTTTGTTAAAAAATAATGAAAAAGTAAGTATTTAAAAATACTTTTATGTCAAAATATTTATAGTTATATTAAAATTACAAATAATTTTAGTTGTAATTTATTTTGATTATTTTCTATTTCATTTTTAGTATAGACAATAGATTTATGTAATTTATCACTTGGAATGAAATTCATATGACTTATTATAAATAGTAATGCATTTTTTTGCCAACATTGCTATTCCATTGTTCAATTTATTCATCCAAAAAGAATATACACTTATTTGTCTGAGCAAATATTTTATTCAATCGAAAATTATAGAATTATGTTTTCAGGTGGATAGTTCGTAAGAACCATTTTTATAAGAAGATTCTGCTAGAAATGAATTATATGTATTCCGTATGTCTTTAAAATGCTTATCAATTATGTTGGGAGTAATTTGGTATTTATTTAAAGTTTTGTTTCTGTATTTATAATACAATAAAAACAAAGAGAAAAATCCCAATTTGATTAATCTGCACAATGGTTATGATTTAATATATTTATATATTCTTCTAATTCAAATAAAGGGTCTCCTTGTCTTACTTGAGGATCGCGAATAAAAAATTAACTATTGTTCTTTATTTTACTATATTTCCTTGTTTTATTTTTTTAATCCAAAGTCAATGGGTAATTTTATTTTCATCCATTTGAACGCGCATTTTTTTTTGTATGAATACTTTGTTCATAAGCACTATTCATCATATTCAAAATTTCCCTGTAATAAATACCAGTCATCAATTTATATGTTTCTCTTTCGTTTATTTTTCTGTAAATATTCAGATTTTTTTCGGTCTGTATATCTCAATAATTGGAACACTTGTGAACTACAATCATTTCTTTTTACTTTTATATGTTTGGGCGTTCATAGTTTAGATATTTAGTTACACCAGCTTTTACATTTTTTCTTTATTTTTTTATGTAAAGTTAGTTTCGTTACACCAGCTTTTACATTTTTTCTTTATTTTTTATGTAAAGTTAGTTTCTTCTTTTTTGTTTTATAAGCCATTATATATAATAGATTATTTTAATAAGGAATATATTGTATTACATTATTATCGTACATCGTGACTTGAAAGGTTTCTTTATATCCTTCTACATAAACACTATCCCCATCGTATAAATTGTCGCATCCGTTTGGGCCAGTGCATCGTTTGTTATTATGAACAATCGGTAATTTAATGGCATTGTTTTTATCATTCATACAATAAAAGTTCCATTTGTCTCTATGCACAGTTAACGGGCGTCCCAGCAAAGGTAAAATCGTTTCATCGCTTGGTCTAGTTAATATACCCACTTGCCTATAATTTGTATCAACGCTTTGTGTGGGAACGTTGATTGGAACTACTCCTCTTATATCTCGACTAGTTACCAAATACCGGTCGTCTCTTAATGGTTCGCTATATGGGTTGGATAAAATATCGTTACTATAAGGTATATTCGGTCTAAAAAAGCGTTCAAACCAAGAACCATTATTTTGTTCAACGATGTTCGTATTGGACAGATGATAATGTAATATCACTATGCCAAGTATAAAAATAATTAGGAATACAGGTTGAATACAAATTACACCTTTTGGACATTTTCTACCCATATATTAATATATTAAAAATAGTTTATAATATTTCATCTACTAACCCATATTTTAAACAAGTTTCGGAATTTAACCATATGTCTTTTACACCTTTGGAAATTTAAAATACCGACTTTAAGTAAATTATATTATATTTTAGTATAATTTAACTCTTTTAGTTAAAATTGAGTTAAAAATAAATCTTTAGTGATAGTATAGAATGCCGAAATATACTTGTGAACAATGTTTGAAAGAGTTTTCTCAAAAATCCCACTATACTAAACATCAAAATAAAAAAATACCATGTCAAGATAATAAAGGAAAGATAGAAGAAGTTGTTGAGAATATTATTATAAATACAAAATTGATTTCAAATAATACTGAAAATATAATTACAACTATGAGTAAAAAGCAATTAGGACAATTTTATACAACAAACTATGAATATATTCTTTCAAATATGAAAATACCAAATGATGTTAAAACTATTGTAGAACCTTTTGTTGGTAATGGTGATTTGTTAAAATTTATAAAAAAAAAAAATTATAAATTAGAAATTTATGATATAGACCCTAAAATTACAGATACAATAAAAAGAGATACATTAAAAAATCCCCCTGATTATACTGATAAATTTATATTGACAAATCCACCTTATTTAGCAAGAAATAAAAGCAAAGAGAAAGATATATATGAAAAATATAAGTGCGATGATTTATATAAATGTTTTATAACTATTATAATATCAAATATTTGTCAGGGAGGAATTATTATTATACCATTAAACTTTATATCATCAATTAGAAAATCTGATATTGAATTAAGAAAAAAATTTCTAGAAAAATATTCAGTAAAAATTATTAATATTTTTGAAGAACAAGTATTTGACGATACAGGCTATACAGTCTGTAGTATATATTTTGTAAGAAAACAGAATTATGAAGTTAATAATATTAAAATGTATATTTATCCTTCAAAAAAAGAAATGAATATTCAATTGACTTCTGAAAATAATTATACTATTGGAGGAGAGATTTATAATGTTCCTCAAGATTCAAAATATATAGTTGAAAGAGCTACAAAAAAAACAAAAGGAAATATAACAAATATTTTACTAAAATGTATTGATGATAACATTAATAGTCAATTAGGATTTAAAATTGTTAGTGATGAAGATAAATTTATTGATAATACTAAAAATTTATCAGCAAGGAGTTATGCTACACTTGTTATTAATAAAACTCTTACATTAAAACAGCAAAAACATTTAGTTAATAAAATTAATGAATTTATAAAAGAAAAAAGAGAAAAATATAATTCTTTATTCCTAACTAATTATAGAGAGAGTAATTCAATTGCTAGAAAGCGTATTTCTTTTGATTTAGCATTCAAAATATGTAATTATATGCTTACATGCGAACTGTCATAAATCTCTCGAATTCATAAAGATCTCCAATAAATACTTTATCTTTAATGCTTTTATATTTTTCTTTCTTTTTAAGAAAATCAAATTTATCTCTAGTCCGCCACGATTCATCACCATCCAAAATATTAATAAACTCAATCGCTTTTTCTTTATTTTCCAATAACCAATTTAATTGTGCTGTAATAAAATCATATACTTCACGTAAAGTTCTTGTTTGAGCACCTCCTTTATCGCAAACCATTTTAAAATTTACATAATATGTTATGTCTTCTTCACTAACAAATATTCCATCCATATCTTCCGTGTATTCAAAACCATTCATCTCTTTATTTGGATGAGGCATAGGTTCAAAGGTATTTGTTTCTTTATTAAAACGGTGGTTAGTTTTTTCTATTTTCTTTCCTACAATTGCACTTACTATATTTCTTTGATATATTTCACATTCATTACTTTTCCCACCATTATACCATGGTTGTTCTTTACGCCAGTTTTTTGTTTGGTCTTTTGAATGTGTGATATCCATTTTTAAATTTTTCTCGATTTGTTTGAGATTTGAATGCTCCATTGTGATGAGATGTTGTATTATATTTAATTATTTTCATTTCAATTTTCATTTCAATTTTTCATTTAATCATAATATATACCACCACACAAAAGTGAATAGTATAACATTACAGTGGTTTAATGGATAATGTTTTATTTTTTTGTAAAAAACGTTCATTTCGGTTTGTTTATCTATTGGTTTCTTATATCTTTCTTTTGGGAAATGTTCATGCATTGTTCTTTTTCTTGTTTGGTTATTATCTCTAATAACATGTCCTAAATGTTGAGGTGTAATATCAAAAGTAGGATATTTTTGTTTCATATCAAATGCTAATTCATTCATAGTAAGTTGTTCGTTTTGTTTCAATAAATCTAACGCAGTTTTCACTTGTGGTTTTGTAATTTTGTAAGATATAGGTTTTCTGTTTCTTCTTGTTAAATTTTTAGAAGTAATATATTGTTTAATCCAATCTTGTAAAGTGGATTTTTTACAATCAAATATTTTACAAGTTTTCTTATATCCATCTCCTTTATAATTATTTAAGTAATATTTAACGGCAGAAATTTTATAATCTTCTGTCTTATGTTTAGTTATCTATATTATTTTGAGAAAAATATAAAAATAGTTAGGGTGCGGTTTTAAATCTTCAAGGGTGTAAATGTATTTCCAAACAAGTGCTAAACATTTGTTCGGTGGCGTCTTTGTTTTAACATGTCACCATATAACTGGGTGTGTAAATCGTGTCTTCAATATAAACCAAAAAATACAAGAAAAACAAAGAAAAACTATCTATAAAGTTGGCATTTTAAATTTCAAATGGCATAAAAAGATTTTTGTCTCCAAAAACTTTTCCGAAATTTATTATTTCAAATTTTATTTTTTCGAAATTTTTATTTTACCTCCCTCTCTCTCTGGCATTTTGTTTTTAAAACCACGATTTTTAGAGTAGTTTATATGGTGTCAGTTGTTTAAAAAAGGTCATTTTGTCTTATTTATTATGTATTCATAAAATACAAACTACTTTCATAAAAATAATTAAAATATTACAACTGAAAACCCGTACTACTTTGTATAGACCAAAAATATAATTGTTACTGACTAACCACGAAAAAGGTAAGTATTAAACCACGAAAAACCACGAAAAACTACTTTAAAAGTTGTTTGCGTTTATGCTGTAAAAGTTGTTTTTCAGTTCAAAAATAACGAAAAAGTAAGTATTTTTAAATACTTTTAAATGACATTGGTTATGGGTTAAAGTTTTTTTCTATTACTCTATATGTATAAATGCGATTGTTGTCGGTATGAGACCATAAACAATTCCAATTATAATAAACATTTATCTACATTAAAACATATAAAAAATACAGAAAAGGAACAATTTATGTGTAAATATTGCTGTAAACACTTCAAATACAAAAACTCAATGTATCATCATATAAAATATACTTGTAAACAAAATAAGGATGAAGATTTGAAAGAACTGGTGCGATTGATGAACTTACAATTAGAACAAAAAGATAAAGAAATAGAATATCAAAAAAAAGAAAATAAATATCAACAAAAACAAATAAATAAATTAATGGGTAAGTTACAGGTCAACATAACGAATAATATAGTACAAAACAATCATATCCAGTTGTTGTCCTATAAAGAAACAGATACAAGTCATTTGACCGAAACAGACTATGTTCAATGTATAAAAAAGGTGACGTATTGTGTAAAACATTTGATAGAAAAGATACATTTCAATCCAATAAAACCCGAAAATATGAATATATACATATCAAATATGAAAGACAAATATATAATGGTATATGAAGACGGAAATTGGAAATTAAGAAATAAGAATAGTGAAATAGATGAATTGTATAATGAAAAAGAAATCTTATTAGAAGATTGGGTGGATGAATATCAACATAAATATCCAGAATTGAGACAAAAGTTTGAAAAGTATTTGAACAATAAAGAAAATGATGAAACAATGAACCATATAAAGGATGAAATAAAACTACTAATGTATAATCAAAAAAATAAAAAAGAATGATACATTACCGAATTGGTCGAATCTATTTTCTCGAGATCATATAAGGTCTCTTTTTTGGTGACCTTTTTATTCGTTTAACAAATATTTCATATATTGTATTTCTTTATTTTGTGTTTGAATGATTGTTTCACTTAATTTTTTTATTTTAGGATCATTTGTTGTTTCTAAAATTTTATAACTACTCGTGAGTGCGGATGAGTGATGACTAATCATACGTTTTAAATATTGTTCATCATTCACAAAGAATTGTTGTCTTAAAATAAAAACAAAACAAAGAGACAAAAATAGTCCAATAATAAATATTCGAATATTTATCTGATTATGAGTCAAATAATGAATAATTTCATGCGCCCATATCATATTAGAGGCCATTAAACACCCACCAAAAAAAAGACCATAAGAAAAATAAAGATGACTAATACTAAATGCTAATGCGTTCATAGCGTTAAAACATATACCCACAATAGTCATCACCATAAACATAATTATTTGATATGTTAGAATATTACCCATAATAAGTTATAATAAAAAAAGTTGAGATTCTATTTTGATAATATTAGTTCGTCTGGTGATCCGATTAGAAAGAAAAACCTAATAATCTTTGTCTCCAATCTTACAAACAAATCCAAATCAAAATAGGATAGCGATATTGACGGCAGATGTTTCGCGAGGTCTTGTATAACAAAATTTATTTAAACATAACTATACACTATCACTAATGAAGCGAAATTATTATATTGGCGATTTAGAATTTAAAACGAAAAAAAAAGAATGTGAAAATTAGACAAGAAATATAATCAATGATTTAGGTTGTAATACAAAAAGACACGAGTACCTAATGTCTTGATACAATAAGAAATAAATATATAATTTAATTCAGGTAAAGGTTTTTTATTGGATAATAAAAAAATTGAATTAAATAATATAACTTGTACTATTGAAGAAATGGATTTAACCAATTTGTCAAAAACTGAACTTTTAGAGAAGTGTGAAGAACTTGGAATTAAAAAGTGTAAATCAAAAAACAAGGGTGAATTAATTGATTTACTTCGAAATAAACCAGTTGAGAAAAAAATTGTTAAACTGATAATTGACGAAAATGTAGAAGATATAAATGAACCAATTATTGCATCTACTACACAAAATACTATTGATATTAAAAATATTACTGGTATAGAATATTTAAAAACAATAGGTAATAGTAGTATTGATTTAATATTAACAGACCCTCCATATATAATATCAAAAGATAGTGGTATGAATGAACATTATAATAATGTTAAATTTAATGAAGAAAATTACATTACTCAAGTAAAAACACAAGATGAATGGGAAGAATACAAAAATTTAAATGTAATTGAAGATGATACAAATAAGGAAAAATATATTAAGTATGGTTCTATATATGGAAAAAAATATTGTGTAAAAACTGATTATGGAAATTGGGATAGTGATTTTACTATGGAAATTTTAGAGCAATTTATAAGTGAGTATTATAAAAAATTAAAAAAAGGTGGAACATTAATAATGTTCTTTGATTTATGGAAAATAACAGACCTTAAATATTTATTGGAGAAATATAAATTTAAACAAATTAGGTTTATTGAATGGATTAAAACCAATCCACAACCAAGAAATAGCAAAGTGAATTATTTAACTAATTGTAGAGAAATAGCATTATTAGGTGTCAAAGACGGCAACCCAACATTTAATAGTTCATATGATAATGGTATATATATGTATCCATTACAAGGTGGAAAAAATAGATTTCATCCAACTCAAAAAAGTTTGGTTTTATTTGAAGAATTAATTAAAAAACATTCAAACGAAAATGATACTATATTGGATACATTTTTAGGTTCAGGAACTACTGCTATTGCTTGTAAAAATACAAAACGCAATTTTAAAGGTTGTGAAATATCAAAAGAATATTATGATAAAATTTTAGAAATTTTATAAGGATAAATCTATAATTTCAAAATTGTTATTAAATAAACTTAATAATTTTTCAAATGACCAACGAAATTTAATACAATCACGATGATTATGTATTTGAAATTCTCCTATTGTAATCCCATTAATAATAATACAAGAACTTTCATTCCATTTTTTATTTTTTATGATATGACTAAACGAAATGTTATAATTTGTCCAGTTAATACTTTCTTTTAATTTGACAAATAATATAATATTTTTATGTTTATTGTAATATACGATAGGACAATCAAAAGTATTCAAAGCATATATTTCTAATAATATCTTTACATTTGTTTCAATATAGTTTTTAATTTGTTCTAAATTCAAAAGTAAATCTATTCCAAAAAATTCACAAAACCTTTTCTTTGATGGTTGACCTATAACTTGTGGGCAAACCTTAGCATCTTTTTTTGTTGTTTTAGCACTCAAATTTACTTTATCATCATCAATACTTACAAAATCATATTTATTTCCATTTTTAGCGATATGTTTTATTTTAAATGGAAATTCAACTTTTAGTTTATGTAATTTATCTTTAATGATAGTTGCATCTTCCAAACTATACTTATATTTTCCATCATATTCAATTTCATATAATAAACATATTGCCATCTCAAAAATTTTACCTAAATCTTCTGTTAAAACTTTTTTTTGTGTTTTAATTTCTTCTTCTACAATAGGTTCATCTTCCTCAATAATTAATATCTTTTTAACTTTTTTTGAAACACTCAAAGTTTCATTATTAACAATCTTCAATTCAGGTTTAGTTTCCATTTCTCTATATTGTATTATGATAAGAATTTTATTTATAAAAAGCATTTCAATTTTTTTATAAATAGTTAAATAATATATATGCCTAAGCATAAGAACTAAGATTTCAAAATGTCTGCTGTTGAATATTATTTAACCGAAGATGTTTCACAAGAACAAGTATGTAGAATATTTAAGTGTAGTCCAAGAAGTTTAATGAGTTGGGTTGAAAAATATGATGAAGAAGGTGCAGTTAAAAGACATAACAGACAACCAGTAGCGAAAAAAATAAATTTTGACCGATAGTTAATTTTCTTATATAAATATTTGATTACATCGTCTATGTCATTGTATAAGGTTTATTATCGTCTTCGAGATTATTTTCAATAATAAAAATTGAAACAAGAATAAAAATAAGCTGATTTATAAAGATGAGTTTGATAGACATGAGTTTGATAGATGTATCCGCGATTGCGGAAATACCAGATGAATATCCAGACGAGTTTAA
>Ga0233451_10005072_pt1 | contig 10810 bp, 7 predicted proteins | sample 011ome_29_FD_183052 | JGI IMG/M metagenome (GOLD analysis project Ga0233451, IMG submission 183052) | Coastal salt marsh microbial communities from the Groves Creek Marsh, Skidaway Island, Georgia - 011504CT (spades assembly) | ecosystem: Environmental > Aquatic > Marine > Intertidal zone > Salt...
TTTTACCTGAATTATTAAAAATTGCACAGGAAAATATAAATATTACTGATTATGAGTATCGAATACCTACTCAATTAACAAAGGGTGGGCCTATAAATAATGTATTAATTAATACTGCTGTTTTAGATCATAAACTTTCTAAAATTTCTAATAATAGTGATGATTTTGATTTTTTAAATTATCAAATATCATATCTTAAATTACAAAAAGTAGACCTTGGAATTATTTTCTACGGAAATATACATTCCGACTTATTTTTAAAACAATTACAAAATCAATTCAATGTTACTTTAATTCCAAAAATTGATTATAATCTACTAATTAAATTTATTTTAGATAATGAATTAAAAAGTAGTTCTGAAAAGAAGAATCTAATTAAAGAAAAGTCTGAAAAAGTTAATAATGGGAATTCAAGAGAAATAATTAATGGAGTTATTTCTGAAAAGAAAATTACAAATAAGAAATCAATTAAAACTGGAAGTAAAACTCCTCCTCCATTACCAAATAGTTTTATTAAAAATAATAAATTAAAACCCCCTCCTTTACCAAAGGGCTTTTTAAAAAAATAACATACCTTAAAAATTGAAATTATGGAAATCAACAATCTTATAATTATTGCAGTTTGTGTCGTCGTTGCTTATGTATTATTTAAAGTTTTAAAATCTGTATTAAAAATTCTTCTACCTATTGCTATTATTTTTGGTGGTTCATATTACATTTACTTAAATATTAAAGATGTAAATGTTCTCCAAAAAATCGATTCTATTTATTGTTCAGAAGAAAATTATGATAAAGTGAAATGTAATTGTGTATCACAATTTGTGATTACTAAAATAAATAACGATTATTCAAATGAAGAAATAGAAGCCTTAAAAAATGACCCAGTTGAAGGATTAACTATTATTTCAAAGATTTTAACTGAAAATAGAAGTCAAATCACTAATTGTTTAAATGAAAATGGTAAAGTAATCATTTCATTTGAAGAAATAATAAGTGATTTAAAATCTTTAATTAAATAAAGTAAATTTTGCGGTTTCTAATTTTTTTTAGAGTTGAACCCTTTTTTTCAAAATTATTAAAAATTGATTTAAGAATTATGTCCAATTATGGCCTATTATAGTCCATTTTTAAAAAATGCTTTTTTTCTTCAGGTATCATAATAAGTTGTATTTAGATTAAAATTATAAAAAAAATAATGATGGGTTTTAAAACCTACCATTATTAATATTTGAAAAAAATATTAGATACTACCATTTTTTAATTTAATAAATATATAGTTAATTTACCTTCATCAATAAAATAATCTTTGTAAGATGATAAATATGAATCAGCAAACCTTTTCATATCAATTAAAGAATCAAATTTATACATTGTAAGAGTCTGTTTTGTTTCTATTTCTAATAAATAAACGTCCTTTAATTTATAATAAGGAGATTTGTTAATTGACCTTACCATCTTTTTTAAATTTCTATCGAAGTTTAGATTTCTTAATGAAGAGCTTACAATTTTAGAGCTTTTGATCATTTTAAAATAAATATCCTCTCTAATTTGATTTATTGTAAGGGATTTATAATTAAAATCAACAAATCTCTGAGTTTTAATATCCCAGTAATAATTAAAATTTAGTGCATTATTCGATGTTTTGTTAATTACTTCGATTTGAATTCTATTTGGAGCATTAAAATATTTTAAATTAAACTCAATAATATCATTTGAAGTTAAAATATTTCCTAGTTTCTTTGCAACTTTATCAATCTCAATTTTAAAAGGTTCAACTTTATTTATATCAGATTTTTTTTCCTCATCAATTTTACACTCATCTTTAGAAACCCAAACAGATAGTTTAGGTATAAAATATAATTCAATATTAGAGAATGTAATGAACTCATCTAGATTTTCAGTAATAAATAAAATTTTATTAGTGATATTATTATCATATTCTTCTACTTCTATCATATAACTAATATTATCTTCTTCTACATCATTATCATTATTAATAAATACATTTACACTAACTATTTTAACATTGTTCGATAGTTTTTTTCTTCCATTTAAAACAATTTTCCCGTTTATAAAATAATTTTTTAATAATAAATTATTTTTAAGACTTTTAATTTTAGTTCCCTTCATCAAATAAGAAACTTTAAACTTTTGATTGTTATTTTTAATAAAAATGGAGTTTTTAAATATATTTTCTTGCCCACTATTATTAAATGAATTTCGATTTCCTTTAAAAACATTAACCTTTGATGAAATAAATCTTATAAAAGAAGTTTCAGGATTAACACTAAATGTTCCATAATATGGTTTAGAAATTGTTTTTAAATTATTGTATTCATTTGAATTTAAAAGTAAATCTTTATTAGATTGGGTATTTAAAGTCTTAATATCTCCTGCCTTGATTTTATTCCATTGGTCCAATGATATACTAAGAATAAAACTGTTATTGATTTTAAAATCTTTCAAAGAGTTGTTTATACAAACAATATCGATTATGCTTTCTTGCTTATTAATCTTAATATCTTTATACTGAACAAGAACATGCCAGTCGTAAATAGAATTAATTGATTTTATTTTAATTTTGAAAATACCGTTAGGATTCAAATTATTATATGTATCTGTATTTAAATCAAGTAATATGTTTTTTTGAGCAACTAAATCTTTTGAACTTTTCAACTCTTCTGAAATAAGTTTATAATTAGTTCCCTTTTCAATAAAGTAATTAGATTTTAATAAACCAGTTGGTTCGATCATAATAATTGATCTATTTTCATAATTAACAATATGATGGTTTTTTTGAAATTCAATAAAAGATTTTAAGTTTTTTGAGGATGAACTCTCTATATCATTTCCAATTGTAAAATAAATTGATGGGATTAAAAAAACAAAAATTATGAATCGGCTTATATTAATATTTCTAGATGATAAGGAAATTACAAATGATATTAGACATGCAGATCCTACAATTAAATAATCTATAAGTTTAAATACTTTGTTAAAATTTATAGAGAATAAATATAAAATTCCAATACTAAAACAAATGGATATCAAAAAATTAAATCCATATATTAATCTTAGTTGCTTTCTTAATGCCTTAAATGAAGAATTGTTTTTATCATTTATATATTTAAATTTTGATTCAGCTTGACTAAATTTTAAATCTAATAGATCATCATTTATTTCGATTAATATTTTAGAATCTTCTAAATTTTTATCCATAACAACATTTTTCATTGACGAATTATAAATATAATTAAAACGCAAAAGAATAAAAAAAACAAAATTCAATATTGTAATCCTCTCAAAATAATAATAGTAATGCAAATTTGAATGAGATTTAGTAAATTTATTAATAACAAAAAATTATCGAAATGGGCTTTAGTTTATTTTTTATCCTAATTAATTTTTTTTCCTTTCAAAATGAGAATACTTCCAATTTTGAGAATCAGTTTAAATCTTATTATAATAAAGCTTCAATTGCAGCATTTTATTCTGGGAGTTTTCAGAATGGATTTCATGAACTCGAATTAACTAAAGCATATATAGATTCAGCTTCAGTATTTTTAAATAAAATTCCTAATGAAAATATTAATAAGATTTCTTATTTAAATCAATTAAACGTCTTAATTCATGATTATGAAGTCTCCCTTAAAATTTCTGAAGATAACATTAACTATATTTTACCATCTTTTAGTGCTTTTGCTGGATATCGTGATGATTTTAACAATGTAGATGATGCTCAAGAAATTTTATTAGAGTCTTTATTTGACAATATTATTACTCAGTCAGATCCAATAATTAAAGGACCTATAAAAGACAATAATCAATTTGTATTAATTAACATAATACCATATGATGAAACTCTTAAAGGAGTTGGGCAAGATTTTTTAAACATGAATACTAACTCCTATTCAATTTTATCTCATGAGCTAATAAAAATTCTTGGATCAGATGGATTTAGCAGATACAAGAATAATAATCTCAATAAAGATGATTATAAATCTATAATGGAATATTTTAATACTGATAGAATATACAGCTTCAATATAAATCTAAAAAAAACAGAAATTAATAATTTATTATATTCAGGCCTAACATTCAATTTAATTGAGAAACCTAATTATATTCCTAAATTAGTAAGATATTTTGAGAATTTTAGAATAGAAAAGAACTCGAATTTTTCAAAATCAATTTTATTAAATATTATATTTTACTTTATTACCTTATTAATATTATTGGTTGGATTTAATAATATTAAGCGAAATAAATTTTCGTTTAATAAAGAAAACTTAATTTCAGATTCAATAATTATAATTGCTATTTTTATTTCAACAATTATTTCTATTTATTCCCTTAGGTTAATTTCTCCTGATATAAATGCTTTTATTGGAGAATTTTACACAAAACTCTGGATTTCATGTTTAATTATAATTCCAACAATCATTTCCATTGTTGTTACTACACTTTTACATACTAAATTTTCAAAATCAGTGTCTACTGACATTAAATCTAAAAATAAAGTACTTTTTGCATCACTGGTCTCCCCAATTATAATGTGCGTTTTTTTTATTAATTATTCTAAAATCAATAATGATTTTACCATTTTAATAATTGCTTTAATGCTAATGCTAATGTTAATTTATCCTACAAAATTAATGGCTCTAATAATACACAAATTTCAAAATAAAGGTGTAGTAAAATTGCCATTTATCATCACTTCAATTATAATACTATTTACATGTTTTACAAGTGAAATTTTATTTGTGATGGAATCTAACTATGTAATTGCTTCATCATTATTATTAATCCCTCTTTCTATTATAGGTTATAAAATTAGTAGATCACAAACTGACAATTTAATTATTGTAGATGAAAAGGAATTAGAAGCATTAGTTAATCCAGATGAATATATAAGAGAAGGATTAAATATAGATGAAATTACAGAAGACATAAACGAATTTATTAAAAATGATATAGATTTGGTATATACCCTTAAAGGTGATAGTAATATTGGTAAAACAAGGTTCCTAAAAGAATATATGAGTGAAAACTCTTTTAATAACGAATTTTTCTTTGGAGATTTTGATGAATTTAAAGAAGGAGCTATTTTACTTTATGAACCTTTTTATCAGGCATTTTGTTTACATCCTAATTACGAACTTAGACTTGACAAAGGTTTTTTTACTAATAGAACAAAGACATTTGATGCAATGACAAAAGTAGTTCAAGTTGCATCTGCATCTGCACCAATAGATTTAGGAAGCCTAATTTCAATAGATGATAATGAAAGTTTAAGTGTCAGTGAAATTAGTGGAGAATTACTTAATATTATTATTGGTTATGCAGAAAGCCATAGAAAAAAAATGGTGATCATTTTAGATGACTTTCAATGGGTAGATGAAGCTACAAATGAGTTATTACTTGCTTTTATTGACAAATTAATTAAAAGAGGTAAAGTCTCTTCCCACATAAAAATTATTATAACTATTAGCAATTACGATCACTCTATAAAAGATCAAAACTTATTATTAAAGAATTGTTATGAAGAATTGAAAAACATATCACATGGTAGATTGAAAGAAAATAGTTTAATTCAAAAAAATGCAAATCAATTTTTAAATCAATTATTTAAAGAAAGTGGATTCAAATATTTTAAAGATAAGTCTAATATAAAATTTTCACAAAATTTAAAAATACACCTTAAGAAAGTAATTGATCAAAATCATGAAAGCTTTAATCCTGGAAATTTATTCAATTATATTCTTGCTTTAAATAAATATGACTTAATATTAATTGAAAATAATCTTCTTAGGTTGATAAAAGAACCAGGGGATGATTTTAAATATGAAGATAGTATTCAATTGTTAATGAAAACTAAGTTTAATAATCTTGAAGAAGTAGAGAAAAAAATAATTGAATCAGCAGCATATATTGGTCTTAAGTTCGATGCTTCTATTCTCTCATATATATGGAAACTTGATTTAATTGAAATAATTCATGTTTTAGAAAAAATTGAAGATCTAGGTATTATTGTAGATGAATCGGAAAATGACAATTTATATTCTTTTACTAATAAATATTTTCATAAATGGCTGAGAAGTAACTATAAAGGACTTAATAGAACTGAACATAGCCAAAAAGTTATTGAATTTCAAAAAAGAATCATTGACTCAATAATTTCTAAAGGGGAATTATATATTAACAAGTTAGATGTTGATATATTAAAATCAATAAGCAATAGATGTAATTTATATAAACATATAGATGAAATAAATATTCATGGAATAAGATTTAATTTAATAACTGCTGAAAAATTAGCTAATCAAAATAAATTAAAACAATCAGGTCAATATTTTATAAATATTAAAGATGATCTGTTAATAATAAATCAAGAACATATTGAAATTATATTAGAAACTCTTAATTCCTATTTAGATTTTTCATCAGGATTAGATGTGATTGATAAAGAAGTAACAATAAATAGCAACAATGTATATTTTCTTGATATACTTTTTGAAACCTTACTGACTAAATCAAATAAAAAACAGAGATCAAAAGCCGTATTATATTATTTGATAGATTGTTTTAAAAGGAATTTTAAATCTTTTTCTGATTATGAAAAAAATGGCCTATTAGATTTTGAAAAAAATAGATTTGAAAGATTTAAATCAATTAACAAATATAGAAGCTTTATTCACGAAAATGATTTGTTGAGAGCAGATTTCTATTTTTCAATGTTAGAAGATAGATATAATTATATTCCATTGATTAATTTTAGGAAATCAGCAATTGCTGATAGAAATTTTGAATTAGCATTTGAAATAGGTATTGAATTAACAAAAATATTTAACCATGAAGATACAGTAGATACAATGATGTCTTTTTGTTTAGATTCTCTTTATATACTTTCTAATGAAGAATCTAAGTTGAGTGTTCAAGATAAACATATAGATTTTGAAGGGGTATATGATATAATTATAAATATATTTTCAGATACTAATATCAGTCTTGCAAAAGCCAAAAAGACCTCTTTAATTATAAGAAGGTATGTTGAAGCTTATTTTATTAAAAAAGAATATGAAAATGTAATAAAACTCACAGATTTAAGTGAAAGCTTAAATTTAAGAATAGGAAATGATCAAATACTATTTTCTAATTGGCCTTTTGCAGGAGCTAGTTCTTTGTTTTTAGAACGTTTTGACGTTGCAGAGGAATATTATTTAAAACATTTCGATTTATTAATTAAAAGAGGTGCTAAAAAAGAAGATTTCATGCATCCTTTAGACGGAATATTACATTGTTGTCAGATAAAGAATGATTTCAAAATTTTTGATAAAATTAATGAAATATTGTATGAACATCTTTTATACATTAGTGATAAAATGTTACATCAAGTGTTTGAAGATAGCAAAATTGATCCAAAAACTATTTTATCAGATTTATATAATCCTGTAAGAGAAAAAAAGAAAGTTGTAAATATTGAACAAAATCCTGAAGAAACACTAGAATTATCCAAAGATATATTTAAGATTATATATGTTATATCAAAATCTGATGGTAATATAGATAGCTCTGAATTATATGATTTAATTGAGAGTGTTAATGCAATTAACTATTCTATTGGACATAAATATAAAATTACAAAAGATGTTATTGCTTCATTAAGGAAAGAAATAGATGAGATAAATAGTGATAAATATGAGACCTATTTTAAAAATATGTGTATAAATATTTCGCAAAAGCACGATCATAATACTTTAAAATCTATATATCATTTTTGTGTTGATATTGCTAAATCTGATGGGTTTATTGATGAATCTGAACAAATATTGTTAAATATTGCAAAAAAATACTTTATTAATTATGAAAATATATAAAACATATGCTTTAACAATTTTTTGTGTTGTTGGTACATTTCAATTATATGCACAAAACATAATAAATAGCGAAAGAATTTTATCTAAAATAGATAGTGATTTTGTTTTTGGCGCCAGCTTAGACGGAGATTTAAAATTTGGTAACATAAATTTGGTGGAAACTAATTTATCAACCCAAATTGGAAAAAAAATACATAACAATATTTTTAGAGCAGTTTTTAATTATTCTTATACTTCTGAGAACAATGAAGTATTATCCAATGACTGGACTGGACAATTAAGACTAAATCACTTTATTAAAAATAATTCTGTTTTCTTTTTTATTCAAGGACAAAATGTTATGTCGTTAAACATTAAATACAGGTATTTATTTGGATCTGGATATAGAATGAAAATTCTTGGCGATGGGGATAATTATCTCGATCTTTCACTTGGAGTATTTAAAGAAAGTGAACTATATAATAATAATGGAGATGATTTATTGATAAATAATTTAAGATACAGTATTAGTGTCTTATCTAAAGTTAAAATTAGTGAAAAATTAATCTTTAACAACACATTTTACTGGCAAATTAATACTAAAAAAACTTCAGATTACAGGCTATATTTAGAACCTAGATTCAATTATAGTATTTCAGATGACTTTGAGTTATTTTTTGCGCTACGAAATAGGTATCATTCGTCTCCGTATGTAGATATTAAAAATAATGATAGTCAAACAACTTTTGGAATTGAATTTACTTTATAAGTTACATCTGTTTAGAAAATCTAATTACAAAATTAAAATCCTCTAATTGAGCACTACTTCCAGTCTTATCGATATCAACTATTTTAAACCCTTCTTCATATAATTTTTCTGCATTTGTTTTAGAAAATTTTAATATATTATTTGTAGAAGAATCTATCAAAAATAAATCTGATGTTTTACTCACAAATGAATAAGAAAAATATACTCGCTCATTGCTGTTGAGTAAATCAGATAATAACTTTTTTTCTTTTTCTTTCTGCTTTTTTATACGTTCCTGTTCCTTTTTCTTTTGTTTCTCAGCTTGTGCTTTACGCATTTCAGCCTCTTCTTCTTCCCTTTTCTTTTGAGCAGCAATTTCCTCAGGAGTTAATTTATTTTGCCTCTTTATTAGGAAATATACTAGAATTCCAACACCTATGTATATAATGATATTCATAACTGAAATTATTCTTTCTCAAAAATTAAAATGAAATTGAAGCTTTCTAGTTGAGCTGATTGTGATGTCTTTATAGCATGACTTAATCGCCATCCCTTGCTAAGAACATCTTTTACTGTTGTACTACTTGATTCAATAATTTCTGGCTTATAAGTGCTATCCTTAACCTTATAAATTGTTGAATTTGGGCTTACAAAACTGTACGAAAAATAAACTTCTATTTGCATAATTTAATTTTTTAATAAGTTTAAATTTAATAAAAATTTAATATTTCTTCAACATATCAATTATTTTATAGTGTCCTTTTGAACATTTTATAATTTTATTTTCCCAGCTTTCAGTTGATGTATTATAAAATCTATAACATTTAGATGAATTATTAGGAAATATTACATGTTTATAAAAAATACTTGGTATATGAGCTCCTGTTTCTAATTTAATATGGTTTTTACCAAAATAACTTTCATCAATCACAGTAACATAACCTACAGAATCTGCCCATATTCTAACTTTAGACTCTAGATTTTTCCATGCACCACGATTTAATTTTTCATGTTGAAGTGAGCAGTTTAAATAAGAAAATGTTTCTTTTAAATCTTCTATAGAATTTGTGAAATCTGCTGCAGGGGCAAAATGGCCTTTATCCCATACATTGTGACTGTAATCTAAATTATCAGAAGTGCGAATACCTTTTTCTTTATGAAAGTTTAGCCCCTTTCTAGATACCTTAGACTTATTGGCATCTTTTTTATTAATTCTATACACAACCCAGTTTGGTTGTTCGTATTCTTCGTTGTAAGAAACAGTGTATTGGTTTTTAACTATTATTAAATTTCTTTCTAGTGTCCTTTCTTGACTAAATAAGACACTTCTAAAAAGTATTAGTATAAATATAATTTTAATCTTTATCACCTTCTATTAGCTGATTTAGAAAATAATTAGTTTTTCCGTTATTTGTAATTACTTTTTTGTAATTAAAAAGATCAAAATATTATTCATGAATGTCTTTTAAAAGCATATCTGACCTTTAATTAAGAAAATACACTTTACATTCCAATAGCTGCTAACATTTTAAAGCACCTTCTTATCTTTCATTAAATAGATGGAATGTATTTTATTTAGAATTGACATTTTAAAAGTATCTGAATTTGAGATATAATTTTTTAAAATTTATTTAAAAAAACTGTTTATTTTTTACTTTCATTTCTTTTGAAATGATACTAATAATCAGTTCAATATTTTAATATTCCTGAATAATATTTAACCATAAAAGATCTTCATTTCACAAAAATTAAATAATGATTTTAAAGTAGAATAGTATTTTAAGAATAGGTTATAATTTTAAAAATTTAATCATTTTATTTGTTCATCATCTACTGGAATTATAGCTCAACAAATTTTTAATGTTCTTTTTCTAAAATAAATAAAAAGTAGTTTTATCTAAATAATAAAAGCAAATGGACTTCAATAATTCTAATGAATTGATTTATAGTTAATATAAATTAGTTCATGCCTATTTTTAACTTCTGAAGTACATTTTATATTACCCAATATTAATTGCTAAAATCTTAAGTTCTTTGATAGAGTGAAATCTTCTAGTTAGTATATTTTAAATTTAAAATAGAAAAATTTTTAATTTAAGGCAATATATTTTAAAGCAGTTATAGTTCTAACTATTTAAGTATTTCTTTTTAAGGCCTTTTACTATAATATCAATAGCTTTACTTTTAACAGTATTAGCTAAAATAC
>Ga0233451_10005086_pt1 | contig 10795 bp, 9 predicted proteins | sample 011ome_29_FD_183052 | JGI IMG/M metagenome (GOLD analysis project Ga0233451, IMG submission 183052) | Coastal salt marsh microbial communities from the Groves Creek Marsh, Skidaway Island, Georgia - 011504CT (spades assembly) | ecosystem: Environmental > Aquatic > Marine > Intertidal zone > Salt...
GATCAGATCAATTCCAATCGTCCTGGAGCCTCTATTGGAGCCTTTGCTGTGGGGAAAAACGTTATCCAAGCTGAATTTGGCTTGGCCTTTCGTCATTATTCTCACAGTGGATACAACAACTCTACTTTTGATGGAGGAATCGGGTTCCTTTCCCTGCGATGGGGTTTTTGGTTGGAAACTTTAGAACTGACCGTGGAGAGTAAATATCTAAGAGGGAGTTTGAATTCTAAACTCGCTGCTCAACCTCTACGAACCCCCAAACAGGGTTTTATACAAAATTTTATTGGATTGAAATACCTTCTTTACGATCCCTTCAAGAAAGAGCGCGATGTTAATGTTTACAGTTGGAAGGCCAACAATGGTTTCAAATTAAGAGATTTAATTCCAGCAGTTTCATTGACTTTAGGAGGTAATTACAGTCGAAAAGACAATCCGTTTCCTTACAATAATGTATTTGGAAGTATTTACCGCCCCCTTCTTTTCCAAAACCTAGGAGTTCCTCCCGATGAGGAACCTCCTGTTCATCTTCGAGGAACCCTGGCAACTCAATCGCATTTTTTAGGAACTTGGGTCTTTGTAACGAATTTTAATTACGATCGGTATTTGTCCGATTATCCCGAGATGAGCTACATCCTGACTCTGACGCACACATTAGACCCCTTATGGTCTGTATATGTAGAGCATCAGGGCAGTCAAAGTGATTTATTCCGCGATTCCCTTTACCGTCTTGGAGCGGCTTATCTCTTCTCAGACGACATCCAATTGGAAGCTACCCTAGGCGCCTCGTCAAAAAGTACACCCAGTAGCATTTTTGCAAATGTTGGCGTATCTTACCGCTTGGATTTTCATAAAGATTTTATCTCAGCCGAAGAAATTGAAGCAAAATCAAATAAAAAAGGAGAAAGAAAACTGAGAAAAACGTTGAATAAAAATTCAAAAACTGAGCGAAAAAGAAACCGTAAAGCAAAACGCAACTGAAGAAATGAGTAAAGATATCCATATTAAAGAGGCTAAAACCCGCGAAGATTATCTTGCTTTCGTAAAATTTCCTTTTCAGTTATACAAAGACAGCCCCTATTGGGTTCCGCCTTTAACCAAAGACGAAATTGAAACGATAACCCCAGAACAAAATCCAGTATACCAAAATGCTACAGCCCGTTTTTTTCTTGCCTACAAAGGGGCACAGATCGTAGGTCGAATCGCCGCGATAATTAACTGGATCGAGATCAATGAGGTAAAAAAAAGTAAAGTTCGATTTGGTTGGTTTGATGTAGTGGATGATATTGAAGTGACCCGACTGCTTTTGGAACAGGTTGTCGCTTTTGGAAAAGAACACCAATTGAAAAACATAGAAGGTCCTGTAGGCTTTTCTAATCTAGACAAAGCCGGCCTTCTTGTGGAGGGCTTTGAAGAGCGAAATACCATGATTACTCTTTACAATGCTCCCTATTACGCCAAGCATTTAGAACAACTCGGTTTTCAGACTGCTGCGAGGTGGGTGGAATATGAAATAAAAATTACAGATTTCGAATCGTCTCCGGAAAAAGTAAAGCGCTTTTCAAAATTAGTCATGGAACGATATCAACTCACCTTATTAAATTTCAAAAATCGAAATGAAATTCTTCCTTATATAGATGAAATGTTTGACCTGCTAGACAAAACGTATAATGAATTGCAAACCTATGTGCCCATTCAAGAATATCAAATCGAAAACTATAAAAAACGTTTTTTAAAGTTTGTCAATCCTGATTTTATAAAATGTATTGTTGACCAACACGGCAAATTGATTTGCTTTTCCATAACCATGCCCTCTTTTACCGAAGCACTGAAAAAAATCAATGGAAAATTGACCTTGTTTAACGCCTTTTATCTTTTTAAGGCAATGCGTTATAACCAACGGGCCTCTTTTTATTTGATCGGCGTCCATCCCGATTACCAAAACAAGGGAATTACTGCTATCATTTTTAACGAGATGCAAAAGTTGTTTAACAAACAAAAGATCACTACTGTAGAAACCAATCCTGAATTAGAAGAAAATACAGCAATCCAAAAGTTGTGGAAAAATTATGAACACCGACTCCACAAACGCAGAGAAACATTTACCAAAAAAATATAAGCTATGCTAACGGAAGGTACGATCATCGCTCTTGCTACTCCAGAAGGAAGCGGGGCCATTGGTGTGATTCGACTCTCCGGAGAGGAGGCTTTTCACTTTACTGCGCAGTTTTTTAAACCCAAATCCAAAGAATCCTGGGATAAAATTCAGGCCAACACTACGGTTTTAGGAGATTTTGTATCAGAAGGGGAAATCATCGATGAAGTTCTGCTCACCAAGTTTAAAGCTCCATATTCCTACACAGGAGAGAATGTCGTAGAAATTTCATGCCATGGATCTTCCTACATACAACAAAAAATAATTTCTTGTTTTCTCATCAAAGGGGTCAAACCCGCACAAGCTGGGGAATTTACATTGAGAGCTTACCTGAACCAAAAAATGGATTTGAGCCAAGCAGAAGCGGTCGCCGATCTTATAGCAGCAGAAAGTGAGGCTGCACATCAACTTGCACTGCAACAAATGCGGGGTGGGTTTTCTAAAAAAATGGAAGCTTTACGACAAGAACTCATTCAATTTAAGGCATTAATTGAGCTTGAATTAGACTTCAGTGAAGAGGAAGTAGAATTTGCTAATCTAGAAGAACTCCGATCCCTACTAAATAAATTACACAAAGACATCAGCGATTTGAAAAACTCTTTTGCCTATGGAAATGTAATTAAAAAAGGAGTTCCTGTGGCGATTGCCGGAAAACCCAACGTAGGTAAATCTTCTCTCCTCAATGCGCTTTTCGAAGAAGAAAAAGCCATCGTATCGAACATCCCTGGGACTACGCGAGACAGTATCGAAGACACCTTGGTGCTGGGAGGGATTCTCTTTCGCTTTATCGATACAGCTGGATTGCGAGAGACGAACGATGTGGTAGAGGCCATCGGTGTAAAAAAAGCGCGAGAAAAGGTAAAAAAAGCTCGTGTTTTAATTTATCTCTATCAAAGAGATACCACTGCTCCTGTCATTGCAAATGAAATCCAAGAGCTGCACCACGAGGGACTTTCCATTTTACTTGTAGAAAACAAGATCGACTTGCATGACAACACGCACAGTGAGGACTTGGCGTCTGAAATTAAATCCAACCTCAACTTTGAATCTGAGGTGCTCGCTCTCGGAATTTCAACAAAAAACAGTACGAGTCTAGCTCCGCTAAAAAACCACTTGGTCACCCTGATTCAAAATATGAAAAGCGAATCCAATCTGATCATTCACAACAGCAGACATTTCCATGCCCTGTCGGAAGCCTTAAGGGCTATTGAGACCATTCAAGAGGGTCTAGACCAAGCACTGCCGGGGGACTTACTGAGTATCGAGCTAAAGGAGGCCATTCACTTCATCGGCTCAATTACAGGAAATATAGATAACGACCAAGATATTTTGGGGGCTATATTTAGTCAATTTTGTATTGGTAAGTAATACGCAACTACCCTTTTTATCGATTTGACCGAGTACATCAAATGGACTTGGTTCTAAAGAATGAGGACATGTCCACTGCAATATTTAAAACCCAAAAACTTCCTTCAGAGTTAATGTATTGTGTTTTGCCTTCAATTGGATTGTCTAAATAAGGAACAGTGGTTTCGGAAGGTGCTGGTTCGTATTGCATCGCAATGCTAAAATGAGTAAAGTTCAACCCAAGACCAAAGAGGAGATTGTTTTTACTTGCGTTTCGCATCTCAAAAATTTCAATGTTTCGGAACTCTTGTTTACTCCTTCGAAAGAGCTTGTACCCAGTAAAAAGGTTGACCGTTTTAGATGCCTTAAATCCTGTAAGTAGCGGGATTTCCGCTTTTCGAATGGTATAGTCTTCGATGACCTGCTCCGTTCGTACTAGAATATATGGAATTGAGTGATTGTTTCTAATTCGTGTGCGATTATTCTGCTCTTAAAAAAAATCTATTAAAATCATATTGAAGGTATCCGCCAAAATTGGAACCTCCTCGATTTAAATAAATATTGATGTCATTATCGATAGAAGCAATGTAAGCAGTAATGTTATTTTTAGAATCTACGTTTACCCCTCCTCTTACACCAAATGAGAATTGAGCAAAAGAAAAAATGGGGAGAAACACCAGCAAAAGAATTGGCTTATACAAATTGAAGATTTTTAATTTTTATAAAACTAGGTTAAAAACTATTCTGTTACTTTAAATTTTAAGTAGAAAATAGTCTCCCAAAAAGTTTCTTAGGAAAAAATAAATATCAAGTATAAATCAATACATCCCAATGAGACGAGTTTTCATTACATTTAAACAACAAGTGACACTTATATTGAAATTCAAAAAAAGTATGACAATACGGTATTGGGTATTGACTTAAATCTATGATTATGAAAAAACTTCCTTGGCTATTCATTTCCTTTTTCTTGTTCTTAAACACTGTGCTTTCTCAAAATAAAAGAGCTCGAGAATATGGAGTTGAAATAGGCGTATTAAAAACAGGAATGCTCAATTCCATAACCGATGTTAAAGGAGTCAAGGTAGGCCATAGGACTCTGATCAAAGACTCTCATATTCGAACTGGGGTGACCGCTATCCTGCCCCACTCAGGAAATATTTTTCAAATGAAGGTTCCTGCCGCTATCCACTTGGGAAATGGATTTGGAAAATTGGCAGGATACAGTCAAGTAAAAGAACTGGGGAATATCGAAACTCCCATTGTCCTGACCAACACCCTAAGTGTTCCCACCGCTTCTGATGCTTTGATAAGCTATACCCTTCAACAAAAGGGCAATGAAAATGTTTATTCGGTAAACCCTGTAGTTGGGGAAACCAATGACGGATGGCTTAACGACATTCGTGGACGCCACATCAAGGAACAGCACATCCTAGATGCAATTAAAAATGCCACAGGTGGACCCGTAGCAGAAGGGAACGTCGGTGCGGGAACGGGAACAAGTTGTTTTGGTTACAAAGGAGGTATAGGAACTTCCTCACGAGTGATACCAAAGAAATACGGAGGCTATACCGTAGGCGTATTGGTACAAACGAACTTTGGAGGTGTGCTTCAAATCAATGGAGTACCCATTGCCAAAGAAATGGACACCTACCCAAAAAATTACAAATACGATGTAGATGGATCTTGTATGATCGTCGTGATGACTGATGCTCCACTCGGCTCTAGAAACCTCGAACGCTTGGCTAAACGAGCCATGATGGGATTAGCCAAAACAGGCGGCATCGCTTCAAATGGAAGCGGAGATTATGTCATTGCCGTTTCTACAGCAAGGGAAAATTTGATTCCTTATCAAAAGGAATCTTTAGTTCTTGAAACAAAAGAATTAAAAAACAATGCCGTTACACCCCTTTTTCTCGCAGTAATTGAAGCTACAGAAGAGGCGATAATTAATTCCTTATTTGCTGCCAATACAATAACAGGGGTAAAAAATCACCAACGCAAAGCCATTCCAGTAAATGAAATTGTAAACCTCATGAAAAAACACAAAGCCATTCAATAGGTTTAGTGAAATCCAGAGGTTCCAGTTGACAAAATAAAACTTCAAAAAGATTTTCATTATCTTACCCTAGTGAAATTTCCTTTACGCTTTGTATGCGCAAAATAGGAATCGACCTTGAATGTTCATTGTTATGCAGAGCCAAGTCGAAGCATGACCTTTTGAAAAACAATAAGAAGCAATACATGAAAAAAAGAGCATTTATAAAAAACCTAGGAGCGATAAGCCTGCTTCCTTTTAGCGAAAACTTCTTCAATTCCGCAGAAAATCTTTCCTCAGATCTTCCAGACACCTCAACGTTTTCTGAGGATAAAATTTGGCAAGTGATCCGAACTCAGTACGAACTTCACCCTGATTTCATCAACTTGGAGAGTGGGTATTACAATATTATCCCAAAACCAACTCTCGCCAAACAAATAGAACACCTAAAACGAGTCAACCTGGAAGGTTCTTATTATATGAGAGAACACCGTTTTAAGGACAAAGACACAGTCACAGCAGCCTTGGCAAACTTTGTAGGCTGTACTGCTGAAAATCTGGTCGTAACTCGAAACACCACTGAATCTTTAGATCTGGTTATAAGCGGTTTTCCCTGGAAGAAAGGAGATGAAGCTATTTACGCAGTGCAAGATTACGGTGCTATGCAAGTCATGTTTGAACAAGTGGAAAAACGACACGGTGTAGGTCTTCGAAAAGTCTCCGTTCCAAACCACCCAAAAAACGATGAAGAAATCGTAGCGCTGTACGAAAGCCAAATTACACCCCAAACCAAACTGATCCTGATCAGTCATATGATCAATATTACTGGACATATTTTACCAGTCAAAAAGATTTGTCAAATGGCACACCGCTATGGGGTTCAAGTGCTAGTAGATGGCGCGCATTGTATTGGACATTTTGATTTTAAAATAGCAGATTTGGACTGCGATTATTATGGGTGCAGCCTGCACAAGTGGCTTGCCACGCCGCTGGGCGCAGGGCTTTTATACGTCAAATCAGAACACATACCCACTCTTTGGCCGCTACTTGCAGATCACGAGCAAGATCCTACTAAAATCCGAAGGCTCAGCCATACAGGTACCCATCCTGTGGCTACCGACCTGACTATAGTCGATGCCATTTCGTATCTCAACTGGATCGGGGTGGAGCGCAAAGAAACCCGTTTGCGGTATCTAAAAACCTATTGGCAACAGGCGCTAAAAGACACTCCAAATGTTGTGATCAATACTTCATTTGACCCGCAGCGCAGCTGTGGTATCGGAAATGTAGGACTCCAAAACATGAAGCCCGCTACCCTTGCCAAACGCCTTTTTAAAGAATTTAAAGTCTTTACTGTCGCCATAGACTATGCCAATGTAAAGGGATGTCGAATTTCTCCAAATGTATTTACTACTAAAGAAGAATTGGATACTTTTATTGATGCAATGAAAAAACTTAGCACTAGTTAACCTAAATTTACCCCTATGAAAACCTCCTGCTTTATCCCGTTGCTTATTGTATTTCTTTTAGTTGCCTGTGTTCAAAACACTGAAATAGAAGAAGAAACACAATGTATAGACGAATCATTAATCGATGAAACAGCAGCCTGTTATTTAATTTATGCACCGGTATGTGGATGTGATGGAACGACCTATTCGAACGATTGTATCGCTACGATCAATGGTGTTTTAACTTTTGAAGAAGGTGCTTGCGAAGAAGAATAAATATGAAAGCATTTAAAGAATCAGAAATCCAAAGTCAATTACCTCAAATCCCAAACTGGAGCTATCAAAACGGATTTTTGGAGCGTCAAATTCAATTTTCCAGTTTTACAAAAGCGATCGCTTTTTTAAATCGCGTTGCTACACTTTCAGAGGAGCAACACCACCATCCGGTGTTGACCAACAGCTACAACCACCTCCTAATCCAATTGAATACTCACGACGTAAACGGTATATCGGAAAAAGATTTTACGTTAGCTAAAGCAATTGACAGCATAGAACTTACAACTGGGTAACTACTAAATTTTTCCAACGGACCTTAATTCCTCCTCCATCGTGTATTTGTAAAGCGATAGACCCTTTTCCTTGACCTATTTTTTCGTCTTTTAAAGTGATCATCGGAGTCCCGTTGAGCCAGCTCTCAATTTGATCTCCAACAACACGAATTCGCATCGTGTTCCATTCCCCCATCTTGAGCGCTTTGTCTTTTTCTTTTTCAGGCTTAATCAGCCATCCCCGACCGTAGGATTCATACACTCCTCCTGTATCATGTCCCGGTGGAGCGACTTCAACTTGCCAACCACTCACTTTGGTGCCCTCCACTGTAGAGCGGATAAAAACGCCACTGTTTCCATTCGCTTCTTGCTTAAATTCAAGAGTCAGATCAAAATTGTCGTAGTACTTTGTCGTGGACAAATAGCCATAGGCTTTGTCAGGTCCGCTTTCGCATACCAGAAGACCGTTCTCAACATACCAAAGTTCAGTCCCATGAATATTCCATCCCTCCAAGTCTTTACCATTAAATAAAGATTCCTGTGCAACTAGTGGAAGTGAAATGAAAAGGCTGAATAGAAATAAGAAAAATGTTTTCATCGTTTATAAGTTTTTTTCAAGATATAGAATTTTCTCAAAGTGTAAAGTTGTTTTTAACTCAAAAATAATATCTTCAAACAAAAAAATTGATGCGAAAATTAGCTTGTCTTCTTGTGGTCCTATCTATAAGTTGGAGTGGGACTACACAAATAATTCCAACAGAAGTAGAGATTGTACGCGATGCGTATGGCGTACCACACATATTTGCAAAAACAGATGCGCAAGTAGCCTACGGCTTGGCGTGGGTACACGCTGAAGATGATTTTAAGACCATTCAAATCGCATATTTGGCTGGAAACAATTTGTTGAGCAACTACTTGGGCAATGCTGGCCTAGGTGCCGATTTTGTCGCCCAATTCATCGGTTCCGATGCCCTTTTTGAAGAGCGCTATGAATCCGAGATCAGTCCGGAATACAAAAAAATAATTAGAGCTTATGCCCAGGGTTTAAATCGCTACGCAGAAACACATCCTGAAGAAGTTTTGGTGAATGAACTGTTTCCAATTACTGAAAAAGAAATGATGCGCTATGCGCAACTCCAACTCTTTATTTCTTCCAAAGGGGATCAATGGGTTAGTAAAATTGTAAACAATCAACTTGACTTTACATTTCCAAAAGAAAAAGCTCCCAAGGGATCCAATACCTTTGCTTTCAATAGTGCTAAAACCAAGGACAAAAACACGTATTTAGCGATCAATACCCACCAACCTCTGGATGGGCCCGTTTCATGGTATGAAGCGCATTTGTGTAGCGAAGAGGGAACCAATATTTTAGGTGCTTTATTTGCAGGAAGCCCCAATATTTTAATTGGTGCCAATGAGTATCTAGCTTGGGCCCACACTGTGAATCAGCCCGACAAAACCGATGTTTTTGCTTTGGAAATGCATCCCAAAAACAAATTGAGCTACCGAGTGGATGACACCTATCTAACACTTGAAAAGCGAAAGGCACAACTGCAAATCAGCCTTTTGGGAATCCCTATTAAAATTCAAAAAAAATACTATCAAAGTATCTACGGACCTACACTCAAAAACAAAAGTGGTTTTTATGCCGTACGTACTCCAGCCCTTTTTGAAATTCGTGCTTTAGAACAATGGTGGCGCATGAACAAAGCCAAAAATTTTAGTGAATTTTACAAGATCCTCAAAATGAAAGCCTTACCAGGATACAACATCGGTTATGCAGATCGCAACGACACTATATTTTATATTTCCAACGGACTGCTTCCAAAACGAGCTAAAGGCTATGATTGGGAAAACGTAGTCCCAGGAAACACGCGAAAAACCTTGTGGACAACGACCTATGATATTGAAGAACTTCCCCAAGTCCTTCAGCCTAGCTCGGGCTATGTGTACAATGCCAATCACACTCCCTTCCGATCCTCAGGGCAGAAGGACAACCCCATTCAAGAAAACTTTGATGAAGCAATGGGTTTTGAAACCTATGATAACAATCGGTCCACCCGATTAAAAGAGTTGATCGATCAGTATGATCGGTTGGACTACAAAGACTTTAAAACCATAAAATACGATCACCAATATCCCAACCCTTATACGTTTAGCTGGATGAATATCAACTATTTAGACAGATTGGATTCCAGCCTCTATCCGGATATTGCCGTTTTAATCGAGCGTTTACAAACTTGGGACAGAAAAGCCGCTGCAACTTCTCTTGGGGCGGGTACTTTCGCTGTATTTTACAATGAACTACGTCCTTTTTATAGAAAAGTTCCTGAACCGAAAACAATTCCAGCAACCTTTATCGTCCAAGCCTTGCGCAATACGAAAAAATACCTCCTGAAACATTTTAACACCACAGAGGTCACATTGGGAGAGTATCAAAAGTTAGTTCGAGGAACAAAAGAACTTCCCATCTTTGGGCTTCCCGATGTTATTACAGCAATGGCTGCAAGACCCCATAAAGAGGGGAAAGTGAAAGTGGTCAGTGGAGAATCTTATATCGAGTTGGTTCGCTTTACACCTGAGGGGCCAGAAATTGAATCGGTCATTTCCTATGGAAGTTCAGACCACCCAGACTCTCCCCACTACAGTGACCAAATGGAATTGTACGCACAATTTAAAACCAAAAAAATGACCTTGGATAAGGAGACTGTTTACAAAGAGGCACAACGCATCTATAACCCCAAATAAGTGCTTCAATATTGAATTGAAGCAATGGCATCAACATAGCTGCTTTCGTAATGGCTAACTATGGTATTGATATTGAAACGTTGGGCTTGCTCTTTCGCTTGAATTTTAAATAAGTTGTGCTGTTTTTCATTTTCCAACAAGCGTAACGCATTTTGTGTCATGTCTGCAGTATCTCCTATATTAGATAAATATCCTGTAACTCCATGCTGATTTACTTCTGGAATCCCTCCCGCATTTGAAGAAATAACGGGAACCCCGTGGGCCATAGCTTCCAAAGCAGAAAGACCAAAGCTCTCTTTTTCAGATGGTAAGAGAAAAAGATCTGAAAAGCACAAAATCTTATCGATTTCATTGCTATTGCCCAAAAAAAGAACATGCTCTTGAAGGCTCTTATTTTTGACATATTCCATTGCCTTACTCTTTTCAGGTCCCTCACCAACCATCATCAACTTGGACTTCACTTTTGGAAGTATCCCTTCAAAAACAGCAATGACATCCAAAATGCGCTTCAAGG
>Ga0233451_10005098_pt1 | contig 10782 bp, 10 predicted proteins | sample 011ome_29_FD_183052 | JGI IMG/M metagenome (GOLD analysis project Ga0233451, IMG submission 183052) | Coastal salt marsh microbial communities from the Groves Creek Marsh, Skidaway Island, Georgia - 011504CT (spades assembly) | ecosystem: Environmental > Aquatic > Marine > Intertidal zone >...
ATACTATAGAAATAATAAAAAACTTTGATTCACCTAAAATTAAATGGATTAGTGAACCAGATAAAGGAATAAGTGATGCTTTTAACAAAGGCATTAAATTAGCTACAGGAGATTATATTAATTTTCAAGGTGATGGAGATGGCTTTATAAATAGCTCTTCAATAAGTGATTTATTTTCAAATCTTGATTTAAAAGAGAGACCTATAGTTTGTGGTAATATTCAAAGAATAGATATTAAGGGAAATCTTCTCTATAAAACCAAAATTAAAAAGAGATTCAATAAAAAGTCATTACTTTTTAAGATGTCTTTACCCCATCAAGGACTTTTTATTCCCAAGGAGTTTTTTGCCAAACATGGGGAGTTTGATTTAAATAACAAGTATTGTATGGACTACGAATTGCTTTTAAGATCTTATAATAACTTTCCAAAAGTAATAACCAAAGACTTAGTTGTTTCTAATTGGAGGGCAGATGGATTAGGGGAAGGAAAAACTTTAGAAATCCTTAAAGAATACCATAAGATAAAATTAAAGAATAAAGTAGCTGGAAGACTGAAGCTATTATTAATTCACAATTATTCATTATTCAAATACTACTTTAAAACCATTCTAAATTTTTAGTAAAAAGTATTGATTACACTACTGTTGGAAAATTTAGAAAACTTAGAAATATCTGAGGGTATTTCTTTAATAAGTTTAGAGTATGCAATCTCTAAATTATTTTCAGCCTTAAATTTAAGCTCTACTATTTTTAATTGTTTTTTATAAAGATTAGTTCCTATTCTTAAATTAACGAAACTTAGTGAAGAATCGACAGTTAACCTAACTCCAGTTTTTTTATTAGAAAAATAATTTCTAAGATAGCTATTAAAACTTACGGCTTTGAAACTTTTGAATTTTATAAAATCACTTGGTATATCAATCAGTATATCAGAAAGCCTCTTAGGTTTAATTTTACGAATATCTAATTTTACATCTGGTTTTAAAAATACTTCTTCAACCTTTTTAAATCCAACAGAACCTTTCTTTCCCTTAAGCTCTAAGAAAAAAATATTTTCTTCATCATACCATCGAAGTCTGATTTTTATTTTATGATAATTTCCATCTAAGTTTTGAAACAGGCAGCTAGAATTATCTGAATCAAAATATATATTATTTATCTTTCTTTTATTGTATGTCTTAGTGAATTCATTTTTAATAAATTGGTTTAATCTTGAATTTTCGGTTAATGAATTTATTATAAACTTGTTTTCGTATCTACTCATTTTATAGTTTTCTTACCATATTGTGTGCCATAAAAAATACTTTCAATATCAACAGAATCACCTAAAATCTCCTTGTTATTTATTGTGACATTAAAACCTCTTTGAATGAGGTGTTTAAATTCAAAGTTTATAGAGTTTTGAGTTTTAATTTCTAATTGTGGTTGTGCATACCTTTCTTTCTTAATGAAAGCTGCAATTGGGATTTTTATATTATTTGTTTCCAAAAGGTTTATAAAGACTCTAGAGCCGTCTTTAACAACTAATCCAATATCCCCATTTGTTATTTGGCATTTTTCTATGCTTATTTTAGAATTTTCTCCAACACTTATCCCTTTATCACCAGATTTAGTGATTGTAATATCTTTTATTTCGAGAATGCTTTCACTTACATCTAACCCATCATTTAATGAATTTTCAATATTTAACCCTTCTATCGTGCCATTTGAAAAATCTAAATCAAGACAATCTGAAAAACAGTCTTTAAACTTAATATTATTTAGTTTAACATCAGAGGATACTAAGTTTAAGAAATCTTCACTTTCATTACTTGAAAAATCACTATTAATAAATTCAACTACAGAATTATAAAATGTAATACTTCCTGAATAATAATTACTAGAGTTGTTTTTTTTAAAATTAATAAATTCAGTATTTTTAATTAAATGTTTTCCATTCAAAACTATAAGCTTTCCACCCTTTTTAGTAGTTGTTATTATAATTTTTTCATTGTCAGCACCTTCAAATTTTAAATCTCCTTTTACTATTAAATCCCCGCCATCAAAAATTACTTTCTGTCCTTTAGATAATTTTAGAGTTTTATTTTCAGGAATAAGAATTTGTTTGGAAATAATAGTAGTGTTTTTTTTAAAAGAGTACTCATCTCCTATTAATTTGAGATATTCATTTGTAGCATCATTAATTTCATTGTTTGGATTGAAAACTGCATGTTTAAAAAGATTAACTTTTTTAACTATACTATCATTATAAATCACAGATAATTCTCTATTCTGAGTCACAGCGTTAAGAAAGATAGTATCCTTTACTGAAATTATTTTTTCTGCTATCTCATTTTCTGAATCAAAAATCAAAAACTCATTAACATTAAATCTTTTATCTTTTGAAAAAAGATAATTAATATAAATTGGATTATTTGATTCATTTTTATTATAAACTGATAAGTTTTTTTCCGAAAAGAAAAACTGAACATTTTTGCTATTAAGCTCTGCATTTATTCTTTCCATATTTTCAGAAATGAAGTCAAAAGGCTCAAACAAATAAATAAATGGTCCTACTCTATCAGCTCTATCTTCAAGAGGAATTTCTTTGTAAATGATATCCAATTGATTATTGATAGTTGAAACTAAGGTTTCATTTTTTAAAATTTCTGCTTTAAAGTGTTTACTAGAAAAGTAATTTATTTTAGAATAATATTCTTTATAAAATTCTATGTTATTTTTATTAAAAAATTTACCTAACCAATTGTCCGCATAATAATCTTTCGCGTATGTATCATTAAATGAAAAGTAAATTTTTTGATCACCAAATTTTTTCCCAAAATAGTGTCCATCAAATGGAATAGGCTCTAATAGCTGTGTAAAAGGATTAAAATAGAATCTTGCAGATTTCGAGAATAAGCCATGTCTAATTTGAAGTAAATCTGAGATTGCAAAAAAGGTAGCCATTTTTGAGACATCAAATGTCTCACTTACAGAATTTTCTCCACTAACAAATCCCATTAGTTTTGAAACAGCTAATTCTTGATTTTTAAAATCTACATCTTTAGAGTTAACAACTCTGATTTCTGGATTTTTATCTATGGAAGTAGTAAATGCTTCATCAAATTTTAATATAGAAGAATTTTTTTTCAATAGCCTTTCTAGCATAAAAGTTGACGGTCTTTCTTCTATATTATAAATGCCATAGTCTACACCATTTAGAATTAGTTTTTTAAATGAGTAATCAGGTGTTATTATATCTTCGCTTTTTAATAATTCATACCAAAGCAGTTCTACTATATAATTTCTAATTGCCGGACTTTGAAGGCTAAATTCACTAATTCCACCAATGGATGATTTAGAATTTTGAACTTTGACTTGAAAAGAAGGTTTATTCACTTTGTAGTGGATTCCCCTATCGCCTTTAGGCCGATATTTTATATTCACACTTTCGCCCAAATAAAATAATTTTCCCTTGGAATAATTAAAATTATTATCCTCTGACCTATTTTCTGTATCATTTAATTGATTAAAAAATGAGCCAATATTTTTAAAGTTTGAATTTATGGATATTATGTTTTTTTCCTCTAAGGGAATAAAATAGGACTTTATTAATCTTGAAATGTTCTTTGGTGTATAGTAAGAGCTTTCAAGAGGTAGAAAATAATAATCCAATTTTTGATAAACTTTTAAGCGAAATCCATCACCTACCGTAAAATGAAATATGCCAATCCCAAGAAGACCTATTGAAGCTGAAATAAATAAGGCTTTGAAGGCTTTATTTATTATATTTTTTAAAACACCATTTGTAGATCTTTTATTTAGTTTTCTATTAATTAACATTTAAAAAATCGATGGGATTAGTTCTACATTTATTCCTTTAAAATTTTCTCTTAGATTTGAGATTAACTTTAGTTCACCTTCTGAAAGATCGTAAATTTCAAAGCATATTTCATTACAACCATCTGAATGGGTCATTGAAATTAGTTTAAACTCTCTTTTGAGAACCTTTTTCATTTCAACAACAATTAAATTATAATCTATTTCTTTTTCTGATTTAAGAAGTAAAACAGATGAAGTATCTGCAATATTTTTAATTTTAAAAGTATAATTAACAATATTAAAAATAAATACAGCTAACGAGAACATTCCTGCAGCTACATACTGATTTGCACCAATAGCTATACCTATAGCAATTGATGAGAAATATAAAAGTAGTTCGTTAGGATCTTTCACTGCATTTCTAAATCTCACAATAGACAATGCTCCAACAAGACCCAGTGACAATGCTAAGGAACTCTTTACTACAGCTATAATTACACAAACCACTAAACCAAGAAGAATACTATTAGATGTAAGATTTGTTGATCTGTTTAAACCAGTAGAATACTTTCTAAAAGAATACGAACTAATTATAGCTAATATAATTGTTAATAGAATTTTTAATCCAAAATCTAAAAATTCAATATTATAATCAAAATTGATTTTATCTAATTGCTCCATTTTTATTAGTTAAGTTAAGGATTCAAAAATAATTAAATATTTTAGTTTAAATTGATACTTGTTGATTTATATTTATGTTAAACACTCACAAAACCTGAAGAGATTTTATTTGTAATAATTATGGGATTAAATAGTTTTAATTGGGTAAGCAGTTTAAAAGGTTTTGCTATCATTTTAGTGGTACTAGGTCATATTTCTTCGCCTTTAAGCAGACTTATTTACTCATTTCACATGCCTCTTTTTTTTATTGTTTCAGGATTTTTTTTAAATCCCACAAATGAATTAAAAAGAGAAATAATTAAGTCATTTAAAAGACTTTTTAAGCCATTCTTTATTTATTTATTGCTTGGATTTATAGTAGAATTCTTAAAAAGATATTTTTTGGATAGAGGGCAATTAAAGCTTGAAGATTTTACAGGTGCTTTGATTTACATGGATTATGATAGGCTACTTGGAACATATGCTTTTGTATTATGGTTTTTGCCAGCTCTTTTCATTGGAAAAACTATAGTTTATTTAATTTTAAAATATTCTAGATCATTAATATTAGAGATATTACTTATTGCAATAGCTTTTTTAATAGGCTATAATTTCAATTTCGTTATCGCAATTGATGATGGATTGATTTCGATGCCATATATTTTCATAGGATATTATTTTCATAAGAATAAAGACGTTTTAACAAATAAAACTACTGCGGTTGTTTTATTAATCCCCTTGTTATTAATTAGCTTAGTCTATGGCGTTCCAGAGTTAAATATTTCAACTAAATATTTCGAGTCCATTTTAATAAATCTTATTTGGACTTGTGCGCTTTCATTCTTATTATTTATACTTTTCAGCAGCTTAAAATTTAATCTTAAAGCCTTAGAGTATTTAGGCATCAATTCATTGCTTATTTTTCTAATTCACCCATATACCAATAATATTGCTTATTATGCAGCATCAAATTATTTACTCCAACTATTTATAAGCCTTTCCATGTTGGTTTTAATCACTTATTTTTTAAATAATTTTAAAAAGTATTTAAAAAATGGATAAGACTATTTTCATAACACCTCTCCCTGCTTTTTATAAGGTTAATTTATACAATGAAATAGCTAAAAGTAAAGATATCTCTGCCTGGTTTTTGGGCAACGAAACAATTGAAAATAGGTCTTCAGATTTTGTTTCTACCGAAATGAATTTTGATCATTGTTTTATTAATAAAGGAAGTTTTCAAAGCCGCAATAAATTAATTAGCTGTTTCAGGTTAATTAAAAAACTCATAATACAGAATAATAAAGAAGTAATTATTGGAGGGTGGGATACTGTTGAATTTTGGATGGTGATATTGCTTTTGAATAGGAATAAGGTCTCCCTAGTTTTAGAATCTTCTTTTCTTGAGAGTAAAACAAATGGGATCAAAGGATTTCTTAAAAAAGTATTTTTAAGAAAGGTTTCAAAAGTCTATGCTTCTGGAGATAATCACAAAAAGCTTTTGCAAGACTTAAATTATAATGGGGATATTATTAAAACTAAAGGAGTTGGGATTATTAACTATATTTCAAAGTCACAGCCATTAGAAAGTTATAAAAATAAATTCCTTTATATAGGAAGACTATCTGAAGTCAAAAACTTGACTTTTTTGATTAGAGTATTTAATAAACTTCCTGAATATGGGTTAACCATTATTGGTGATGGACCAGATGAGATGAAATTAAAATCTATATCAGAATCTAATATTCTTTTTGTAGGGAGTGTTGAAAACAAAGGGCTTTCCCAATATTTTTTACAAAATAATTTTCTAATTCTTCCTAGTTTAAGTGAGCCATGGGGCTTAGTTGTTGAAGAATCACTTTATAACGGAATGCCAGTAATCGTAAGTAATAATTGTGGCTCAGTTGATTTAGTAAATAATGAGTTTAATGGATATATTTTTGATCCCGATAGTGCCTTAGAGTTAGAAAACATTATTAAAGGGATAAATGATAATATTTATCAAAAACTTAAAGGCAATATTGCCGCTAATTATATTGAAAGTAAAGACATGGATCAAGTGGATAGTTATTTATAACTGAAAATAAGAATTGATTTTACCACCTATTTCAATCCATGAGAACTTAAATTTTTCCTTAGGTTTTTCGAAACTTTTAAGATTATCATTTTTTAAATCTTCTATTAGTTGAGTTAAGCTTTTTTCAAAAGACATATAATCTTCAAAATAATATGCAGATTCTTCGCACATCCACTCAGAATAGTCTCTTTTAATAGTTAGTATAGGAAGGTTTAAATAAATAGCTTCTACTAGTGGTAAACAAAAACTTTCTAGATTAGAAAAATTAACTAAGCCATTAGATATTTTATATTTTTCTATTACCTCATTGTGAGTTAATATTCCTAGATTTTTAACGTATGGTAGTCGGGCATATTTCTTAAAATCCTCTTTTTTTAAAGTTACCCATATTTCAAATTTTATAGTTTTATAAACTTTACTTAGCTCATGTAGAAAGTCATGATTCTTGTGTTTATAATAACTCGCAGGATAAATTAATTTTATATGATCATTTATAGTATTCTCAATACTTTCTTTTTTAACGTTGATTGGTGGTAAGGGAATAACATTTATAGGACATTTTAATTTTGGATATGATTTTATAAGGTTTTCCATCATATAATCTGTTTGGACTATTATTGATTTTACATATTTTAAATTAAAATTAAACAACAGTCTTAATAATTTGAATTTTAAATTATTTTCAGAAAACTTATTTATTGATGGCTTAACCAGGTTAGCCTGATGAACATATAAAATTTGATTCTTGATTCCTCTTAGGGGTATGTCACCCAATACTAAGGTTGGAATATTTTCAAAAAATAATCTAGAAAAGAGAATTTCTATGAGTCTTGAAATAGGATTTGGAAGTATTCGTTTGTAGAAACAAAAGTTGTTATTGTTTGTAGGTCTTTTAATTCCTTTAGAATAATATGTCTTTTGAATATTATTTAATGGTGCCAAAGAATTTATAATTTCATTTGCTACATTTATGGCACCCAAACCATTTATGTTTGTTGCGTGAATGTTATACTTTGTATCTTTCATCTTGTAACAATTTTTCAAAGAAGAGATCTATGAAGGTGTCAATAATTACGATTACTTATAATGCCGAAAATACAATTTTTAATTCACTCAATTCGGTGTTTAGTCAATCCCATAAAAATATCGAGCATATAATTATAGATGGAGGTTCTAAGGATAACACGCTTAAAACATGTAAAAACTTTCCTCATATTTCAAAAATTGTTTCAGAGCCAGATAAAGGAGTTTATGATGCATTTAATAAAGGGCTAAAATTAGCTTCTGGAGACATTATAGGGTTCTTAAATGCAGATGATATTTTTTTTAATGAAAATTCAGTTCAAGAGATTGTAAATGCCTTTTCAAATAATGAAACAGATATTGTATATGGAAATTTAGATTATGTCAATGCAGAAGGAAAAGTTATTAGGAATTGGATATCTAAACCCTATGAAAAAGGATTAATAAAAAAAGCCTGGATGCCGGCACATCCAACATTTTACTGCAAAAAAGAAGTTTACGATCGTCTAGGAGGTTATAATGATAGCTTTAAAATAGGGGGTGATTTTGAGTTATGTCTAAGGTTTCTAGAAGTCAATAAGGTTCCTTCCTTTTATTTAAATAAAAAATTAGTTAAAATGCTAGTTGGTGGAATTAGTAATAGTGGTTTAAAAAGCAAATGGACTATTTATAAAGAAGAGCTTAGAGCTTTTAAAATAAATAATATATTGGTTAATCCTCTTTTGTTTTTTTCATATAAGTTCAAAAAATTAAGTCAATATATTAGTTAGATGAAAAAGTTTTATGACACATTAAAATTTATATACTCACATCCTTTTAATTCTGAAAATAAATTAAATGGTGTATTGAATTTTTTTAAATGGCAAATAAATTGTTTATTAAATTCTTACCCAATTATATATCAATATACCGAAAATGCTAAGCTTATAGTTCGTAAAGGTTTAACTGGGGCTACAGGAAATCTATACTGTGGGTTAATGGAATTTAATGACATGGCATTCTTGTTACACTTTTTGAAGCGAACGGACTTATTTATTGATATTGGCGCAAATATAGGGGCCTATACTCTCTTAGCTTCTTCAGAAATTAAAGCAAATACAATATCAATCGAACCCTTAGAGGATACTTTTAAAATATTAATGGATAATATTTATATTAATAAAATTCAAGATAATGTTAAAGCATATAATATTGGATTAGGAAGTGAAATCAGTAAAATACATTTCACTAAATCTCTAGACACAATTAATCATGTGGCAACTAAAGATGAAATAAATACAGTCGAGGTTCAAATAGATACATTAGATAATATTTTGATAAATGAACAATGTCCAGCCTTAATAAAAATCGATGTTGAAGGTTTTGAAAATGAAGTTATTAGTGGTGCTGAAAAAACTTTAGCAAATAAATCATTAAAAGCAATTATTATAGAACTAAATGGTTCAGGTTTAAGGTATGGCTTTGACGATAAGAATATTCATTTAAAACTTCTTAAATATGGCTTTAAACCATATTATTATAACCCAAGGTTGAGAGAAATAAAATTGCTAGAAACTTTTGGCAACCATAACACTTTGTATTTAAGAGATATTAATTTAATTGAAGAAAGAATAAAAAGTTCAAAAAAAATAAAAGTCGGAGTTAAAGAATATCTAGTTTAAATTTCTTAATTATTATGGTTTATTAACCAAACGTGTTAAAAACTTTAGTGTAATTCATTTTTCAAAACAGTACACCTTGCTGTAATTTTGAAATATGCCATTTAATTCAGAAACAGCTAAAATCGCAGGTCAAAAAGGTAAAAGAGGACCTTCTAAAACATTAGATCCAAACATTAAAGAGAAAATGGAGATTTTGTATGAAGGAGTGCTTGATCATTTAATAATGCACCAAAGTGAGCTTTCCATGTCTGACAGAGTAAAACTTCTTCAAAGCCTTTCTAACTATTTACTTCCTAAAACAAAATCAGTGAGAGATGAATTCACTCTTGATAAATTAGCGAAAAGAGGTAAGAATTGGTTTGAAGAGAAGGGACCAGATCCTACAAAGTAGCAGCAATCTTCATAAAAGCATCTGCATAAGTGTCCTTATTTACTTGTGTTCCTATATAACTTAGAAAAGTGCTTTCTTTTGAGTGACCAGTGATTTGCATTAGTATGGGCGTTTCAATTTTACCAAAGTAATTCGTTGCAAAAGACCTTCTTAAATCATGAGATGACAGAATACTAGATTTCGGGTGCATCCCCAGTTTCTTTCTTCTTGTTCTAGGGCATAATTTATAGCCAATAACCATCTCATTAATTCCAGCAATTTGACAAACTTGTTTTATTTGTCTATTGAACATTTGCGGAGAAATACCATAAGGAAATTTATATTTCAAAATTTTAATCACTTCTAGATCTACAACCCCAATAGTGACATTTTTATCTGTTTTTTGCTGGGTAATATCTACATAAACACCGTGTTCTATAAATCTTAACTGAGATGGATTTAGAATTAATAAATCAGAAACTCTTTGACCTATATATAAACCAATTAGCATCCATTTTCTAGCATTTTCAAGTGTTGAGGGTAACTCTTTAAGGGATTTAATCTTTTTTATTTCTTCAAAAGAAATAGTTTGAAGCACTCTATCCCTACTTTTTTGAGTAAATGATTCAATATGTCTTGCGTATGGATTAACGGGAATACTCATTCTTTCCGCCTCTTTGCAAATCATTTTTAAAAGCTTAAGTTGGAGTCCAGCATTATTTAAAGAATAGCCTTTATTATCTAAAAGCCATTCTTTAAACATATTGACTAACATGTGATCTATAGCATTTAACATGATTTGATTTCCAATGTGATTTTCGAAATCTTTAATGAGCTTCTCAAATACCATTAGATTTCTAATAGAATTATCTGAAAGCCCAAGCGAGCCACTTCTTTTTATTCTTCTATAAGGAGCATGTTTAATGTAACTAGAAATTTGATCAATCAATAGTCCATTATTATTGTTTTTGTGATACATTGTAAAGCGTTTATTAGCTAAAAAATAAGTGTAACATTTGTAACATTTTTTACATGGAATTACATTTTAGATTTAATGTTTCTTTACAAAAAATTACTGTATTTTTAGTTTTTGATTACACTTAAAGATACGTTATTTTTTATGTTAATTTACATGAAACATCAGTAAAATAGGGGTTAACTGATCTTTTATTTTAAATACTACGGGCTGT
>Ga0233451_10005100_pt1 | contig 10782 bp, 9 predicted proteins | sample 011ome_29_FD_183052 | JGI IMG/M metagenome (GOLD analysis project Ga0233451, IMG submission 183052) | Coastal salt marsh microbial communities from the Groves Creek Marsh, Skidaway Island, Georgia - 011504CT (spades assembly) | ecosystem: Environmental > Aquatic > Marine > Intertidal zone > Salt...
TTAATTTCTGGTGTTGACCAATTGCTGTAGCAACACGGAATACATAATCCAGATGGTGTCTTCTTTTTATGAAACCCTGGATATTTGCGTTCATCATCTCCATAAAACTGATATACATATTTTCCTTTTGGAACTGTATCACTATTTCTGGGTATAATTGCATCCTTTATATTATTCACTTTTGGACCACATTTTCCATCTAATATATCTTGTTCAGTAACCATTTTATCTGTTAGTAAACACCAATAACGCGGACATGTGTAATAATATTTTTGAGAACTGTCTTTTGCATCTGTACCATATTCGATAAAGTCAGCTTCTTCATTGATTTCTCCAGGATGTTCTTGCACCATTTTGTCACGTTCGTCTTTTGTTAAAATGATTGGTTGACGTCTTTCACTTAAACTAAATGGACACATACGTGTATACAAATCTATCTTTTCATTTTTTGATTTTACGAAAAGCTGAGGCATTCTTTCTTCTAAACGCGCCGAAAATGGGTTTGGATATTGAAGTTTCATTCCAGTAATGTCACGCACAGTGTTTTCTAATTTGGTCGCCTGTTTTTGAATCTGCTTTTTAATTGGTTTTTTCTTTGGAATTATTTCGATTTCTTCATCGCTTTCGTTTTCGCTTTCGCTTTTAACACTTTTATCATCACTTTCATCGATGCTCTTAGAACTGTCGATGCTCTTAGAACTCTCGATGCTCTTAGAACTGTCGATGCTCTTAGAACTGTCGATGCTCTTGTCACTTTCACTTTCATCAATGCTTTTACTATCACTTTCATCAATGTTTTTAGAACTGTCGATGCTCTTAGAACTGTCGATGCTCTTAGAACTGTCGATGCTCTTAGAACTGTCGATGCTCTTAGAACTGTCGATGCTCTTAGAACTGTCATCATCATTATTTTCTTCTAAGTTGTCATTCAATTGTTCTTTTGGCAATGAATCCAAAGACGGTGAAGATTTTGTTTCTTCTTTCAACAATTCTTCTAACGATGGCGATGAACCTAAAGATGCATTAGATTTTGTTTCTTCTAATGATTCTGATGAAGCTAAAGATGACGAGGATTTTGATTCTGGAGTTATCGAAAGTTCGTCCAAAGATTTGATGCTATTTTTAGGTTCGGTTTCAGATTTAACGCTATTTTTGGATTCAGATTTAACGGATTCGGGTGTCAACGAAAGCTCATCTAGTTCTAACAAGTCATCTTCGTCTTCGTCTTTAGAAGACTCCGATTTAGACAACTGTTTCGAACTTAAAGACGATGGGCTTAAAGATGCAGAACTTAATGAAAGCTCATCCAATTCTACAGATTCTTCATCAGAATCATTGCCAGCACCGATATCGTTTCCACCATTCAAATCTTCATCTTCGTCATCTTCAAACCCAAGTATATCTAACAATTCATCCATATTTTCGCCTTGTTCTAAATCTTCATAAATGGGTGTTTCATCCTGTATCATTGGCACTGCATTGTCGTCCAATGTTTGTTCAGATTGTGCTGTTATTTCGCTAAATTCGATATCATCTACATCTTCGCCAGAACATAAGGTGTTTATTTTACTAGAATCAATACCACAGCTATTGATGTCTTGAGTAATGCGAACAATGGAATCTATATAAATGGGGATAGTATTCAAATAATAAATATCATTGATTCCACTCACTTCAACCGTTAAGTCACTGGTAATCAAGTTAACAGTCATCAATGTTTGAAAACCAGGATTGATCTTAATCATCAAAGCCCTGCGTTTGTTTGCACCTCGAGTGACTTCCAATTCTGAACGAATTTTAGCAATTAAATCTTCGGCAGATTCTTGATCCAAATCGTCGAATTGTTGCAAAAGTTGTTCGACAATTTCATCGAATTTATATCCCTGATCTATTTTTTCAATGATGAATGCTTCTTGGCTATCACGTTTATTGTAATTAGAAACGCGTTTATATCTCATTCGTATGCCTTTTTTGAAGTTGGCAGATTCAACGGTGAACACACTGGAAATGCAACCACCCAACTTATTTACATCAATCGGTTTTGCAATATTGTAAACTGTCTGGTATTTCATGTCTCTAATTTCCACATCATTTGATTGAATGGAATTAAACAATGGAATTTCTAGCCCACTTTGTTCGAAAAAAGGTTTGATTTGTTCAATCAATGGGTTCACTGTTAGTTTAATAATTTCATCCAATGCTTCGAACATATTTTCACCATTGGTTAAAAAGATTGGTTTCTCAAAATCCACTAAAGGATAGACAGTAATAATTCCATTGTCTTCAAATTCGCATGCCATGTAAAACTGATTGCCTCCATATTGTATGTTCGTATATACACTAACACTGCGTGTTTTTCCAATGGTACGCATCAATTTAAATATGGTTGCCTTTTGTAAATGCGGTATTTTTCTGCCATCCATTGTTAGTTGTGGTGCAAACAGTCTATACATGTTTTCTTGACGTGTTTCGGGATTATATTTAATCAATGGAAAGTCAACTGTTGCGTGAATTAACTTGAAAATTACGTCAATCGGTATTTTTATTTTAAATTCCGGATAAACGGAAATCTTCAAGTATTTAATGCCAGTTTGCACCAAATTCTGTGAAAAAGACTCGGTTTTCTTGTGATTTTCAAAAATTTGATAAAATAAATTGACATTGTCAAAGTTGCGTTGAGTCTCCGGTGTTAAAAATTCCGAAGTGGAAGCAATTAATTTAGATTTGTTAGTTTCTAAGTCTTCTAAAGATTCAATATGTTCTTTAAACAAAAACGGAAAATAAATTTTGGCAGTGTATTCGCTAGACACATCATTGATTTCCGCAATTTCAAATACATCTTTAGCAAAACACATAAAAATAGTATTTCTAAAAATAGGTCCATTTTCAAGCAACAAATTTGAATTCAATGTAGACGTTTCTTTTCTCGATTTTTCGAGTAATGTGTCATATTCCGTAACCAAAAATGGATCCGAAACAATGGGATATTCATTTGTAAATACAAATTTTTGTCCAAGTGATTTTCCAACTAGATAATTCTTTTCACTCAAATCCAACTTCAAAATGTCGTCAAACGTGTATTGTTGTTTATCCGGTAAATCAAATTCCATTAAATTGCCGTCTTCGTCATACAAATTCAGCAATAATTGATTCAATCTGATTTTAGTTAAAGGTAATTTGTCGTTTTGTGTTAAATTCTGATAAACCGTAATAGGGTTTATTTTTTCCGTTTTTAAGCAAAAAAGATATAATTCATTTAAAGATGCCTCCTTGTTAATGGCTTCAAAAATCTTCAATTTAATGACACCAATGTTGTCGTCGATGTGAATGAATTGATTGATAAATACGACTTCGACTTTGTTAGTACGAATGTAATCGAGTTCCTCTTTGTTAAATACATTTGCAAATGCCTTGTTTCCAGGGTCTTCGTCAAACAAATCATTAGGGTCTTCATTGTCTTCGCTAAATTGTGAACCATAAAAAACATAAATAGCATCGGTTGTATTTTTATCAGTTAATTTATTGACTTTAAATATAGGAAATAGCGACATATATATAAAGTATATTATTTTTGATTGGTTTGAAAGTAATTGCGGGGGTGCAAAATATTATATTTACAAAAAACAATTTAAGGACATTTCAACAACTTATATTTAGCAACTATCGATTATTACGCCAAATCGTAGTACGGATTGTCTGTTATATCCATTCCACAATACGGTTGCGGATCCTCTTTGTAATCCACCGGATTATATATTCCAGCCTCTTTCGCCTGCTCTAACAAAAACTTGAAATTCTTCCAAAAATCCTGTTTATGACCCTCTGATTCCGTCATTACATGGGCTAATTCGTGGATTGCCACAAATGTCAGCGTATTCAAATCTATCAGTTTTGTACCATGCTTTTTCTTGTTCAAACAAAAAGCCAATTTCTCTCCTTTGTTTTCACTGTACGCAGTAAATTCACTTGTAGGCAATGTTTCTGATATCTTTGTTGGATTGAATTTTTGAACCATGCGTTGCACATTCTCGTCATCCGGAAATTTCTTCGCACAATACGCCACCAAATCCTTCAATTTTTGCGTTACTTTTGCTAATAAATCGGCTGCGATTTGCATCGATGCACGCTCCCTCACACAATATCGCTCTCCATCCACGTCTGATATTATACATTTTAAATTAAATGCATCCGACTCGCTGTATATTTTTAATCCAATTATTATTACAAAACCTATTATCACATACAACAAAATACTATGTCTATCTATATCAAACATTTATATATTAACAATTTAAAACATTTTTACCTAAAATTATATACCATACTATATTATGGGAAACAGCTATTCTTACACTAAACCTAATTCTAAAACCACTGATGAATTATGGAGAACTGCCATTCGAAAACAACTAACACAAAACAATCAACTTTATTTAAGCTTTGAAATTTACAAAGATATTACATACAAAAGCGGAATTACAGAAATTACTAAATCTAAATTATTAGCCATTTTGAAATCCATTTTAGACGAATTAAACCTCAGTTATACTGTTTCCATTTCCAGAACCAATTACAAAAGACATTATTTCATCGATGTTAACATCATTCATACTAACAAATCAGAACGACGACTTTCGCGCACTAAAACTTCACGTGCAGAACAATCGTTTTATCATCCGACGACACCTGTTCCTGTTCAGTCATTCTATTATCCTGCTCCTACACCAATACAACAGCAAGTCCCTACTCAAACACCTGCGATTAATCATTAGTTTTTCAAAATATTTATTACTTTTGTAAATTAATAAAATGCTTAATTTATAAAAATGAATTAATTTTACACCCTTGAAGATTTAAAACCGCACCTTGCGGAGCAATAAAAAATCAAAAAGGTTTACCCTTCGCAGAGCGTGCAAATTTTGGTTTTACTGGTTCGTCTAAACCAGTTGATAAATTACAGGAACGGTTGCTTCTGGATAAATAATTTGGTCTTTCTTTATTATTTATCGCATTATAAGCAATTTTGTAAATATTTGTTGCTCCATTCACATCTCTATTCCAATAACCGCATCCGTTCTTACAACAAATCAGTCCGTGGATTAAGACATTACCGCTTCTATATGGTTTTGGATTTTCTCTAACCATCGTCTTTTTACAAATACCTATTTCACATTTAGAACACATACAACTTGTTCTAAATTCATCAACCAAATAAGTTTGAAATCCTGCTTTTCTAAATAAGGTTCTCATACCTTTTCCTTTGGTCGCTTCTTTGAATTTCATTTGTTTTTTTTGTTCGTAATCACCAAAACAAACTACAACATCTTTTTCATTTCCAAATATGCGTTTAAAATTGTTTAACATTCGTTGTTCGCTTCTTTTTGTGTTTCTATAACTTTGTAAGCGTAATTTTCTAAAAATGTATTTTTCATAAAAGGCAAATAACATTCCATTTATTTCACTCTTCTTTTGAATGTATTCCTTAAATTTTAGTATGTTAAGTGATTTACGATTGAATTTAGATATTTCAGTTTCCCATTCTATAATCGTTTTACTCGTTCCTTTGCCGTTTATTTTTTCTTGTTTCAATTCCAGTTGTATTTTTGAAAACTTCTTTTTCTTTGTTTCTTTTCTTCGTTGGTCTTGTGAATAACGAAACTTATTTGCTTCTTTATTACAATCATCAATGCAATAAATTAAATCGCATTTTCCAGGGTCTATTGCTATAATTTTCTTATTTTGTAAAGAAGAATAATCATCTAATTCATCAATATATGTTTCAGTTGATAAACCTTTTTTCATCATCGGTAATTTCTTACCAACTAAATCTTTACGCAATAATAACAAAGAACAACTTACTCCATCTGTTTCTATCATATGGTGAAATTTATAATATTTCTTTTTGAAACACTTTCTTTCAGTTCTAAAAAAGAACTCCCATATTTTATCTTCTTTGCGTTTCAAATTTCCTTTTGTTAAAAAATCACTTTTATTTCCTTGTTTCTTTGTCATAAGCAAATGAACTAATGTAGTTGTATCTAATCGTATGTGTTTTGGTATAACTTCGCTTCTCATAGGAAATACATTATAAATAGTTTGTTCTTCCTTTTCAATTTGTTTCATCATAAAAATCATACAAGTAAAATAATCAAACGGACTACACATTAAGTCATAAACAATATTATTCTTTTTATAAGTTGCTTTATTTGGCGTAATAAATTGTTTTTGTTGGTTAATCCATTTATGATACATAGAATGAGATTTATAATTGCTATTTTCAATATTTAGTAAATCAGTTTTAATCTTTCGTAATTGATTACATAAATTATTTACTCTTTGTTCCTTTGCTTTTTGTGTAATATTCAACCTTTTTATTTTATTCATAATAAATTTCTTTTTCCAAACAACATTTACATATCGTTCAACATATTCTATATAATGTAATTTAATATTGTTCTCATACATCGTAAGAATATCAATCGTTAAATAATCTAAAATGGTATTCATATGAGTATAATCTAAATTTTCATTTTGAATAAGCGGTTGAAAATCTGTTTTGTAAAAAGCAGTTAAACCATCTTTGAGCTCTTTTATTTCTTTTTTAGGTGGTCTTCCAGTTGCTTTTTCATTACATAATATTTTCATACAAGAATTAATAAATTCATCATTAATAACTGGTAATTTATTATGCTTATCATAATGGTCTAATAAAAAAAGTTTCATAAACATCATCGTTTGAATAACGATTTTATTACACTTAATGACAGCATTTGTAATTTTCGGCAAGTTAATATCAGGATGTTTCAAGACACTTTTCAAAGATGTTTTAATTCCTTTGAAAAAGTCGGTTGGCGGATTTACTTCTTTTTCCATCCCTTATAATATTACTTAATATTTTTATTTAAAGTAGTTTTCGCTAAATATTATATATTTCCCATATTTTATTTATATATATATACTTAATATGTGTTTCTGTGTTTATATAACAATATATACATTTATTATCATGCCCATAACTAATATTTTTTAAATATACAATATTATTTATATTTCCTTCTTTAAAATTATTTATAATTTCAATTTCTTTAATTTTATTAAGTTCTGTATCTACATAATAATACTTGTCATCTTTTTTATATACTTTATCATGTAGTTTTAACCATAAATTCCACCAATCATTAAATTCTGTTTTTATATTAATTTCTGTAAGTTGTTGCAATTCATCATCAAACTCTTGTTTTACGATTATTTTATGTTTTTGTTTTAAGTTATTGATTTTTAATGAATACAACTCTTTAATCTTTAATATTTTTTCACGCATCTCTTCTTCTAAGCAAATAATTTCTTGATTAATAGCTTTACTCATGTCTGTCTATTTCTATTTGTGGATAATTTTTAAATAAAACAATTCAATTTTTTTAAACTTGGTTTGTTATTGTATTTGCCATTTATATATTATTGCAAAAGATTTCAATTTTTTTTAAATAATTATTTATTCTCGCAACTAAAAAATGTTAATATTATTGCGTTTTGGTTTTAAAATTATATTTTTGTGTTCTGATGTGATTTCCATCTTCTGTAAAATGATAATCTAAACTTACCATATTATATTTTAATTTAATCAAATGTTTTATGATTGATAACCAAGGTCTTTTTATTTTATTTGGTTCTCCAACTGCTTTTATTCCATTAAAACTGTAATACTTTCTTATTTCTGGTATTAGTTCCATTATTTGTTTTTGGATTTCTTCATTTTTATCTAATTCATAAAGAGTATATTCTGTTTTATTTTCTAAATCCAAAATGGTTATAATTTTATCTACAATTTCTTCCTGTTCTTTTTTATATAATTCACTTTTGAGACGCATTACCAATATACTTAAAATAATAGATAAATTTTAAGTATGTTATTTATAAATTTTTAATTTTCTTCGTCTGGTTGATGGTTTCCTTTTTAATTCATATCCTTCTTTTAAATTATAAGCATATTCAAAATAGTTTTTGTAATTTTTTGATTTCACTTTATCAATTGCTTTTTCAACATTTTTTTCTAACTCTTGAAAATTCTCAACATTTCTATCTTTTTTCAAATATGTTTTTATTTGATTAAAGTATTGTTCTATCGCATCTGTCTTGGGAGTATATGGGACACAAAATAAATAATGATTTCCACTTTTTATTATAGCGTTTTTGATTAACTCGTTATTATGACTTCCTGCATTGTCTAAAATAATAAGATGGTCTTTGTATTTTGAAAATACATTTTTTTCTAAAAATTCTAATAATCGTTCTTTTGTCATACCACCTTTTTCATATAATTCTTTTCCAATACATTTTGAATTACTTATTGCTACTAATAATGTGAATTTACGAAACACAAATTGATTAGAAGTTTTTATTACACATCTTCTACCTAATTCACATCTACTATATGTTGGTTTTAAGGCAGAACCAACACTCGTTTCATCTAAACAAATAATTTTATTCATAGGAAATTGTTTAACCCTGCTATAAAATTTATTTAATTCAGTTTGTTTTTCTATTGGTTTTTTATATCTTTCTTTTGGGAAATGCTCGTGTCTTGTTCTTTTTCTTGTTTTATTATTATCTCTTATTACTTGTCCTAAATGTTGAGGTGTAATATCAAATGTAGGATATTTCTTTTTCATATCAATTGCTAATTCATTCATAGTAAGTTGTTCGTTTTGTTTCAACAATTCCAACGCAGTTTTCACTTGTGGTTTAGTAATTTTATAAGATATAGGTTTTCTGTTTCTTCTTGTTAGATTTTTAGAAGTATTGTATAGTTTAATCCAATCTCGCAAAGTAGATTTTTTACAATCAAATATTTTACAAGTTTTCTTATATCCATCTCCTTTATCATTATTTAAATAATACTTGACAGCAGAAATTTTATAATCTTCTGTCTTATGTTTAGTCATCTATATTATTTTGAGAAAAATATAAAAAATAGTTAGGGGTGCGGTTTTAAATCTTCAAGGGTGTAAAACCAAATGAAGTTTCTTTAAATTCTCATAAAAAATTTTGGTTTGATTGTAATTGCGGACATTCGTTTGATATTCAATTAAATAATATTAATTCTGGAAAATGGTGTTCTTATTGCGCTAATAAAAAATTATGTGGAAATTGTAATATTTGTTATAATAAATCCTTTGCTTCTCATTACAGGTCTAACAATTTGTCACATAAAAATACAGTTGATCCAAAATATCTGTTTAAGACATCCCATAAAGAATACATATTTGATTGTGAATGTGGTCATGAATTTACAGCAAAATTATCATATATTACATATAAACAAAATTGGTGTCCGTATTGTTCTAAACCTCCGAAAAAAATGTGTGTTGACGTAGACAAATGTTTATCTTGTAAAAATAAAACATTTGCTTCTGTAGAACGAAGTAAAAATTGGTCAAACAAAAACAAACAGAAACCCATAGAAGTTTTTACACCTTTGCACATTTAAAACGCCGATTTTAAGGCAGGTAATTTTTTAGTTTTCGTGTTCTATTTGATGGTTTCTTTACATATTTTTCTCTTCTATTATATGCTCCATTAAATATATTTTCATATTTTTCCTTTGGAATATCTCTTATTACTTTTTCTATATTTTCTTTTAATTTATCGTGTGTTAATCCATCTAACTTTTGTAATCTTGACTTTAACATACTGAAATAATTTTCAATTGAATTGGTAAAATGTTGATATGGAACGGCATATAATATATTATTATGTTTATTCACTAATTCTTTTATTCTTTTGTTTCTATGACTACTTGCATTATCTAAAATAATTAATTTATTTTTGAACTTTGTAGTTATATAGGAAATAATACAAAAATAGCACAAAAAGATAAAATCTCACTAGGAATTGTAAATTATATTTTAAGACAGCATAATATCTTAATCTCAATTTAAATTTATTTAATTCGCTCATATTTTCTTCAAATATATAATCCTCATAATAACTTCTCTTTTCCTCTTTTTTTGTCTCTTCTTTTTTTTCTTTTTTCCCAACTGATAGAAATATTTTTTGTTCTATGTTTTCATCAACATTCCTCATTTGTGAAACAATTGTTCTAACTTTGTCGTATACATATTGCTGATGGTTGTTTGGTTCAATCATATATGATAATTCATTTGCTATATTATTACTAGCACTAATTAAGGGGTTTTTACTTCGTCTAATTTTATAGTTTTGAATGATATTTTTTATTTTTAATTGATTAAATGCTTTTTTAACTTTATCAACATTTGAAATATTTCTAACTCTTTCACATCTATTCATTAAATTTATTTCTTCTTTAGTAAAAATTTTATATGGTATATTTATATTTTTAAAATAAGGTTCAATTAAATTAATAATACGTCTATCATAAAATTCAGTTCCACCGCCTTTATAAATATGAAATGATTTAAAGTAATGCTTTAAACATTTATCAATAATTTTCATCTTATCTAATGGTATTTCTATAACACATATATATTCTCCTCTTTCAACTTCACCAGTAATATATGTATTACTTCTATCTTTCGCAAATGTTGCTATTCCCATTTTTATAACATTTTCCATTTTATACCAAGCATTATCTCTAAGATAAATAGTTCCTTTTAATTGGTTCATTGTAATAAAGTTATGTAATAATATTAATATGAAATTATAATCAATTTATTATTATATTCAGGAAATAAAATAAAAAACTTAAGAAATTCGGCGTTTTAAATGTGCAAAGGTGTAAAACGCCGATTTTATAAATAAAAG
>Ga0233451_10005102_pt1 | contig 10778 bp, 6 predicted proteins | sample 011ome_29_FD_183052 | JGI IMG/M metagenome (GOLD analysis project Ga0233451, IMG submission 183052) | Coastal salt marsh microbial communities from the Groves Creek Marsh, Skidaway Island, Georgia - 011504CT (spades assembly) | ecosystem: Environmental > Aquatic > Marine > Intertidal zone > Salt...
ACTCTGGGTGCACGATTGAACTGGAAGAAACGAATCAGACGAATGCGAATTCGAAGATTCATCTGACGACGAAGAAGACGAGCGGTGAAGGCGCCGGCGGCGAGGATTTTGGTGACGATACGGGAACAAGAAACGAGGATTCAGACGACGATTTAGAAAAGAGTGGAGACGAAGAGGATAAAGATAAAGAAGAAGAACAAGCGATCGAAATAGCGTACGTTTCCGAGGAAACGCCGATGGTGAGTTACTTGAACGTGCACGGCGTATTAGAGGCGAAGCGAAAGAAGGCGAGAGATTGCTCGTCCGCTTTAGTATCGAGCGACGACGCGGTAAACGAGATGGAGAAAGAAGAGGAGGAAGAAGATACAAAGAAGAAGAGGAAGAGAGGAGAAATAGTAGAAGGAGAAGAGCAACAGGAGGAAAAAGAAAACGATGGGGTTCGTCAAAAATCATCCGCGGGTCCGCGAGTGTTAATCGTTGGCCCGGCTGACGTCGGGAAATCTTCCTTGTCGAAAATCCTCATCAATTACGCCGCGCGACAAGCGTGGTCGCCTTTATTCATCGATTTAGATCTAGGCCAAAACGCTATTTCAGTCCCGGGAACGATATCGGCCGCTCCAATCGATCACCCGATAAATCCGTTCGAGGACGGCGCGCACGTGAAATCTGAAATGCCTCTCAGTTACTTTTTTGGCGACGTGACGGTTACGGAAAACTCGAAAGAGCACTATAAATTTCTCGTAGAGAAAATAGCGGAAATGATGGAGGCGAGAAACTCGAAAAACGAACACGCCAGACATTCCGGGTGCATAGTGAACACCATGGGATGGATCGAAGGGTTAGGCTTAGAGTTGATCTTACACGCCGTGAAAAGCTTAGAGATTGATACGGTTTTGTGTTTAGGCCAAGAGCGATTGTTTCAAACGTTATCGAAACAGTTCGCGAAAGACGCCGCTTTGGCGCAGCAGCAACAGCAAAAGAACAAGAAAAACAAGAAGAAAACATCAAGTAGCGATGATGATGGTAAAAAAGTCGAAGCGGCGGTTGAGATTCTCTCTTTGAAGAAATCCGGGGGCGTGGTTGAACGAACGACCGAGTTCAGACGTAAAACTAGAGACGATCGGTTTCGCGAATACTTTTACGGGTTCGATTTTGTCTCGAATCCTCTCTCGCCGGTGGCGCAATCGGCGTTTTTCTCCTCCGTTTCCTTTTATAAAGTTGGCGGGGGGCCGAAAGCCCCAACGTCTGCGTTACCGATCGGTCAAGAAGCGAGCACGGACCCGATGCGAGTCGCTTCTGTGATCCCATCCATGTCTTTAGTCAACGCCATCGTTGCGGTTTCGCACGGTAAAACGCAATCGGATTTGTTAACCTCAAACGTCGCCGGGTTCATTCACATCGTCGAGGTTGATATGCACGCCAAACGTTTCACGTACTTGAGTCCGAACCCGGGGCAATTGCCGAACACGAACTTGATCGTCGGCAACGTGAAATGGTTCCCGGAGAATTAATAATAAAAATTACTATTAAAAATTACTATCGTCTAAAAGTCATCCTCCTTTCCTTGTCAGCCAGCTTCCTTTTTTCGTCGTCGTCGTCTGAGTCGTCGCGTTGTTGCTACTCTCGTCGGTTCTGCTACTCCTATTATTATTATTATTATCATCAAACGCTGCTTTTTCGACGAAATCCTTATAGTTCTTCTCTCTCACCGTCTCTCTCCATCTCTTCAACTCCTCCAACTCTTCGACCACGTCTTCTAAACTCTCTTTCGTTAACTCCATCAACTTTGTCAGCTGTTGCCTTTCCACGGCGGCTATTTTTTTCTTCTCCCGTTCGCGTTCGTTCGATTTTTCGGCTTCCCAATACACCAACCCTCCGGCGACGGAAAAGAGAAAGATCTCCGACACTAACTCCGCTCCGTTCGTCAAGGCGACGTCGTCCGACAAAGGTTTCACGTATTGGTGGTGCGACGACGAAGACGCTCCGGAAGACGATTTACTCCGACCTCTGGTCACCACAATCTCTAACGGTTTCCCACTTTTTGTATCCATCACCGTCGTCGTCGCTGGCTTTCGTGGTATCGGCGCTTCTAACACGATGTACGAATACATGACGTTGATTTTCTGCGCCAAGGAAATGCACGTCTTTTTCAGCTCTGGTTGACTGACGATGAAGGATTTCAACGATTTCGCCATCGGTTTGGAGACTGTTTTCAGAACCAACGAGAACGCTTTCACGTATAACGCCATTTTCTTGTTGTTATTATTATTAGTCTTCTTTTTGCAAACGAAACTACTGTCTTCGTAATGTCTGTGTTATCTGTTTTGGATATAATGGATGAAGTAATTTGAATGACTCAATTCCGCAACGCAATGTATAGAATCGAGAGGATTTGTTTCGTCGTCGTTTCCTCCTCCTAATCCTCAAGCACGACTCCTACTACCACCAAAACCAGAACCAAAAACGCTCTCTTCTTCTTAAAGACTGAAACTCTTTGAAACTTTTGTTAATAAACACAATAATAATAAATAATGAAGTGTTTGTTGTTAAAAATTGAGAAACGAACTTGAGTTTTAATGTGGACAAATAAAGGACGAGACTTTTACGATTTTTTGCGCGCGTTAGTAGTGTTTACAAAAAAACTATTCTTATTCAAAGAAGTCTAATTATCGATGATTCTGAATGGCCTGGCACGTGGAGCTCTCCGTCTTTGTAAGACCAACCAGGTGGGAGAGGAGAGTTATTGTCGAGGAGGTATTTTAAACATTCGGTTTGGTTGTTGTTGTGTGCGTATATTACGGCGTCCTCGTCCCACGGCGCTTTGGCGGTTTCGTGTAAGTACTTCAAACAGTCTAAGTGACCTTTCTCGGCCGCAAACTGACACTCAAATCCGCTATATTTATCAAACTTACGCTCGACAAGGTATTCGAGTATGTGAAGATGACCATTTAAAGCCGCCCATCGGGCAGTTAGCGAATCCCAAGGCGCTTTGACTTCTTCGTGTAAGTATTTGAGTACCTCGAGATGACCTTCTAAGGCAGCACATGCACACGTTCCCGCATCAATAGGACACTCATTTACCACGCAATACTTTACCATTTCCAGATTACCTTGGTCTACGGCCGCAGTAATCGTCCTATAATCCCATTCACACTTTTTCTCCTCTCGTATCCACTTGAGCAACTCGAGTTTATTCGTGTAAGCAACTTCCCAGCAGAAAGATCTTTCGTCTTCTAAGTAATCCCGCCACGACGATTTATTCTCCCACGCAACTTCCAAAGTCGATATCGACGACATCTCGCTCACATCAAACCTCTTTTTCAAATCACCCGCGCGAGGTGATCTCTTAATCAACTTTCTCGTCTCCGTATTCACTCCGTACAAGAATTTCACATCCGTTCGATTCAATCTCGGAAGAATGTGTTTGAAACAAATGTCGTCGTTACTCACGACCACATCCCACAACAAAGAATCTCGAAACTCCCAAATCATCATCCGTCTTCTTTTCTGCCCTCTCGTCCTTAAAATCACTCCTTCTCCTCCTCCTCCAGAAGACATATCGATGATGACTTTTTCGCGTCTTTCTCTCTCTCTCTCCCAAAGTCTTTTATTATTAAAAACGTTTCATCTTCATCACTTTTTGTGTTGTTTTTAAACGATGTTTTTTGCCTTCAAAAATTCATCATCTGTGTTTTCTTTCTTCTGTCTGCCCTGAAAAAATTTTTCTCTGTCTGTTGTTGTTGTCTCTTTCTCAAAAAATTTGCCCTCAAAATAATTTCTCCTTTTAAAAAAAAGAGCAAAAACTTTTTCACTCATTCACTCGCCTTTTCACAGAAGAAGAAGAAGAAGAAGAAAAACCTTCTTTTCTTTTCCTCATTCAAAGAAGACACCAGAACTATTACGAAGAAGAAGAAGACAACGACACGCTTTAAAAGAGAGAACTTTTACTCTCATTACGGTTTTATTGAGAGCGGTGTTTTTATCAGAGAGGAGCGTGTTATAATAAAGATGACGAAAGAAGAAGACGACGACGACGACGAGGAAATCATCATCGAACGTTTGCAACGAGAGAGAGAACGACGAAAGATGAATGTCGAGAGACTCGACGAGAAAGAAGAAGACAAAGAAGATTCTTTTTTATCGGACGAAGAGAAGAATGAGAATCGTCAAAAGCGACGGTTGAAATCGTTCACCATGCCCGCGAACGCGACGAAAGACTTCATCTTTCAAAGCGGAAAAGGAGAAGACGATCAGGAAGAGGAAGAGGAAGAAGAATTACTTTATCGAGAAAAGTTTGGCACCTCGAAGAAAATTTCAGATCGAGAAAACGAATACAAAAAAAGACGGTTTCAGAGACAACTCTCGCCGGAACGACGAGAAGGCGTTTTAAAAAAGGATTCCTTCTCTGACAACGAGCAAAAAGGAGGCGAAGAATCAAAAAGAGGGTACAAAGAAGCCATGAGAGAACAAATGTTCGCGAGAGAAAAAGAAGAGACGATGAGGAACATCGAGAGAAAGAGAGAGCGAGAGCGGGAGGAGCAGAAGAGGAGGGAAATGTTTTCTTCTATCAAAGCCGACGACGTCGAGGAAAAGAAGAAGGAGACAACAGAAGAAGAAGCTCCAAATTTGGAGGAAAAGAAGAGAAAGAGAAAGAGTCGGTGGGATAAGACGACGAACGGGAATGAAAAGAACGAGGAAAAAGAGGAGAATGTTGTTTTCGCGAGAACGATGGACGACTCCGCCGCGGATACCGAGAAGGTCAAGGAGCACCGCCGACGTTTGCAAAACGATGCGTGGGACGACGACGACGATGACGCCTCGCAATCGGTTGGGAATAAGAAAGGAGGAGTCACGAACGAGTGGGACGACGACGATTCGACGACGAAAGCAACCAAGAAGAAGCCGAAAAGAAACCGATGGGACGACGCGACGCCGAGAAACCAAACACAACCTTCTTCGACGCAAACAACGGGGACACGAAGGAAAGCGAGCAGATGGGACGAGACGCCGAGAAATGAACCAAGCGTCATGATGATGCAAACGCCGATGATTAATGGGGGTGGATTAGGGTCCGAGACGCCGTTAATGACTGGTTCAACGTCTGCGTTTATGCAAACGCCCGCTCGATCCTCTGAATTCGGAGGAGGTCAACAACAGATTCCGATGACACCGGATCAGTTACGATCGGCACGACACGACCGAGAGATGGAAGAACGGAACAGATTTATGACGGACGACGAGCTCGATGCGGTCTTACCAGGTTTGCCGCAATACAAAATACTCGAACAACCGAAAAACTACGTCCCGCTCCGAACGCCGGCGAGAAAGGCGCAGTTTTCACTCGGCGGTCAAACGCCGTTGTCTTCCGCCGGAGGAGCAGGAAATGGTGGTGGTGGTTTCTCTATTCCAGAGGAGAATCGCACGCAAATGTTTGACGTCCCAGACGTCCCGGAGGATTTACCGACGATGAAAGCGGAAGATTACCAGTATTTCGCTCCGTTGTTGAAAGAAATCGACGAAGACGCTTTGTCCATCGAAGAACAAAAGGAACGGAAAATCATGAAGCTTTTATTAAAAGTCAAAAATGGTTTACCACCGCAAAGAAAGTCAAGTTTGCGTCAGTTGACGGACAAAGCGAGAGAGTTAGGCGCTGGGCCGTTGTTCAACCAAATCTTGCCTCTGTTGATGTCGCCGACGTTGGAAGATCAAGAGAGGCACTTGCTCGTGAAAGTCATCGATCGAATCTTGTACAAATTGGACGACTTGGTCAGACCGTACGTGCATAAAATCTTAGTCGTTATCGAACCTCTGTTGATCGACGAGGATTACTACGCGCGCGTGGAAGGTCGAGAAATTATCGCCAACCTTTCCAAAGCGGCGGGATTAGCGACGATGATTGCCGCCATGCGACCAGACATCGATAACGTGGACGAGTACGTGAGGAACACGACTGCTCGAGCGTTTGCGGTCGTCGCGCACGCGTTGACCATACCAGCTTTACTCCCATTCTTAAAAGCGGTGTGTCAGTCAAAAAAATCGTGGCAAGCGAGACACACCGGGGTGAAAATTGTTCAACAAATCGCCATCCTCTCCGGCGTCGCCGTGTTGCCGCACTTGACGAAATTAGTGCAAATCATCGAATCCGGTTTGGAAGACGAGAATCAAAAAGTACGAATGATTTCCGCTTTAGCCATCGCGGCGTTAGCGGAAGCTTCGACGCCGTACGGGATTGAATCCTTCGATTCCGTTTTAAAGCCGTTATGGAAAGGCATCCGATCGCATCGCGGCAAAACGTTAGCGGCGTTTTTGAAAGCCATCGGGTATATCATCCCTTTGATGGACCCGGTTTACGCGTCGTATTACACGAAAGAAGTCATGGTGATTTTGATCAGAGAATTTGCCACCGCGGACGAAGAGATGAAGAAAATTACTTTGAAAGTGGTCAAGCAGTGCGTGCAAACGGACGGCGTCGATAGCGAATACGTCCGAACGGAAATTATTCCTCCGTTTTTCAAAAACTTTTGGGTGAGAAGAACCGCGTTAGATAGGAGAAATTACTTGGCATTAGTGGAAACGACTTTGGAATTAGCGTTAAAAGTAGGCGCTTCCGATATAATCTCTAAAATTGTCGAAGATTTAAAAGACGAATCCGAGCCGTTTCGACGAATGGTCATGGAATGCGTGACGAAGGTTGTCGAACATTTGGGCGTTTCCGACGTGGACCAAAGGTTGGAAGAATTGTTGGTCGATGGCGTCTTGTACTCGTTCCAAGAGCAAACGCAAGACGAGAACGACATCATGTTGAACGGTTTCGGTACCGTCGTCAACGCTCTCGGTCAAAGAGCGAAACCGTACTTGCCGCAAATTTGCGGCACGATCAAATGGCGCCTGAACAACAAAAATCAAGACATTCGTCAACAAGCGGCAGATTTGATTTCAAAAGTCGCGCCGGTCATGAAAGTGTGCGAAGAAGAGCAATTGATTTGCCATTTAGGTGTCGTCTTGTACGAATATTTGGGCGAAGAGTATCCGGAAGTTTTAGGATCTATCTTGGGCGCTTTGAAATCCATCGTCGCCGTCGTCGGCATGTCGAAGATGACGCCGCCGGTGAAAGATTTGTTGCCGAGATTGACGCCTATTTTGAAAAACAGGCACGAAAAAGTGCAAGAAAACTGCGTGGATTTAGTTGGAAGAATTGCCGATCGTGGCGCAGAGTTTGTTCCCGCGAAAGAGTGGATGCGGATCTGTTTCGAATTGTTGGAGCTTTTGAAGGCGCGGAAGAAAGCCATTCGAAGAGCGTCGGTGAATGCGTTCGGGTACATCGCCAAAGCGATCGGACCGCAAGACGTCTTAGCGACGCTTTTAAACAACTTGAAAGTGCAAGAAAGGCAAAACAGAGTGTGCACGACGGTGGCTATAGCCATCGTCGCGGAAACGTGCGCGCCGTTCACCGTCTTGCCGGCGCTGATGAACGAGTACCGAGTGCCGGAGATCAACGTCCAAAATGGCGTTTTGAAATCCTTGGCGTTCTTGTTCGAATACATCGGCGAGATGGGGAAGGATTACATCTACGCCATTGCGCCTTTAATTGAAGACGCGTTGATGGACAGAGATATCGTGCACAGACAAACCGCGTGCGTGGCGGTGCGGCATTTACTCTTGGGTTGCGCTCGATTGAATTGCGAAGACGCGGCGACGCATTTGATGAATTTCGTCTGGCCAAACGTGTTTGAACAATCCCCGCACGTCGTAAACGCGGTCAACGAAGCCATCGAAGCGTCGAGAGTGACGTTAGGTCCGGCGTATACCTTGTCTCACTTAGTGCAAGGCTTATTTCATCCAGCGAGAATGGTTCGAGAGCGATATTGGCGCTTGTACAACAACTTGTACGTCGGATCGCAACAGAGTTTAGTCGCCGCGTACCCTCGATTGAAAGACGATCAAGAGAACGTGTACAAAAGACACGAGTTGGAAATGGTTTTGTGATTTTTGAGTATGATACTAGTAGTGTGTGTTTTCTGCGTTTGTACTATTTTACTCTACTACTTTTACTGCTATTATTACTCCTTTCTTTATCACCCGAAAACATTCTCTCTTCTTCTTCTTCTAAATAAAAGTCATCGAAACTACTAGTACTCCCTAGGAGTCATCAATCAATCAATCAATCAAAATCGCTATCCTCGTCGCTTTCCGTCTTGTGGAACCCTCTCTTCATGCGTCTGTTTGCTAACTCTCTCATCACCTCCTCCTTATCGATTTGTTCGTCTCCTTTCTCCTCCTCTTCAATGGCCTTCTCTTCCTCTTCAACAGCGCCCGCCTCTAACAACCGTTTCTCTAAAGCCATCGTCTTGTAATCGTCCTTATTTCCAAAATCCTCGAACCCGACGATTCGATCGAACGCGACGCCGTTTTTGAACAAGATCAAACACGGCAGAACTTTCACGTTTAATTTTTCCGTAAAGAACGGCAAATCCGGCGCGTTTGCCTTCATAAATCTCGTCTGGAAATACTTCTGACTCAAGCTTTGCAAGTGTTTGTCGAGAATTTTGCACCTCTCAAACTCGTCCAAGGAGAAGTGCACGACGCACGTATGCGAAGACGTGACCGCGGACAAGAAGTCTTCCTCCGCGATCGAGGAGTACGACCCGTGGCCTAACCGTTCCATCTCGAACCGGAGCTTTTGTTCTGTTTTTTGTTGTTGTTGTAATAATAATAATAATAATAATAATAATCGTTAGTAAAGTAAAGTAAAGCAACGTAAAGCAAAGAACGAACAATCGCGAAGAATGTTTTACGTTAACGTCGTCGTCGTACCATTTTTCAGCTCTTCCAGTCGTTTCTCCTTCATCTCTTGTTGGACAGAATCCTCATCCATTTCTTCTTCCTCGTTGTTCAAGTTTATCGTGTTATTCCTCCTCCTTCTCGATAGTAAATCATCCTCATCAAAATCTTCTTTCTCTAAAATTTCTTTTTGGTAATCTCTCGCCGCTCGTTCCATCACGTGGCCGTAGTTTAACGAGCTCATCGTCGATTGGAAGTTTTCCGATTTTGAAAATCCGTTTGTGGTCGTCATTTTGTGTTTATTGTTGTTTAAGAGTATTCAACGGCACGAGTTCCTTCTTGCACTTTCCTTTAAACGACGACTACTACTCTCGTTGTTGTTATTCTTGCGTGAATAGAAACAATTTCTTTCGTCGTCGACGAAAGAAGAAGCTTTTTTGTGTGCGTGTTCCTCTTAAAAGTGTCGTCTGATAATGTGTTCGTCGTTTCTTTCTAAAGTCTCGTCGTTTAGTAAAAGTCAACGCTTTTTTTTGTTCAAAAAAAAAAAAAAAAAGATTTTGATCAGGAAAAAAAGAGTGCGATACTTCTGTCTTTAGAACGAGATACCTTTTTGCGCATAAGAAAACGATCTGATGAACCAACCCATCGTGACGACGGGAGAAGAGTGCGAGAGCACACCCCCTTTGCCGTTGTGGCGTTTGTTCAGAGAGGCGTTGCTGAGTGGCGGCGCGTGTCGCGATATCGTGGAGAAGCATGTGATGTGTAAACTGAATGGGACCGATCTTAAATTCTTTTACGAGGTGAATACGGAGACGAGAAAGTTGATTAAGAGATCGTCACGCAAGGGGGAGTTGAAAAAAGGGTTTAAAGTGAGAGAGATGTCGTCGATATCGACGTTGGAGATTGCGTGGGAGCATAAATCGTCGTGGCGGGATTACTTAAAAGACGAAACAGATTTCTGCTGGCAAGTTGCTAAAACGAATAAACTCGAGTTGCTCAAGTGGGCGCGAGAGGAGAAAAAGTGTGAGTGGGATGAAGAGACGATTAATATGGCCGCAGACCAAGGCAATCTGGAAATGGTAAAGTATTGCGTTGCAAATAAGTGTCCTGTCAAAGAGTTTGCGTGTGCAAAAGCTGCCAAAAACGGTCATCTCGAGGTATTCAAATACTTACGCGAAGAAGGCAAAGCGCCTTGGGATTCGAGAACTGCCGCTTGGGCTGCTGAAAATGGTCATCTCCACATACTCGAATATCTTGTCGAGCGTAAGTTTGATAAATATAGCGAACTTGCGTGTATGCGTGCGGCCAAGTACGGCCACTTGGACTGTTTGAAGTACTTACACGAAACCGCCAAAGCGCCTTGGGACGAGGACGCCGTATACCACGCACACAAGAACAACCACCCCGAATGTGTACAATACCTCCTCGACAACGACTGTCCTCTCCCGTCCAATTGGCGATACGAACACGGAGAGTTACACGTTCCAGAATAATAGCATCGTCATCATCATCGTCATAAACATATACGCGCGTGTTACATAGATTTTTTTTTTAAGAGCAGCGAAAAGACTCAAATAAGACTCTCGAACAAGGTAACAAAAACACCATTAAAACAACACGTTTACTTCTACTTCACATCTCTCTCTTAAAGTAGTATTAAAATGGCAAAACCCTCCACTACTGCTACTGCAAAAGCCGAAACAACTGCGGCGGATAAAGGAGCACCTGCACCACCACCACCGGCGTACGAGTCTCTGAAGAATAAAAACGACGACGACGTGTCGAACACCAACGCGTCCTCTGATTCGCCTTTGAATCATCCAAACGCTCCTCCTGCTTCAACAGAGGAGAACGACGAGAGAACTTCTTCCTCTCGGTTCGAGAAGCTCACCGCGCGCGAGTTACTCGCAATCTCCCCCAACAGCGATCAACTTCTCTCTTCCTCCTCGGAAAATGGAGAGAAAGATGAAGAGGAAACGCTCAAATGCGAAGTGGGC
>Ga0233451_10005110_pt1 | contig 10771 bp, 6 predicted proteins | sample 011ome_29_FD_183052 | JGI IMG/M metagenome (GOLD analysis project Ga0233451, IMG submission 183052) | Coastal salt marsh microbial communities from the Groves Creek Marsh, Skidaway Island, Georgia - 011504CT (spades assembly) | ecosystem: Environmental > Aquatic > Marine > Intertidal zone > Salt...
TGGCACTTGAAACTGCTACATATATAAGTGATTTAGTTGCAACAAATCCAACTAGTTCAGATAACGTCTCACAAGGAGATGACCACCTACGTCTAATTAAAAGTGCTATAAAAGCTACCTTTCCAAATATAACTGGAGCTATAACTAGTACTCAATCAGAGATAGACGCTACACCCACTTTACTCGTAGACTCAGGTACTACTACAAGAGTAGCAGCAACCACCACTGGTGCAACAGTAACTGGAGTACTTAATATAACATCAGACATTACTATTGGTGGTGACATTACTCTAGCAGGCACAGGATTAACTCTAGGAACACATACAGCAGGTGACTATGTAGAAGGCATTACAGCCGGAACAGGTGTCTCAGTGGTTGGATCTGGAGCAGAGGGAGCAACTCCTACTATTTCCATAGGACAATCAGTGGGAACTGGAGATACTGTTACTTTTGGTGAAGTAAGATCAACAGGTAACGTTACTGCTTACTACTCTGATATGAGATTAAAAACATCAGTGCAGCCAATTACAAACGCACTTTCAAAAGTAAATGAATTATCAGGTTTTACATTTAGACCTAACAACCTTGCTATAAGCATGGGTTACACAGACAAAGAAGAAGTAGGTGTGTCAGCACAAGAAGTAGAAAAAGTACTACCACAAATAATAGCTCCTGCTCCAATAGACGAAGAATACAAAACTGTACATTATGAAAAACTAGTACCTTTGCTTATTGAGGCAGTTAAAGAATTAAAACTTGAACTTGATAATCATAAGAAAGGTTGTACTTGCAATGGCTCTTCAGACTAGTGGTGCAATTTCGATGAATAACATTAGAACTGAGTTTGGTGACACAGGTTCTATAGCATTGTCGGAATGTTATAAAGGTGGTGGCATTGTACCTGCTACTATAGCAGAACAAGCTACTGTAGCTAATAATAGTTATAATAGTACTAACTCAGGAAGAAACATTGACTTCTTTTATTGGAATACAAACAGTCGATTAGTTTACTATAATTTATGGGGTGATAACGGCGCAGCTAATACACAAAACGTATATTTTACCATAGATAAAACTGGAACATATACTATTGATTATGTCTTTTATTATGGCGGTTTTGGTAATACTGGAACAGCTACAATACAATTAACTATAGATGGTACTCAAGTATTCAATAGTACTGTAAGTGCAAACGACAATACAAACACAGTAAGTCATAGTTTTAACTATACTGCAGGTGACGAGATACATGCTTATATGTCAGGTCCTACTGCAGGTTGGTCATATAATGGTATGAGAGTAGGTGGCGATGCTTCAGATACAAGAACAGTTACAGTATCTGCTAATGCAAATGTACCTACTTCAGGAACTATAGATCTTAACGACTTTTACGGTGCAACTAATTCATAAGAGGATTTATTATGGCTAATTTACCTATTAGAAATTTAGGTACTACAGGTCTTGTTACAGACTTAGACGCCCAAGACCTTCCTCTAAGTGCTTTTACAGATTGTAGAAATGTAATATTTGATACTAACAGTGCTAAACGATCACCAGCATTTAAAAGAATATATGAACTTGCTGTAAGCGAAGTGGTACCTTGGTCTTCTGCTGTAGGAAGCTATGACTCATATGCATTTACATGGTACGGAGGTTTAGCTACAGATAATGCAGACCAAACAAGACATATTGCATCTTATTATTCTCCAACAAATGGAGCGGTATTAATAGGCTGTAATAGTAACGGAAGTGTATATGATTATATTAATGGTAATTTTGATGATGTTAGTCCTGCATCGAGTACAACTGCTACTGATTTAGTAGGCTGGACACATAATCAAATATCAGGTTTATCTGTATTAAATAGATATGGTTATAGTCCATACATTAGAGATATAATATCTGACGCTAGTTATTCAAAAATGACTGTAGGTGATTGGCCTAGTACTGATTACGCAGTATCAATGAGAACATTTAAAGATTTTATTATTGCACTAAATGTTTATGAAACTAATACACAAAAACATACTATGGTTAAATGGACTGATCCAATTGGCTATAGAGCTGATAAAGCAACTGGCGTAATATGGACACCTTCTGCTGCTAATAGCGCAGGTTCAAATATACTCGGTCAAGCTAAAACACCTATTAAAGATGGTTTAGCATTAGGTAACGTATTTATTATATATACAGAAACTGAAGCTGTTTTAATGGAATATACTGCTTCAAGTTTAGTATTTAACTTTAGAGAATTATTTAATGATGATGGTGTTATTAACTTAAACTGTATAGCTGAAATTGGGGGTCAACATTACGTTTTTGGTTTTAATAACTTATATAAACATAATGGTAATGCTAAACAAAATTTAGCTACTAATTTAGTAAGAGATAGAATTTATAATGAAATAGACCGTAGTCAAGCTAACAAATTTTTTGTTCATTATGATAATTCATTACAGTTAGTATATTTTTGTTACGTATCTAGTGAAACAGATATAGGTTTCGCTAATAGTACTTACTGTAATAAAGCTGCAGTTTACAATATAGTTAATAATACATGGTCTTTTATGGATCTTCCTAATGTAGTTGGTGCAGCTTCACTTAACATTAGTACAAATTTAGGATTATCTTCTGAAACTACTGAAATGGCAGTTATGGTTGGTGCAAGACAAACAACCGTAAATCATACAGGTAGTAGAGCTTATGCTTTAGATATGCATGAAAATGGTCAATTAAGCTCAACACAAGAGCCAGAAACTATAAAAACTGCTTTTGTAGAAAGATTTGGATTAGATTTAGATGAAACTCAAGCACCTTTGCGATCATCTAAGCATTTAAAGACTATCACACCTATAATTACAATGCCTAATTTATCAGGTTCTTTGTCTATTAAGACTGGTTTTAGTGAATATGCTACTACATCTGCTCCAAGTTACTCTGAAACTACAATTTATACGCCTTCAAGCATGTATAAACTTGACTCAAGAGCAAACGGTAGACTTTTAGCATATAAAATAGAAGAAACTGAAGGTAATGCCTTTAATTTTTCAGGTGCAGATTTTGATATTACATTAACAAGTAGGAGATAATATGGCTTATTCAATTCTTAATGAGCAATATAAGTTACAAAACCCTCCTCCTACTGACCCTGATCAATTGGTTTCGTATTTATATGAAGAATTAAAAAAATTATCTGCAGCACAAGAGAGATTACAACAAATAATAACAGAAATTGACACAAGACTTTCAGCAGGAAGTTTATAATGCACAGTTTAAAAGTGCCTGTAGTAAGACGTTGGTGTTATGTTATTTCGTTAGAACATGTTCAGCCAGATTTAACACTTATACATTGTGATATAAAAACAAAATGGTCAAAACAAGTTCAAATAGAATTAAAAGATGGTTGGTATTTTTTAAAGTTATGCCATCAAGGTCCGATCCATGCAATGCACGATCCTAGCGACAAAAAACACGAAAAATTTTTAAAGAAGTTTGGTTTTAAATTTAAAGCAACGCTTGAAGATCAAATGGAAATATGGATATGGGAGAAATAAAATGGGCGGTTTATTTAAAGGTCCTAAAACTAATACAAGCACATCAAATCCAAATGCTGATGCTGCGTTTAATATGGCTCGACCGATATTAGATTATGCGTCTAATCAAGGATTACAATTTGGTCAAAATGCAATTAATTCTGGAGTATATTCAGGACCAACTTTTGCAAATTTTACTGATTACCAAAATCAAGCTCAAACAGGTGCAGGGAACTATGCAACTAATGCTGCTAATAATGCTAATGCAGTAAATCAATATTCTATGCAAAATTTAGCTAATACCGGAGACTTTGGTAAAGGTTTTACAAATATGTTTGCAATGACTCAAAATCCGTTTGGTGCATTTAACATGGGAAATCAATTAGCTAATAGTGATATGGCTAATAATATGATTAATGCATCTACTAGAGATATTGGTAGAAATTTATATGAAAATGCTCTTCCTAATGCAAATAGAGGATATGCAGCAACAGGTAATATGAACTCAAACCGAGCAGGTATGCAAGATGCTTTACTTATGAGAGGTGCCGAAGATAGAGCAGCTGATGTGTCTTCTCAAATAAAAAATCAAATGTTTAATCAAGGTGTAAACCAATATAATACAAATTTTGGTCAAGGTATGAGTGCTTTAGGCGGTATGTCTAATGCTTTTAATAACAGTATTGCAAATCTTGGTACTGGTATGAATATGGACTCTCAAGGTATCAACATGCTTAATAAATTTGGTACGTTAGGCCAAATGAATAATCAAGGTCAAATGGATGCAGATCAAAAGGCATTTTATGACCAATTTAATGTTCCTATGAACCAACTTCAACAAATGATGCAACTTGCTTCAGGTAACCAAGGTTACGGTGGAAGTACATCAGGTACGTCACAACAAAACCCATCAATGATGCAAAATATAGGTAATATTATTGGTATTGCTTCAATGTTCTGCTGGGTTGCTAGAGAAGTATATGGACCTGAAAATCCTAAATGGCTTGAGTTTAGAGAATATATGGTTGAAAGAGCGCCTTGGTGGTTAAATAGACTTTACTGGAAATTTGGTCAGAGGTTTGCAGCTTTCATTAGTAATAAACCAAGAACTAAAAAGTTTCTCAAAAAAATCATGGACAAATTGGTGGAGGCATAAATGGGTAATTTATTTAAAGGCGGTTTATTTGATAATAGCCCACCACAAATTAATCCCGACCAAAACTTAGGCATGGGTAACAACAATATGCTACCTCCAAATTCACCTCATGCAATGATGTCTAATATGCACGATCAAAATGCAATGCTAAAAATGTATGAGCAATATAATAAGCCTTCTTTTTCTCAAAAATTAAGTGATCTTGGAGCCGCGTTTAGAGCTGCAGGTGCTGCACCATCTCAACAAGGTTCTTTGTGGAACCAATTAAACCAAACTAGAGCAAATCGAACATCTGACATAAGAAATAGGTTTAAACAATTACAACAAGATAATAGGCAGCAAACACTTGATAAACAAAATCTCCGTAATACACAGTTTAACCAAAATATGGCAACAGATCGTTTTAAGTTGTCAACAAAACAATTTGAGTTCAATCAAGATAAATATAATGACTCTCAAGACTTACTTGATCAAAAAAATGCCCTTATTGGTGACAATTTTTATTACTCTCAAGGACAAGATGGTGTCGTTAATAAAGCTATTGAAACAATGGACCAATCAGGTCAGCCAAAAACTATTTACCCTGGCGATCCATTGTACAACTATTACGATTCCGCTCTTAAAGCTAAAGAAAAAGCACTTGAACTTAAGCAGAAAAAAGCTCAAGACAAAATGGCCGGTAAATATGCTCCTGATGGTTCAGCACTTACTCCAGGACAAATTACTAGAGATAAAGAATATGCTAAAATGTATGAAAAACAACGTCCTGCGCAAGCTTCAGCAAATGTTGCCGTTTTAGAAGGTATTGCTAATGAACTAAGTACTGGTGGTAATATTGATAGTTGGTGGGAAAGATCACAAGCTATTGTAGATCCTGATGGTGATTTAGGTTTAAGAAAAATATTTGGTAAAGAAGGTCTTGATATACAACAACGTGTTGAAGGTATTGTTCAACAATCTTTAAGAGAAACTTTAGGTGCTCAGTTTACTCAAACAGAAGCATTTAGATTAATTTCACGTTCTTATAACCCAGCATTAACACCTCAAACAAATGCTAAACGTTTAAAAATGGCAGCTACAGTTGCTCGTAAATTAATAGAGTTAAATAAAGCTAAAGCTGATCATTTTGACCAATATGGAACGTTAGCTGGTCACAAAGTAGATTATGCTACTGAAATGAAGCAAATGGAAAATATGCTTAAAAATCTATATGCAGAAACAGAAAAACCTGGATCACCAAATAATACAAGTAATACATCTACAGGTGGAAAAACCACTTCTGGAATAACTTACTCATTCTAATTAAAATCTATGGAGACGCCTATGGCTATGATCGAGCTTAAAATCGATGGCTATGGTACTGTTGAAGTTGATGAAAAATTTAAAAAATTATCAGCTACAGACCAACAAAAGACCGTTGAAGAAATAGTCCAATCTATGTCTCCAAAGGATACAAGTTTATCTACTGCATTTCAACACGGCGATCTTAAGTCAATGGCTAATACTCAAGAATATATGGGTAATTTAGAGCAAACTGTAAATGACTCGTGGTTTGGAGATACTCAACGATACTTACAAGAAAATATAGGTAATCCAGTACGTGAAGCATTAGGTTTTGATAGTCAAGATCCAAATCAGCTTTCTGACAAAGCAGCTCAAGATAAATTTGCTGCTGCAGAAATGTTAAATGAAAAAGCTGATGCTTTAAACTATAAATCATTAACTACTGATGATGTTACTGGTATTGGTTCAGGTATTCAATATGGTGCTCAAAAAATGGCTGAGTCATTACCTTATATGATGACTGCTGTATCACCTTTACCAGGTTCTTCTGCTGCATTAATGTCAGGAGAAGCATTCCAAGAAGTAAAAGATATAGAAGGCGTAGACCAAGCTACCAAAGTATCCGAAGCAGGTGGTGCAGGTATACTTATGGGTCTTCTTGAAAATATTGGTGCTGGCTTTGTATTACGGTTAATACCAAATAAAGTTAAAGGTTCTGGTGTTAAAGGAATTTCTTCATGGCTTGCTGCCAATGGTTTTGGTCGTATTGCTACTGCTTTTACAACGGCTGCAGTAGGTGAAGGTTTAACTGAGGTAGGCCAAGATGTAATTAAAATGGGTACTGCTGCTAATTTAGGAAGAGATTACACACCTGAAGAAGTAAAAAGAAATGTAAAAGAGTCATTTTTTGGTGGTGCTGCAGGTGGTGGTGGAACTAGAGGTGGTGCTCAAACTATTGTTGAAACTATTAAAGGTACCAACGCAGCTGTTGATGCAATTCCTAGTGGTTACAAAAAGATTGTAGAAGCTGACAAAGAAGCTACTGCTGATGTTGTAAAAGATTTACAAAAAACAGCTGAAGGACAAGATAGAAATAATAAAAAACTTGATGATGCTGATGCAAACTTAGATGATTTACATACACAATATCAAGCTGAAATAGATGCTTTAGTTAAACAAAAGAAATTAAATAAAAATAATCCAAAAGTAAAAGTTGCACTCAAAAGAGCTAAAAATAAAGTAAAGAATTTAGCATCAAAAGACGATATACAATTACTTACAGATGCAGATCCACAAATAGGTGCTCTTGCAAGAAAACTCAACGTAATTACACGTTTTAAACAAGAAGGTGTTAAAGGTGGAGTATCAAGATTTACTGATTATTTTAATCCATTTGATTTAGGTCGTGGTAGATTAGGTGTAAATATAAATAGTGGAAGAGCATTAGGTGCAGGTGCATTAGCATATATGAACCCAGTTGCTTCAGCTACTACAGTTGCAGGTGGTCGAGCTATTGATGCTTTAACTGGATCTCGTAACAGAGTTTCAAAAGCAATTAAACAATACCAAAATGCTGCTGGTATTAATATAGAACCTACTAATAATATTAATGTAAATATAAACCCTACAACTCCAGTTACACCAATTACTCCAGTAACTCCTGTAGAACCTATAAAAGAAAAACCTAAAAGAGGTACTAAAGGTAATAAAAAAGTAGAAAAAGAAACTACAACAACTACTGCTCAAGATCCAAACGGTGTACCTGATTATGTAAAAAATCCATTAGCATATAAAGAAGCTGTAAACAGAGCAGTTGAAATGTCTGATGCTGCTTTTAAAGCTGCACCAAATAGTGCTTTAAAAGTTGTTGTACTTGATATTGCAAATCAAAGAACACCTGCTCTTAAAAAAGCAAAGTTTGAACAAGCTAAAATGCAATATCCTGAGCATGCTACATTTTTAGATCAAGTAGTAGAACCTTTAACTCAATTTGGACCTAAAGAAGTCGATACAGAGTCAATTATACAAGAGTCTAGGTTTCCTTCAGTTAATGAATTAAAAACTGAGGCAGAAAACTATTATGGTGAACGTGTAGAAATATTACATCACGGCACAACACCAAACTCTGCTTCTGATATACAAAGAGGCGGATTTACTGGTTCTGCATTTATGACTGCAATACCAAGCAAAGCAGATAAATTTGCTAAAGATTATAGAAACCAACCGGCAAACGGAAGAGTTACAACTATTTGGCCACAGTCTGTTTTTAATAGATTAGTTAAAAATGGTTTAATAAAACGATCACAATGGGCAGGTGATGGAAACTCAGCATTATCGCCTATGCAGCTTACTCAATACGAAGTTATGCCTGAAGCATTAGATCAAGCATATGACACAGTTAGAACTAAGTCATTATTTAAACCTAACAACAAACTTTCAGACAAAGATAAAGCAGCTTTAATTGCTAGAGCTTTAACTGAGGGTTTTAAAGTAAATTATAATTCATCTCAAAACTCTTTTATAAGAAGACAGCAGTTAATAAACCTTACTAAAGATGCAGATAAAGTTACTGTTTTACACGAAATATTTCATGCAGTTGAAGATCGTTTAAGTAAAGCTGAAATGAATAAACTTAAGTCTCACCCTTTATATAATGAGGTTAAAAAAGAAGTTGAGGAATTATATCCTGAGCTATCAAACATTGCACAAGAAATGGAAGTATTAGCTGAAATGTCAGCAAGGCTAGAAAGTGCAAGATATAACGAAGTTACCCCAAAGTATATTTTAGGTAAAATTAAGGATCTTATTCAAAGATTTTTGTCATTACTTAAAGGCGACGGTTTTATGACTGTTAATAGTGTTTTAGATAACATTTATACAGGTAAAACATATCAGCAAGGCATAAACGAAGAATATGCACAAATGATGGTGCCTATTACTCAGTTTGCTAAAGTTAAACATGGTAGTCCTATGCTTAAAAAGCGTAGAGAAGATTTAGATAAAATTGAAAAAGATGCTATTGATATTGAAAGAAATAGAGAAGTTATTGACGCAGCTTTTAATGAAAAAATAGAAAACCTTGCTAATAATCTAAATATAGAAGGTATTAATGCAAATACTTTAAAAGCTATTTTAGGTCAAATAACACCTGATACCGACGTTTCTATGTTAGCAGTTGCATATCTAAAAGCTATTGATTTAATGGAACCAAACGGTCGCATTGTTGATTTAGTTGAAACTAAAGAAGGTAATGAAGTAGAAGAAGCATTAGCTCCTCATCGCGAAAACTTTTTAATTATAATGAAAGCATTACAAGAAAGTGGTGCTATTGGTGATTTTGAAGTTGCATTTAGAACTAGTGCAGGTGGTGTAATGTATCCTATTTACACTGTAGAGCCAAAAGACTCTGCATTAATTAATAAAGCAAATCAAAATAATGCACGTAAATATATTAATAGAGCAACAAAAGAACCTAGAACAGAAAAACCAAAAGTAAATGGTCATATATTAGGTAGTTACGATAACACTGTTGAATTTATAGAAAGAGAGCAACAACAGCCTCTAGTTATAAATGATATGATATATAAGTTACTTTCAGGTATGATGACTAAACCAAGGCATTATAGAGGATTAGATTTAGTCTTTAAAAAAGATGGATCTACTGATAGTGCATATACATTAGCTACAGCTGAAGCATTAAAACAATATGAAGACAATCAAACTAATAAAGGTGGTATGTCTCCAGTTTATATGCAGCGAAGAGCACAAGATAGATTACGTATAGACACATTAAATGGTTCTGCTTCATACCAAGGTAAAGCAGGTAAAGCAATATGGGAGTTTCCAAATTGGAGACCATTAGGTGCTTCTGGTTTTGAAAGTTTTTTACACTCAATTAGAGATCACTTAGGTATAGGTAATGAAATTCCATATAACCAAAGAGCAGGAATTTTATATGGCACAGTTCAGCAATACATGGACTTAGCAGGAAGACCTAGATCAGAATATTTAACTGATGAAGATCTTAATATGCCTTTAATTGACTATATGGTTGCAGGTTCAAAAATGAAAGGTGGCAACATATTCGCATATCAGCGAGGTGGTGCTCCAATGATATTTAATGATAAACGAGATGCAAAAACTGTTTATCAGAAAAATCATGCTGTTTTTGATGTATCAGATCATGGATTTGAAATACAAAGATTAGCTGTAGAAATTGGAAGAATGAGAGCATTTTTAGAAAAACAAAATGCCGATTTTAAAAAAATACCTACAAGTGAATTATTTCAAAATGAAGAAGCAATAAACTTATTACAAGGCTTTAATTCAGCCTATCCGGTATGGTTTGATGGCACTTCTTCTGCATATCAGTTACACGCCGCACTTACAGGAGACCCAGGACTAGCTCAAGTAGCAAACTTACTTAGCATGGATCCTGATGCACCTGGTGGCGATCTATATAGATTACCAGCTGATCATATACAAGAAGTTACAGGTTTAGGTTCAACTAAGTCTCGAAAAGTAGCAAAGAAATTTTTAGCTAATCGAAGATCATATGGTCAAGTTAAGATTACTGCTAGAGGTGCAGGTTTTGCTGAACTTTCAAAACAATTACCTGATCAGTTTAATGACATGAAAGATCCAGAACAAAAAGAAACTCTTAAAAATATACAAAATAAATTAGAGTTAATTTTTGATCAAAATTATCCTGGTGCTGCAATGGCTGAAGGTATTGCTAGAGCTATAGCTTCAACTATGTTTGATTTCCAAGGTAAAAATGATTTTGCTGTTCGTGTAC
>Ga0233451_10005111_pt1 | contig 10770 bp, 9 predicted proteins | sample 011ome_29_FD_183052 | JGI IMG/M metagenome (GOLD analysis project Ga0233451, IMG submission 183052) | Coastal salt marsh microbial communities from the Groves Creek Marsh, Skidaway Island, Georgia - 011504CT (spades assembly) | ecosystem: Environmental > Aquatic > Marine > Intertidal zone > Salt...
GCAATTGATCGTCGAATGTGTTGATGTTTCGCTAAGCGCTAAGCGCTAAACGCTAAACGCTCAATAAGTTGTTCGATATGCTTTGCGTGGAGAATACGCTTTATTGTTGCTGCCATTAATTGTCATTAATAGGCTAAGGTAGGGCTTGACCAGGTTCAAAAGGCTTGCGTTCATGCAAATGACGTCCTTATACTCGGTCAAGTCAGAATTTTATACCTAGGAGTAATTCGATGAACTTTGCCGAGATTGAAAAGCTGGAAAGTTGGGCCGACGTTAATCCATTTGATGTGCCACTAGACAAGATTGATATGTCACGTCCTGAGCTATTTGAGGCAAATGTTCATGAGAAGTGGTTTGCGCGCCTGCGCGCAGAGGATCCCGTGCATTACTGCGCAGAGAGCATTAACGGGCCCTATTGGTCTGTGACCAAGTTCGAGCACATCATGCAGGTTGATACTAACCACCAGGTTTTTTCATCCGATAGATCTATTTCTATCGTTGATCCGAGTGATTTTAATCCAACCAATTTTATCGCGATGGATCAACCCAAGCATGACGTCCAGCGACGGGTGGTTTCCCCCGTGGCCTCGCCACGAAATTTGGCGCAGCTCGAGAGCGTGATGCGGGAGAAAGCCTGCGAAATACTCGATAGTTTACCTGTGGGTGAAACCTTCGATTGGGTTGATAAGGTCTCTATCGAAATGACTACTTACATGCTGGCTATATTGTTCAATTTTCCAATGGAAGACCGGCGCTTATTGACTCATTGGTCAGATATGGCCACGTCAGTGGAAGGCATAGGCAACTTTGATCATGATGATGATTACCGTGAGCAAGAGTTGATGAAGTGCTTGGCGTATTTTAATCGGCTTTGGCATGAGCGAAAGGGTGACACCGGAAGTTTTGATTTTGTCAGCATGCTGGCTAATGCGCCAGACACAGCAGATATGATTGATGATCCGATGGAGTATCTTGGCAATCTAATTTTGTTGATTGTTGGCGGTAACGATACGACCCGCAATTCCATGAGTGGCGGCGTGCTGGCGTTGAACGAGAATCCCGAACAGTATGACGCCTTACGAGAAAATTTAGACCTTATACCGAAGATGGTTTCTGAAATTATTCGTTGGCAAACTCCACTGCCGCACATGCGTCGAACTGCACTTGAAGACACTGTGATCGGTGATAAACAGATAAAGAAAGGTGACAAAGTCATCATGTGGTATGTGTCAGGCAATCGGGACGAATTGGCTATCGATAGTCCCCATGATTTTATCATTGACCGAAAAAAAGCCCGACAACATTTGTCCTTCGGCTTCGGTATTCATCGCTGTATGGGAAACCGCGTTGCTGAAATGCAATTGCGGGTGATGTGGGAAGAAATCATGAAGCGATTTTCGTTTGTTGAGGTGGTAGGTGAGGTTAAACGCCTGCCATCAAACTTCGTGTTGGGTATTACTGAAATGCCAGTGCGCTTACATGCCAAATAGCGTTTAGTAATTGGCAGTTTTGCTGGTGAAAATCTCGTTAACAGCGAAATAAGCCAAATCGTAATCGAAATGGCAATCGGGGCATCTATTCGATCACTCAAAAGAAATGTGAATGAGTTGTTTTAATGGATGGTCCCGCATTTACGCCTGACAAAACCAATTGCTTTGATAGCGTGAGGATCATGAATGGCGTGAGCTTCTTTCACATCAACCACCGCGGCCTGGGTGATTATAAATCATGACACTACCGACGAACATTGCACTTGTAGAGACCTTAGATGGCCTGGTTGCCATTAATGGTGAATCAAATGCGTCGACTCAAGCCAAAGTGATCGCTCGACTGGAGCAGCACTCGATCGGGTTTCTCGAACGTTGCCCGTTTCTTATTATTGCCACCCAATGTGGCGGTGAGGCCGATGCGTCTCCGCGAGGCGACTCGCCCGGCTTTGTGAAAGTGTTAGATGATACGACATTGCTGATACCCGAGCGGCCCGGCAATCGCCTGGCAGATTCTCTTACCAATATTGTTAACAGCCCAGGTGTCGGTTTGATATGCCTGATTCCAGGTATGGCTGAAACCTTACGTATCAATGGCAATGCCTACATCACCACTGAACCCTCTTATCTGCAACAGCTTTGTCATCAGGGTGTGCCGCCGAAGCTGGCTATCCTGGTTGATATCAAACAAGTGTACTTCCACTGCGCAAAGGCTTTTATTCGCGCCAAGCTATGGGATGCCTCCACACAAATGCCACGAACTGAAATGCCCACGTTAGGTAAAATTATCCTCGAGCAAATCAGAGGCGAGCAGGTGAGTGCCAAGGAAAGCGCTGCAGTTGATGACCGCCTGGACGATGACATCAAAAACAACCTATACCACACCTAAAGTCCCCGATGAGCTAGCCTCTGTCATAGGCCGGAATAATACGGCGATGCTGAAGGTCGCGCAGCCAGTAGCAGAAGCTCGCCGGTGTATCGTAGGCAGCGTTAAACCCGGCTTGCCTGATTTTTACGGTGCTGACGAAAGTGGGCGAAGGGGTGCGCTTTGCACCATAGGCAAAACATAAATCTGCGTAGAAGTGACTCTCTCCCAATAACTGACCGAGAGGGATTTTCTGTAGGTTATATTTTGCTACAACCTGCCGCCAGAGTGCTTCTCGTTCTGGAATATAGACCGACAGAGGCGTGGGTTCTGGATCGCCCACAGGGACGCCGAGTGTGTCGGCCATAGCGGGCCACATGTCGAGCCAGGAAAAAACTTCACCGTTAGTCAGGTTGTAAGTCTCACCGCCAGCCTGATCATGGGTTGCGGCCCAAAGACAGGCATCACCCACAAGCCGAGCATCAACCGCTTCCCAGACGCCGTCGAGGCTGCCCGGAAACCCAAAGGCTAAGCCTTCTTCCCGGCGCAGGGCGGCATAGATGCCGATGACTGGCGGCAGGTTCATCACGACGCCGTGGTTGGGTCCGACAATCAATTGTGGTCGAAAGATCGTAAAGTCGAAGCCGGAACTAACCGATTTTTCTTTGATGTAGTCTTCCTGGACCCAATAGAAATTCGGGTGATCAACTCGTGGTTGTGATTCTCTGGCGGGTATGCGAATGGGGCCCTGAGTGATGCCGTAGGCTTTAGTGCCTTGCAGTATCGTTACGTGCCTAAGTTGTGCATGCTCTGTCAGCGGGTCCAGTAGATTCCGAATCATTCGGCCGTTGGTTTCAATCTGCACCGCATCAGACCAACCCTGGACCAGGCCGGGTAGCTCGAACACCGCAGTGTAAACCACATGGGTGACGTCGTTGAGTTTTGCTGTCGTGGCTTTGCAAGCCTCACTGTCCTGCAGATCCAGCGCCACGTGCTGGAAAGGACCTGCGTCAATCAGATCGGGAAATCGACGTGAGCAGGCGATAACGTGCCATCCTGCCTTAATAAAACTGTTTGCCGCCGCTGTGCCCACCAGGCCGCTTGCGCCGGCGATCAATACAGTTTGATTAGTTTTCATCGACTATAGCAACTCTAAACTGTTGGGTACCGGCGACCATGTCAGGCGGCCTGACCTATTAACATGTCAGCCAGTATGGCACGGTGATATCTCGCATCGCCGAAGAGCATCTGGTTGTGCATTTGACGCTTGAAGAACAAGTGCACATAGCATTCCCAAGTAAACCCGATGCCGCCATGAAACTGTACTGCTCGACTCGAGGCAAAGACTGCCATGTCGCTGGCGTTGGCCTTCGCCATGTGGGCAAGCTTCACCGTGTTCGCCCATTCCTGGCGCTCAGGGTCCGAATCGATAGCGCAGGCGGCGCTGTAAGCCAGTGACTTGGCGCGGTCAATGTCGAGCATGACATTCACCAGCGGATGCTTCACCGCCTGAAAAAATCCCAATGGTCGATCGAACTGAACTCGAGTATTAGCATACTCAACTGTAGTCTGCAGTAGCCACTCGCCAGCCCCAACCATGTCGGCAGCGATGACCGCCTGAATGGCGGGCAGGGCGTGTGCCAGTGCCGTATCGCCGGCACCGGGTGCAGCGACTTCGATAGCAGTAACACCCGTGAAGCTGATATGAGCCTGGTCGCGGGTCAGGTCAATGATGCCATCCGCTGTAATTGCAACGCCATCAGCGTCTGCCGCGACATAATACAAGCCGATACCTGCGGCCGAGCGAGCGCTGACGACCAGCCCTTCAGCCTTGCGGGCATCCTGGACAAACCAGGCAGTACCGTTCAATTGACCATTGTCGATACTGACGTCGGTATCTGTGGGTTCCCACGAGCCTTGCTGATTAGTGATAGCCAAGCTCATCGGCTTGCCGCCAGCAATCTGTGCCAGGACATCGTTAGCCGCCGCTGAGTTGCACTCACGCAGAACAAATGTGGTATTAAAGGTCGAGATTAGTGGTGAGGGAAAAGCGGCCCGGCCAGCTTCCTCCGCCAGCGCCACAGCGGCGACTAAGGGCATGCCAATGCCGCCAGCGGCTTCCGGTACGCAGGCAGCGGTCCAACCGAGTTCTGTGATTTGCTGCCACAGGCCCTTGTCCCAGATGCACTCTATATTGCGATGGATATCAGGATTGCCGGCGACTTGCCGGTGTATCTTGTCGGCGCCGCAGTGATCGCTGAAGAATTTCTTGGCTGAATCCCGCAGCATGGTTTCATCTTCGCCAAAGCCGAAATTTTTAGGTTGTTCAATCATAGTCAATTCCTTGCCTTGCTCAATTATTTGGATTTCGGCATGCCGAGTACGCGTTCACCGAGAATATTCCGCTGCACTTCATTTGCGCCGGCGGCAATCGTAACGCCGAAGCTGTTCATATAAGCCAGCTGCCATTCACCGCCACCCAGTGCATTGTCATCATTGAGATATAAGCTGCTTGCGGCGCCTTGAATATCATAGGCAATCTCTGCCAGATCCTGGTTGAATTCAGTGCCAATCAGCTTGTTTTGCAGTGGGATGCGCATGGGGTGATCGATCAGAGCTGGGACGAGTGCGCGTCGCTGGTTTTGTCGAAATGCCTCTTGGCGAATCATGATCTTGATGATTTCATCCCGTAGCAAGGGATCGTCGGCAGCAGTTTTGCCGTTTCGATAGCTGGTTTTTGCCAGATCGACCAGCGCGGATGGACTGCTGGTGTTGGCACTCTTGGTGTTTTCCTGACTCATGCCACCTGCCGATGGCGTCACTAGCTCGCCGGCACCACGCTCGTGAGACAGGGTCGTCATGGCCACTTTCCAGCCAGCGCCAACAGCGTCAAGGCGATATTTGTCTTCGACAACCAGGTCTTCAAAGATCACTTCGTTAAAGCCAGTCTCACCGGTCAGCTTGATCAAGGGGCGTACGGTCACGCCTTTGCCGATAGCGGTTTGAATGGGCACGACGAAGTAAGACAGGCCGTTGTACTTGTCGGTCTTGTCGGTACGACACAACAGGATCATCCAATTCGCAAAATGCGCCAGCGAGGTCCAGACCTTGTGCCCATTAATAACCCAGCTATCTCCGCGTTTTTCGGCGAAGGTCTGCTGATTGGCAAGATCCGAGCCGGCGCCGGGCTCACTGAAACCCTGACACCAGATATCTTCGCCTGAGAACAGGCGCGGTAACAGTGTGTTCTTGACCTCTTCCTGGCCATGTAAAAGGACGGTAGGAGCCGCCATGCCCAGACCAATGATATTAGGAAAGAATGGCGTTTTAGCGCGCTGCATTTCCTGGTTGGCGATCGTCTGGCAGTTGTTACGGCCACCGCCGCCAGCTTCGACCGGGTAGTCGCAACCGACTAGACCTGCGTCAAACGCTGATTTTTGCCAGACCTGAAGCCACTGTAGCGCTGCAGGGTCACTCAGCTCCAGCGCACCTAAGGGAATTCTAACCGGCGGTTGACTGGGTTTGTTGGTGTGCAGCCAGTCTCGGCAGTAAGCCCTGAACTCAGCTTGTTCTGGGGTGTCTTTTCGATCAGCGTCTGGCATAGAGCGGCTCCGGGGTGCGATGGATAAAGTTTAAAGGCGGAAACTAACCCATCGCCATGAACGGATCAACGTCATTTATGACCAATTCCACGGGACTTGATCCCTTGTTCGGGATGCCGTTAAATCAGAGCTTGAGCGAAGCGGAGTAAAGCGATGAATGAGCCAAAAACTATGCCGGGTAAAGACCTTCGAAGTACCTTTTGCCGGGTCTGTGAACCTTCCTGTGCGCTCATCGCCGAAGTGAGTGATGGTCAGATTGTCAGTTTAAAGCCTGATCGAGATCATCCTGTGACCAAGGGCTTCGCCTGCCATAAGGGCTTGGCGACGCTGGACCTGCATAACGACCCAGATCGTCTGAATTACCCGCAGAAGAAAGTCGGTGACGACTTTGAACGTGTGAGCTGGGATGAAGCGTCGCGAGACATCGCCACAAAACTCAGCGCCATCAAAGCGAAATACGGCAAAGATGCCGTTGGCTCCTATTCCGGTAATCCGCTGGCATTTAACGCCCTGGCGGGCCCCGCCATTGGTTCGTTTCTGATCAAGAATGAAATTCGTCGAACCTTCAGCTCAGGCACCCAGGATTGCACCAATAAATTTGCCGGTAGTGAAGCGATGTTTGGTTCCAGCACGATTCATCCCGTGCCAGATATAGAGCACACTGACTTTCTGCTGATATTCGGTTCGAATCCGCGAGTGTCACACATGAGTTTCATCTCCATTGCAGATCCTATGAAGGCGTTGCGTGAAGCCAAGAACCGGGGTGCGAAAATTCGCTTCGTCGATCCGCGGATCAACGAGTCAGTGAAGGGGATTGGTGAAATCGTGCAAGTGAATCCAGATACAGACGTGTATCTGATGGCCGCGATGCTGCAACACTTGGACCAAACTGGTCAGTTTGATGAGTCGGTGATTGGCGAGCATGGTGAACGCATAGAAGAGCTGCGCGCCTTCGTGGCCCAATATACCCCCGATCGGGTCGCTGCTGCTGTGGGTGTCGAAGCTGAATCCATTCGCACCCTGGCCGATGAGTTTGCCAACGCCGAGCGGGCGGCTGTGTATATGTCTACCGGGGTAAATATGGGGCGGCAGGGGACGCTGGCTTACTGGCTGTTATTCATGTTGAGTTTTGTGACCGGCAACCTGGATAAGGTCGGCGGCAATATATACTCCCTAGGTTTCTATCCTGCGGCTAAAGCGGGCCGAGTCAGAGCCGAAGATCCATTCTTCGACTCTCCCTTTGGTGAAATTCGTAAAATCCGCGGTTCTCTGCCGGGTAATCTCATGACTGATATGATCCTGACAGAAGACAATCCGATCAGGGCGCTGGTGGTCATCTCAGGGAACCCGCTGCTATCGATGGGTAGCGGTTCGCGCTTGCGCGAGGCCTTTTCCCGACTGGAATTGGTGGTGGTCATTGATATTTATCCCAGTGCCACGGCTGAGTATGCGGACTATGTCTTGCCGGCGACGGATATGTTCGAGCGCGAAGACCTCAACATGTGCGGTCTTGGCATGCAGGCTCAGCCTTTTGTTCAATACACCGATTTGATCGTGCCGCCGAAAGCCGAACGTAAGCCCGAGTGGTGGATTCTGGCAAAGCTGGAGCAGGCACAGGGTTTTGACTCTATTTTGGACGCAGCGGAGCTCCCGAACCAGATGGGGCGTATCGACCATATGTTACGCCAGAGTAATACCAGTATCAGCGAGATTCGGGCCATGCCCAGCCAGACCAATGTATTGCCTGCGCCAGACGCCGGCCGCTTTTATTCAGACTGGATTCAAACGGAGTCAGGTCGAGTCAATTGTTGCCCACCTTTGTTTGCTGAAGCATTGTTGCGCTGTGAAGCTATTTTTGAGGAATTGCAAGCTGAGGACCCGGGACAACTGAAGATGATCTCCCGTCGGACGAACTATATGATTAATAGCTGGATGAATAATCTGTCGGCCTTGAAGCGTCCCAGTCAGCAGACTAACCCCTTGTATATGCATCCGGATGACGCTCGAGCGCGAAACTTGGGTGATGGTTCCGCAGTCAGAATCTGGAATACCTTTGGTGATATCGCCTCAACCGTGTCGTTGGATGAGACGTTGAAACCGGGTACTGTGGCCATGACGCATGGTTGGGGCAATGATAAGACGCGAATGCAGGTGGCGAAAAAATATGCTGGCGTCAATGCCAACGACTTGTTGCCGTCGGGTCCGGGCAGCTATGAAAAACTCAGTAACCAGGCCTTCATGACGGGTATCCCTGTTAGCGTTGAAGTATGCGCATAGGTCTGATTGCCGACACCCATATGCCCGGTTCTCTGGCAGAGCTTTGGCCCCAAGCCTATGCGGCTTTTCACGGGGTCGATATGATTCTGCATGCCGGTGACCTGCATACCTTGGAAGTGGTGGATGAACTGGGGAAACTGGCGCCCACCTATGTCGCCCGCGGTAATGGCGACATGGACATTGAGGATGAACGCTTACGTGATCACTGGCTGTTTGAAGTTAGCGGCGTCAGCATTGGCATGATTCATCACTTTCCGTCGCCGGTTCGAAAGTCTTCGGAGCATATTTTCCGTTATGTGGAGAAGCACTTTGGTGATGTGGTGCCACAGGTTTTGATCTATGGCCACACACATCTTGAAGGTCTGCATCTGGTGGACAATATGCTTTGCGTGAACCCGGGATCTCCTACCCTGCCCAGAAACCAGTCACTGCGCCTGGGTACTATCGGATTTCTTGATATTGAGGCGTCTCGAGTGACGGCCTCTGTGCACCAGCTAACTGATCATGGCATAGAGGTGCACGAGACAGTATTGCCAACTTGGATATAAAAAGATCGGCTTACAAAATTGCCGGTTAAAAGCCGAAAAAAAAGGTAGCCATGGAGCTACCTTTTTTTGCAGGACATTTTTTGCAGAACACTTTAAGCCTGCGACTTACCTATCATGAACCCTGACAGGCAATTCGGTAATGCCGCGAACGAAGCTGGAACGCAGCCTTACCGGATCACCGACGACTTCGACATGCTTGAAGCGCTTGGTGATTTCTTCCCAGACAATACGCAGTTGCATTTCAGCCAGTCGATTGCCCATGCAGCGATGTATGCCGAAGCCGAAAGATAAATGATGTCTGGCTTGCGGACGATCAATAAGGAACTCGTTAGCGCGATCGATGACGTCTTCGTCACGATTGCCCGAGACATACCACATTAACAATTGGTCGCCAGTCTTGATCTGCTTGCCGCGCAGTTCGAAATCTACATTCGAAGTGCGGCGCATATAGGGCAAAGGTGTCTGCCAGCGAATAATTTCTGAGACCATATTCGGAATCAGCCCAGGGTTGGCTCGAAGTTTGTCGTATTCCGCGGGGTTCTGATTCAATGCCAGAACACCGCCACTCATGGAGTTGCGGGTTGTATCATTGCCACCGACAATCAATAAAATCAGATTGCCGAGGAACTCAAATGGCTGCATATCCTTGGTATCTTTGCCGTGAGCCAGCATCGAAATCAAGTCGGAGCCCGGCTCTTTCATCGCCGCCCGCTCATTCCACAGCGTGGTGAAGTACGCCAGACACTCCAGTAATTCTGTGCGGCGTTGATCTTCTGATTCTACTACGCCAGTGCCGGGCGCGGCGGTGGCAACGTCTGACCAACGGGTCAGCTTCCGGCGGTCTTCGAAAGGAAAGTCGAACAGGGTGGCCAGCATCTGTGTCGTCAATTCAATCGAGACACGATCAACCCAGTTGAAGGTCTCGCCACGGGGCAGGTCGTCGAGTATTTTACCAGCTCGTTCGCGGATCGTGCTTTCCATCTTCGCCAGATTGGGCGGGGCGACGACGCCACTAACGGTCGCTCGTTGCAGGTCATGCTTCGGCGGGTCCATCGCGATAAACATCGACAGATTCAGATCCGCAGGATTTGGCTCGGCGTCGACCCGAGGGCCAATGGCAATACCGTGTGCAGATGAGAACATATCGTGGTTCTTATCGATGAACATAATGTCTTCGAATTTGGTGATCGACCAGTAGCGGCCGATCGCAGGCAATTCATTGAGATGAACCGGATCCTCGGCGCGCAGGCGCTCGAAGTGAGCCCAATGCAGGTCCTGTTCGAAGAGTCGACCATCGATGACATTGATGTCCTCGATGGGTACGGAATAGGGGTCGCTGATCACCGGTGGCGCATTGTCGCCTAGAAATGGGCTCATGGTTGCTCGGTCGGCAGGCGCCTGTTCTTCTTTCAGTTGTTCGCTCATAACATGTCCATCTGTGTGCTATTGGCCAGGCCGTTAACGTTAACACACTTTAATTTACAGTTAATGATCAGATTGGGACAGGCGGCTTAAGCGGCGCGTGCTCAGTGCCAGACCGAACCCGACGGCAGTCAGCAAGTATAATCCCGCATCGAATTGGCCGGTAAAGTCGTAAAGCAGACCCAGCGACAAGGGACCAAGCATGCCACCGACTTCAGCGGCAGAGAAGAACAGGCCGCTCGCAACACCGGCATAACGGTCGCCAATGCCCGGCAGTTCAACCAGGGTTAAAATCAGCACCGTCATCAAGGCTGAACGGGCAATGCCTTGCAGCAGCAAACCGCTGAACAGCAAAGCCTCAGATTGAAATTGCAACAAGATGCTCGCGCCCGCGGCACACAGACTCAAGCCGATGAGAATTGGAAAGCGTCGAGCGGGCGTGGCAAGCCGCGGGATCGTCAATGAGCCGACAATACCGATCAAGGTTGGGATCGCAGCCCAATAGCCGGCGGTGATCAAGCTCATGCCATCGTGACGTAATAATTCAGGCAGCCAGTTGTTGAGCCCGT